>JAEEGL011952294.1_pt1 | contig 37696 bp, 35 predicted proteins | sample 9134231 | NCBI WGS metagenome assembly JAEEGL01 (sample SAMN16246548, study PRJNA631951) | gut metagenome | biome: gut microbiome; feature: rumen; material: fiber-attached | host: Bos | place: Iran: Karaj | collected 2018-10 | reverse complement strand
TTTTTAAAAGACATCTTTTTGTCGTTATGAGCTATTACCTTATTTCTATCTTTTGTTATATAATCAATTATTTTCTTATTTTCACCCAAAAATAATTCAAGACTGTTGATATCTTTTTCAATCTCATTAGTGTTTAAGTATAATCTTTCTTTTTTAGAAGAATCTATATCTTTAACATAAATATACTTTTGTTCTCTAAAATCATTTCTATGATTATGAAATTCTTTGATGAAGTTTGGTATAGATAAAACATTTTTATCTTTATCTGCTACTATTTTATATAATTCAATAATAATCTTATCTAATAGAGCATTATTTACAAAATTTAAGGTATGAGGAATAAACTTTCCTATATTTTTATATCCGTCAACAAAATATAATTGTTTGAAAATTATATAGTTTTGTCTAAGAATATTTATCTTCATAATTATTAAGTCTATTTCCTTTTTTATATAATACCTAGATTTAACATTTTTCTGTTTCAATTAAAACACCCCACAATTGTAATTTATTATAACATATTACTTTTTTGAAACCATTGCAAATGTCAAAATAATGTGATATATTTTATTCAAGTAATTGAGTCAATCTCAATTCATAGATTTGTGCCGATTTTTCGTAAACACGTTAAATTGAGGCCCCATTTGTGAATTTATCGAACTGTAAAGTTCGTTTTTTTATTTTGTAGATTTTATCTTGGGATTATTCTATAATTATTATAGGAGGTCTTGATATGGATAATATGAGTTTAAGAGAAAAATTAGATGCAATAGAAGCTTGTGAAAAATTAATAGTATTTTATGGAAATAAATTAAAATCTTGGGATCACAAATATTCTGCAGCTCGTAGAGATGCAATAGATGAAGATGAACTGGAGAATATTGGTCTTGAGGAAGCTGCTCCTGCAAGAGCGAAGTATGATTATTATAGAGGTTTAAGAAGTGATTTAATGGCTGCTTTAGAAATGGATCCACTTCTAAACGTTATTGATAAAGCAAGAATGATTTAGAAAATAGTATTAAGTAATACTATTTTTTTATGGTATAATTCTTTTATGGTGATAGTATGGATTTACTAATTTTATTAACTATATTGCCTTCTTATGTATTAGGTAAATACATATATAAAAAAGATAAAGTGGAAAAAGAACCACCTGTATTGTTAATGGTATTGTTATTATGTGGTGCTACTGCTGTATTAGCTACTTTAGCAATGTCTAGTATTGCTAAAGATACTTTTCCTATTTTAGCAAGTAAGAAAATTGATTTTAAAACGGTGTTTATAAAGAATTTTATAGGTATAGCTTTAATCGAAGAATTCTTTAAATGGTTTTTTTTGAATATTGTCACATGGCGAAATAAGAATTTTAATTTTTTATTTGATGGTGTTGTGTATGGTGTTTTTGTGGCATTGGGATTTGCTACTTTAGAAAATTTCTTGTATGTATTTAATTATTCTGGTGGTTTAATAACTGCATTACTTAGAGCGTTATTATCGGTACCTGGCCACTGCTTCTTCGGTGTTTTTATGGGTTATTACTTTGGACTTGCTAGAATGGAAAAGAATGCTAATAAAGGATGGTTTTTGTTTTATATAATGTCTTTAGCAGTACCAGTACTATTACATGGAATTTTTGATTTCTGTTTGTCTTGGGATCAAAGAGTATATATTATTATTTATGCTGTATTTGTTACTATTTTATATTTAGTATCTTTTAGAAGGATTAGAAAACTATCACAAAACGATAAATATATTAAATAAACAAGGTTTTACCTTGTTTTTCTTTGAGAAAAAATGTAAAATAATTGATAGGGAGGAATTGAATTATGGCAAGACCAAAGAAAAAAATAACTAAAGATGAAGAAATAAAAGAATTGTCTGTTGATGAAGTCAAAGACGATGTTGAGGAAGTTGAAGAAGTAGAAGAAATCAATAACGAAGATTATGAAGAATTATCTGTTGAAGATAGAATTACTAATATTGAAAAAAGAACAAATCTAATTTTAATATTAGTTGCTATTACTTTAGCTATTTCATTAATTACAATGATTGTTGTAGTTAATAATGGTTCTGGTAGTTCTAATACTAATGAAACTGAAACTCAAGAACAAGAAAGCAATGATGGTACTTATGATACATCAGCATTTAAAGAGATTAAAGCTCAAGATATTGCGGCTGAATCTAAAGGTCAAACTATCGTAGTTATGATTGGTAGACAAGGTTGTGGATATTGTGCTATTTATGCACCAATTATTACTGAAGTAGCTAAGAATCATAACGTTACAGTAAGATACATTGATTTTACTAAGATGGTAGATCTTAATAAGAAGCAAGTTACTGATGGAGAAGCATACAACACTATTAAGAATTTAGATGCTGTTAAAGATTTTGAAAAAGCTGGTGAAACTGCATTAACAGGAACTCCTGCTACTCTATTTATTAAGAATAATAGAATAGTATATTTTGTTAAGGGTGCTGCTGATGCTAATACATTAGAAAGTGCATTTACTGCTGCTGGGATTAAGTAATTGATTACTTAATCTTTTTTTATGGTACAATTAATGAGGTGATGCGCATGATAGAGATGAGAGCTAAAGATTTTAAAAATATTAATTTGCCTATATTAAAAGATAAGATTAGTAAATTAGGAGTACAACTAGGATTAGCTGTAATTCAAGTCGGTAATGATGAAGCTAGTGATATTTATGTTAAACAGAAAGGTAAATTAGCTGAAGAATTAGGTTATAAGTTTATCCATAAGAGATTTGATTTAAGTGTTAATAACGATGAAGTTATCAACTATATTAAGAAATTAAATAATGATGATAGTATTGATGGTATCATTGTACAGATGCCAGTACCTAAGCATTTAGATTCTATTCTTATTAGAAATAGCGTTGATCCATTAAAAGATGTTGATGGATTAACATATAATAATGCAGGTAAGTTATTGCATAACTCCCCTGCTCTAGTTCCTTGTACACCAAAAGGAATTGGTGAATTATTAGATTTTTATAATATTGATGTTGATGGTATGAATGCTGTTGTTATAGGAAGATCAGTATTAGTTGGTAAACCAATTGCTAATGTTTTAACTAATAGGAATGCTACTGTTACTTTATGTCATTCACATAGTAAGAATATTCCATATTATACTAAGAATGCTGATATAGTAGTTGTTGCTGTTGGTAAAAAGGATTTATTAACAGAAGATATGGTTAAAGATGGTGTTATCATTGTGGACGTTGGTATTAATCGTGTAGATGGTAAGTTATATGGAGATGTTGATTTTGTTAATGTAAGTAAGAAAGCATCTTATATAACACCTGTACCAGGTGGTGTTGGTCCAATGACAGTATATGAATTAATGAATAACGTTTATGAAGCGCATAAAATAAGAAAAAACGGGTTGAAATAACCTGTTTTTTTGATAGAATAATTGTTGTTAGGAGGATTATGATGAAGAAAGGATTATTAATAATATTATTTGCTTTTGTTTGTTTACTAGTTGTTGGTTGTGGCAAAGAAAAAGAAAGCGAATTAATTACTCAGGATAATGATACTATTAAAAATGTTGAATCTAAGAAAAAAGATTCAAATGGTGTAAGTACACTTTCATGTACTTTCAAATTAGATAATGATACAACTTCAATAATGGTAATTGAACAAAAAGATGGTGCTAAAGTTTTTTCCAAAGTAACTAGTGTTGTAACTAAAGAATTATCTAAAACTGTTTACAAACAAGTTCTTGATTCTAAAAATAACCACGAAGGTGGATGGGATTACGAAAAGACGTTATTTTGTGATGAAGACGATGAATTAACGAAGAGTTGTGATGTTGAATTAGGAAAATACTACCTAAAATGGACAAGCGAATTAGTTCCTGCAGAATATGCTAGTGGATTTGAAGAGATAATTAATAATGATTATACAAATGCTTTAAAAAATATTAAAGAACACTATGAAACAGAACAAGAAGGAACTTGTACTCTTTCTTAAAAGATAAACATTAAAGTTTATCTTTTTTTATGCTATAATCTATGGCGAGGTGATATCTATGAATATTAAAAACCTTAGTATGTCTTTTGGTATCCAAGAAGTATTCGATGATATCACATTACATATTAATGAATCGGAAAAAGTTGGTATTATTGGGATGAATGGTGCTGGTAAAAGTACTTTCTTTAATTTAATACTCGGTAAGTTAGAACCTGATAAAGGTAGTATTAGTTTTAAACCGGGTACTAGAATAGGATTTTTGCCACAAGTTATTAGTGATGAAATACCTGATATGCATATTAGTGTATTTGATTATTTGTTAGATGGAAGGCCAATTAAGAAACTAGAAAAAGAATTAAGTAACGCATATGAAGATGCTAGTTTAGAAACTGATGAAAAAAAACTAGATTCTATTATGAAAAGGATATCTAAACTACAAGCTAAATTAGAGTATTATGATGTTTATAGTTCAGAAAGCATTCTACTTAAAATAATTGATGGTATGCATATTGATAGTGAATTATTAGATATGGAATTATGTAATTTATCTGGTGGTCAAAAAAGTAAAATAGCTTTTGCCAGATTACTCTATTCTAAACCAGAAGTATTACTTTTAGATGAACCTACTAACCATTTAGATAATGATACTAAAGATTATATTATTAATTATTTAAGAGGATATAACGGAATGATTCTTGTTATATCTCACGATATTGATTTCTTAGATCAAGTTACTACGCAAACTTTATATGTTGATAAAACTAAACACACGATGGAATTATACCCTGGTAATTATGAAAAATATATGAAGATACGTAATGAAAGACAAAAGACTTTAGAACGTATTGCGGAAAAACAAGCAGTTGAAGAAGAAAAGTTAAAAAGAATTATTGCTAAGTATATTGGCGGTAATGAAAAGAAAGCACGTATTGCTAAAGATAGACAAAAGAAATTAGCGAGACTTGAAAGTGAGAAAGTTACATTAGATAAAGCTAGTAAGACTGCTAGATTTAAAATGAAGATTAACCACCCTAGTGGTGTATGTCCATTAAAATGTGAGGGAGTTAAATTTGGTTATAAAGAAGATCATATTTTAATGGAAGATTTAACTTTTGATTTAAGTCGTGGTGAGAAGTTCTTAGTAGTTGGTGAAAACGGTGTTGGTAAATCTACTCTACTTAAATTAATAGTTGGTTTATTAACTCCACTTGCAGGTGAAATATTAGTTAATCAAAAGTGTGAAATTGGTTACTATGCACAAGAACATGAACTACTCAATAATGATAAAACCATCTTAGAAAATATCGAAGAATTTGGTTTAAGTAAAAATGAGATGAGAAGTTTTTTAGGTAATTTTTTGTTTAGTGGTGATGAAGTATTTAAGAAGGTTGGAGTGTTATCACCAGGGGAAAGAAGTCGTGTTGCTTTAGCAAAACTAGCTTTAACAGGAGCTAACTTCTTGATTCTTGATGAACCTACTAATCATTTGGATCCACAAACTCAAGAGATTATTGCTAAAACTTTTAGAGATTATGAAGGTACAATGTTAGTAGTATCACATAATGTTGAGTTTGTAGATAATTTAGGTGTTGAAAGAATGCTTATGTTACCTAGTGGTCAAATAAGATATTATGATAAGAACACTGTTATGTATTATCAAGAATTAAATAATCAAAGTAAGTATAAGAAGAACTCATAGGAGTTCTTTTTTATGTTATAATAAGGATAGATTAAGGAGGTATTTATGGATAAAATAAAGAAGACTCCATGGTTTAAAACTTTATTAAATTATTCTTTTATTCTAATAGGCGCTCTTTTAGCGGCATATGCTTTGGAAGGCATCTTAGTTCCTAATTCTATCTTAGATGGTGGAGTTACAGGTATTAGTATTATTTTAAATATCTTACTTGGTTGGAAATTAGGTTTGTTAATATTTTTTATTAATATACCGTTCTTATTTATTGGATATAAGAATTTAGGGAAAAAGTTTTTAGTAAAAGCTATATTTAGTATTGTGGTTTTTTCTTTACTAGTAGAAGCTTTTCACAGTGTTGGAGTATTAACTGAAAACAAGTTATTAGCTACTATTTATGGTAGTTTGATATTAGGTGTTGGTGTTGGTTTAGTTATTAAAGCTGGAGGATGTTTAGATGGAACTGAATCAGTTGGTATCGTAATTAGTAAAAATACAAATATCTCGATTGGTCAGTTTGTATTATTCTGTAATGCTATTATATTTAGTGTTGCTGGTTTCTTTTTTGGAATTGATAGAGCTTTATATTCTTTACTCGCTTATTTTATTACATCAAAGATAGTAGATTATATTAGTGAAGGATTTAATAGTGCTAAAGCAGCAATGATTATTACGGATAATGGTCAAGAGATATCGCACTTAATCTATAAACATATTGGAAGAACTGTTACTGCTATTAATGGTGATGGTTTAATTACTGGACATAAAAGTATTCTCTATTGTGTTATTACTAGATTAGAGATTAATGAATTGAAAAGTATTGTTATGGAAGCTGATGCTTCAGCATTTATAACAATTACTGAAGTATCAGAAATAATTGGAAATCATATTAAAAGTAATAAAGGTTTGAAAAAAAGAAAGAAGGAATTAAGATGAAAACCTATAATAAATTAGTAAGAGATAGAATACCAGATATTATTTTGAAAGATCATTGTTTACCTACAACAAGAATTTTGGATGATGCAGAATATTTGGAAGAATTGAATAAAAAGTTATTAGAGGAAGTAAATGAATATCTTAAGGATGATAATATTGAAGAGATGGTAGATATTCTAGAAGTTATTAGAGCTATATTAGAATTTAAGGGAACTTCTTATGATGAGATAGAAGAAAAAAGAATTAAGAAGCTTAAAAAACGTGGTGGATTTAAGGATAAAGTTTATTTAGAAAAGGTAATGGAAAGTGGCGACTAAAAGTCTACTTTCCTTTTTTGTTTGTCAAATTGACAATTTTGCTATACAATAGATTTATATAATAGGTAGAGTTTGGGATGGTGATATTATGTATACAAATGTAGAGGAAGCTATTCATTTTATGGTGAAAGCTTTTAAAGGCCAAAGATTAAAAACGGAAAATATTGACAGAAGCTTCCATTCAATGACCGTTTTTGCATTAATGAGAGATGTTACAGATACGGAAGATGTCTTGGTTTCAGCGTTGTTACATGATATTATTAATGACTCTGAATATGGATATGAAGAAATTGAAGAAAAGTTTGGTACACTAGTTGCTGATATGGTATCAGATTTGTCTGAAGATATGAGTATTGTTAAATGGTTAGATAGAAAGAAAGATTATATAAGAAGAATGAGATCTAACTATGATGTTATGGTTATTAATATTATGTTAGCTGATAAGTTACATGTATTATTATCTAATTACAATATGTTTTTAAAGATCGGTGACAAAGTATGGAAATCAACTGGTGGTTCTAAAGATGATAATAGATGGTTATATAGAGAGACTTATAATATTGCCAAGAAAAAAGGTGCTAATAAACAGTTATTAAATAGATATGCAGAGTTATTAAAAGTTTATTTTGGTGATATTGATGAAGAAGATTAGAAAGTATTTTAAACCTATATTATTTGCTGTTTGTTTAATTATATTTGTCTTTATTGCTAGATTAGTATTAGCTGATAAGATTAGTGGCTTTGATAATAAAGTATATAATTTAATAATTAAAATGAAATGTGAACCAGTAACAATGTTTTTTAAATTAATTACAAAGTGTTGTAGTATTTGGTTTGTGGCATTGTTAACTGCATTGATTATGATATTTGGTAAAGATAAGAAGAAAGCTTATTATATAGCGTTGAATTTATTATTATGTTTTTTACTTAATCAATTAATGAAGGGAATTTTTGCTAGGGAAAGACCTACAGGTATTAATATGCTTAATTTAAGTTCTTATAGTTTCCCTTCTGGGCATTCTATGTTAAGTGTAGCTTTTTATGGTTTTATAGGTTATTTATTTTTACATAGTAGAAGAGATAAAAAAATTAGAATAGTTGTTATTCTAACTACAATGGTATTAGCTTTCTTAATAGGTGTTAGTAGAATCTATTTAGGAGTACATTATGCTAGTGATGTCTTAGCTGGATTTGTTTTATCTTTAGCTTATTTGATATTATTTGTTAGTATTTTCTATAATGAAAAAAAGAGGAGTTAATCCTCTTTTTATTTTACATAACGATCTAAATCACCAACACGATATTTAGGTTCAGGCATTCTACTAGTAGGAATAAATCCTGGTTCAGCATTTAAAACATCAGGTATTCTATTAACAATATTTGCACAAGTTAATTCTACTGTAGATGGTTGTTTGACTGTTATTGTTGTTTCTGGTTCACCTATGATAGTCCATTCATTAGTATCTACTTCATCTGGAGCATATACTTTGCCGATGCATTCTGCTTCAATAGTGATGCCTTCTTCAGTATCTGCTGTTACTACAGCACTCATACCAGTAACATTTCCTGCTGGAATTTTTATTCCTAGTGTATCTGATTCTAAATCTTCAGTGTATGTTTGGGGTACACTCTTTTGACTCATAAATGTTATATGTAGGTTTAGTTTATCTGCTAACCACCCTACTGTATTCCACATGTATGATGGAGTAAAAGTTCCTTGTTCGATTAAGTGATTTCTTTCTTCTGGTGTTATATCATCTTGGTTAGCTATATCATGGTTAAAGTCTTCGATACTTAGTCCTGCACCATGGGCATTTGCTAAGGCGATACCATAATCTTCTACGTTGTAGGATGATGATCCTTTTATTTTAGAAATCTTGTTTGTTGTTCCTGCTAGTACAGATATTAGGTTCCCCCAGAAAACATCTTGGTATCCACTACCTGTTACTGTACATTTATTAGCTTTAGCTAGGACATCAATTTCTTTCCAAATGTTTGGATTAGAGTTTTCTGGGAAGAAGGCTTCTTCACAAGTTGTAATTACATTTACTCCCATTGATGCACATGTACGTAGGATGTCTTTTATATCATTTAACAAACTCATTGTTTCAATGATAGCAATGTGTGGTTTTGTTTCTTCAATAATACTTGGTAAGTCTTTTATTGGACGTACTAATACATTTTTGTTATCGGTATTAGCTATTTCACCAATGTCTTTTCCAAATAGATTACTGTTGATATCAACGGCACCTACTATTTTAGCGCCATGTTCATATACATAACGCATTGTGTAGACGCTCATTTTGCCACAACCAATTTGTATTACTTTTATTTTTTCCATATTTTAATCCCCTTTTATTCTGTTTCGTTTAGATCTACATTTTCTTCTTTGATTAGGTCTGAGAAATCAGTTTTAAATTTTTCAATCGCTTTTCTTTTAGCGTCATCATAAACGTTTCTAGCATTACATATTGCTTTATATACATGTTTAATACGACATACATTTTCGTTATCAAATAAAGCATATGTGAAAGCATTGGAAATAATTGTTAAGCAGATATCTGGATATCTTGAAGATATTTCATAAATTCTTTTGTATTCATCAGTCATATCAACTATGAATCTAAAGATTCTTTCTTTTACGAAGTCTGTATATTCTAGTTTTACTCCTGTTTTTGCTTCTATTTTAGGTAGTGTTCCCATTAGGATTTGAACACATGTATCTTGATCTACTTCTGCTACATCTATTTTTTGGAAACGTCTTAAGAACGCTCTATCTTTCAAGATGTATTGTTCATATTCTTCATCTGTTGTTGCACCAACCATTTTTATTTCACCACGGTCTAGTCCAGCTTTGAACATGTTAGCGAAGTCGATACCATTTTCGCCACCTTCTTTATTAACTAGAACGTGTGTTTCATCAAGGAATAGAATTGTTTTAGGACGAGAAGCTAGTTCTTTAACGAGTAAGTCTACTCTACTTTCAGCTTGTCCTTCTGATTCTGTTTTACCTAGTAATGAAGTAACGTTTAATTTATATATTTTATAACCAGCTAAAGCGTTTGGTACCATACCTTTTTGGATACGGTATGCTACTCCTTCGACAATGGCTGTTTTACCGGTACCAGCTTTACCTACTAATAAGGCACTTTTTTCTGGTGTTAGTAAAGTCATTATTACTTGTTTAACTTCTTCGTCACGACCAATTGATGGGTCCGTAATGTATTTTTGAGCAGTTAATTCACGACCATAACGATCGAGAATACTTACTTTGCCATCATATATTTTGTCATATACTGGTTCTACATATGGTTGATCTTCTTCTGGTTCATCAAATACTTCTGGTTGTTCTACTGGTGTTTGTGGACTAGTTGTTAAATCAACATCAATGTCTGCTATAGGAGTACCATACTTAGTTGTTACTGATTCTGATTGAATAGGTTCTGGTTGTACTGGTTCTTCAACTATAGGAGCTGGTTGTTCTACTGGTTGTGGATTTATATTGAATGATGGTCTTGGTCCACCAACTGTATAGTTGATTGGTGTTCCTTGTTCATTATTATTCATTACTACACCCTCTTTATATATCTTAACGTTTTTATTATATCATAATTTTTACATGAAAAAACACTGAATTATTATTCAGTGTTATTTTAAAACTGGCGCCTGATGTAGGACTCGAACCTACGACCTAACGGTTAACAGCCGTGCGCTCTACCGACTGAGCTAATCAGGCACTGCTCTTTAATTATAGCAAATTAAGGCTTATTGTCAACAAAAAACGTATATTTTTTGTAAAAAAATAGAAGATTTATCCTTCTATTATATCAACGTTTTTTACGTATAATCCGTTTTGTTTTTCGGAGTCAATTATATCGAAATACATCGTTAAAACTAAATATTTATCTGTGCTTAGTTTTTCGTTCTTTTTAGATGGTAGTTTAGCATCTAAATTAGGAATTACTATATTAACTTTGTATTCATAGTAACGAGCTGTTATTTTTCTTTGATATTCTATTTCACCTATTGAATAATCGCCCCAAGTTTTTACCATTTTATATGGAAGTTTTTTACTTTTTTCTATTTGATCTACTAATGAATCTAGATATTTTTTGATAACGCCTTCTTTATCAGCATTAACTAATTCTTCTGGCTCTTTATCTTTAGGTTCATCTTTTCTTTCAATTGGATCTTCTTCAGTTGGAACTTGTGCTTCTGGTTCTTGTGAAACAGAAGGTTCTTTTCCTTTTAAGTAATCTATTCCCCCTAGGGCAAGAAGGATAACTGCTACAAGTAAACAGCCGTATATTATTATGTTGTATTTTCTAGTTTTCTTCATATCTTACACCACTTTAATTATATTATAAAAAGGCTTATTATTTAAGTTTTTGGGGTAAATTTGATTTATTCTTTACATAAAAAAAGATGATTTCTCATCTTTTTTCGGAATTTGCTTGATTATCAACAATAGTTGTTGATGGTTTAAGAACCAGGTCACTATGATCTATTTCGATGTTTTCTTCTTGTTTTGGTTCTTCTTTTTCTTTTGGTAATTCTATTTCATCTACTCTATTTAGTACTGATAGAGAGTTGATCTCTGGTTCTACTTCTTCAAATACTTCATAATCTTCTTCGTAGTGACTAGTCTTTGGTGCATCGAAGATTGAGTATTGGTTTGGTAGTTTGAAATATTTTTTTAAATATTCTATTGGAAATTCGTTGGCTTTTTCGTTGTATCTAAATGCTAAAGTATTGTATTGTTTTCTACTAATAGCTAAACCATTATCGATAGATGCCATTTCTTCTTCTGTGAATGTTCCAAATTCTTCTAGGATTACTAGATTAGGATATTTTTCTCTATCTATTTTTTTGTTTACTTTGTATTTGTTTATTAGGTTACTAGTTTCTACCTTGTCGTTGATAGTTCCATCGACACCTTTTTCAATGGTATATTCTAGTCTTTCTAGTTCTTGTTTTATTAAATCTACATTGCCATATTCTTTTTCGATGTCAGTTATGATATCTTTTGCTTCTTTTATTTTTTTATCTAAGTATACGTTTAATACTTTGTTAAATTCTAGTTTTATTTCAGAATCTCTTTCTTTTAAACTTTTGTATTGACGATAAATATAATATAGAATACCTATTATTATGGCTAAAATAGCATTGTTAAATATAAATTCAAATAGCCCCTTCATATTATCACCTATTGTAATTATAACATATCAGTAAATATCTTGGTAAAGTCTTTTGGATGTTTTAGTTCTTTTCTTTTACATGCTATTGATGTTACTAGTGCTGTTAAAGGTATGATTAGGAATGATGCTGTTCCACTTAGGATTATTCTGGTAAATTCAATAGCAAAGATTTTAGCGTTCATTATTGTTGAGAAACTATATCTAAAGTCTTGGAAGTAAATGAATAGTGTCATACAACTTCCTAGGTAAGCAAAGAATAAAGTATTAGTTGTTGTTCCAAGAATATCTTTACCTATGTGCATTCCTGAGATGAATAAGTCTTTTATTTTTAGTTTAGGATTGTTTATATGGATTTCATATAAAGCTGATGATATAGCAATTGATGTATCTACTATATTACCGATTAAACCTATAATAACCATTGAGATTCCTAGATTCATCATATTTAAGCCAGTATCAAAAGATACATAGCTAATTGATTCTAGGTTTTCTTCAGCAAATCCTTGGATATAAATTCTATTGTTTATAAGAATTGTGATACCAAAGAAGATTATTAGAATAAGTAATACTGAGATAAATGAACAGATTGTTTTTTCGTTAACTTTATTTAGTAAAAATAAAATAATACTACTGATGGTTAGAGAGAAAATAAATGTTGGTATTAATGGATCGAATCCCCAACCATAGATTATTATTAAGAGCATTATTAAGAATAGGTTTATGTATATTGTTATAAACGTTTTTAAGCCCCTTTTACCACCTATTAGTACTAAAAGGACTAATAATATTAGAGATAATAGTTTTATCATTATTTAGCCCTCCTTTTGAATACTAGGAGTGTGATATAGATAGCTATTGGAATTGTTACGGTTATTCCTATAGCACCAGTAAGTGCTCTAGTCATTTCTAGACTTATATATTGATCTATTAGAGAATGTAAGTTAATACCATTTCTAAAATAGATGGTTAGATTAGCCATACCTGTACAAATATAAGTAAAGAATAGGACGTTAATCATTGTAGACATGATATCTTTACCGATGTTGTATCCAGATTTTATTAATTGTTTTCTTGATATTTTATTGTTTTTTTCTATTAATTCGTTTAAGGATGACGACATACTAATAGAGATATCCATGATAGCCCCTAGTCCTCCTAGGATTATTTCGGAAATAAAAATACCTTCATATGGTCTTGTTAATAGTTCCATTTGTTCGAATCTAATACCACTATAATTTGTTAGTTTTATGACAATTAAACTAATTAAGGTTACGATAGATACACCTACTACACTACTAATTACCGCAGATAGTGTTTTTTTATTGAAACCTGCAGCTAGAGTTAGGCAGATAATTGAAAATACTATAGAACCTATAAATGATAATAATGCTAAATTGATGCCTTTGATAGCATGCATGTATACTATGAAGTTAAAGATTACAATATTAATTACTACACTAATTATTGAGAAAAAACCTCTTAGTTTTCCAACTAGAATGATTATTAAACTAAAGAATACGATTAGAATAACTACGTATTTGTCTCTTTTATATCCTTCAATATGGGCTTTTTTAATTCCATTGTCATCTTTGTTTATGGAAATGAATAATTCATCTCCTACACGATATCGTTGATCATATGCTTGTCCTTTATGATAAATATTTTCAAGAGTAACTGTTTCTCCTTTGTGTTCACCATTTAGTATTTTAGCTTTTATTGTCTCTTCGTATACATCGTCTTTGTAGCCGAAGTTTATTGTTTCGGTGTTTTGATATTCATCTTTTGTTTCTATTACTTTAGCAATAGGATCTTTATAAAATGAATGATTATGATATGTGAAGACAATTAAAGAAATTCCTACGATTAGTAGAATTATGTATATTATTATGAATTTTTTATTCTTTTGTAAGAATTCCATACAATCACGTCCTAGAAGAATTATAGCACAAAAAAAATAGTGATTACTCACTATTCTTTTATCTTATTTAAATGTGTGTTTTACTCTATCGTGTTCTTCTGCTTTTTTACCATCATTGAAACGATCAACAGTACCAACTAGATAGCCAGTGATTCTTCTGATTCTTTCGAAGCCAACACCTTCACCAACTACTTTTTTGCTTTCAATTTTAGTTTCAGCAACGTTTTGGATTTCTTCTTTTTTCATACTCTCTACCTCTTTCTATTTTATATTTTTACCTTTACCCGACTATTTCATATTTTTTAAAAGTTCTGCTGGGATTGGTTCGCCTTCGCGACGTCCACATCCTGGGCATACATCTTTGATAACACCAACGTATCCACATACTGGATCTCTATCTACTGGGTGGTTAATTGCACCATAACCAATTCCAGCTTCTTTCATCATTCTGATTACAGATTCGAATGCTTCAACATTTTCAGTTGTATCTCCATCTAGTTCAATGTAACTAATGTGACCTGCATTTGTTAATGCATGGTAAGGAGCTTCAATCTTAATCTTATGTGAAATTGTTGTGTTGTAATAAACAGGAACATGGAATGAATTTGTGTAATATGGTCTATCAGTTACACCTTTAATCTTGCCATAAATTGCTTTATCGATTCTAGTGAATCTACCGCTTAATCCTTCAGCTGGTGTAGCTAATAGTGAGAAGTTTAATTTGTTTTCTTGAGCAAATCCATCAATCTTCTCTCTCATGTGTCCTATTATTTCTAATCCAAGTTTTTGTGCTTTTGTTGATTCACCATGATGTTCACCAATAAGAGCTACTAATGTTTCAGCTAAACCAATGAAACCAATTGATAATGTTCCATGTTTTAGAACTTTCTTTAATTTATCATTTGGTTTAAGTTTTTCTGAATCCATCCAGCAACCTTGACCCATTAAGAATGGGAAGTTATAAACTCTCTTGTTACCTTGGATTTCAAATCTTTCTATTAATTGATCTCTACATAATTCTAGTTTTTCATCTAGTTCTTTGTAGAATCCTTCCATATCAGCTTTTTTACGATCGGTATTACCAACGATACCATGTTTGATACCAATTCTTACTAAGTTGATTGTAGTAAATGATAAGTTACCACGACCAATAGCAATTTGACGATCTGGATCAACTACGTTAGCCATAACTCTTGTACGACATCCCATAGTAACAACTTCTGTTTCAGGTCTTCCTGGAACATAGTATTGTAAGTTATATGGAGCATCGATGAATTCGAAGTTAGGGAATAAACGTTTTGCAGATACCTGACAAGATAACTTGAATAAGTCATAGTTAGGATCTTCTGGATTATAGTTTACTCCTTCTTTAACTTTAAATATTGAGATTGGGAAAATTGGAGTTTCCGCATGTCCTAATCCTGCATCTACAGATAGTAAGTAATTTTTCATTACCATACGACCTTCTGGTGAAGTATCAGTTCCGAAGTTAATACTTGAGAATGGTACTTGAGCACCAGCTCTTGAATGCATTGTATTTAAGTTATGGATAAATGCTTCCATAGCTTGATATGTAATTTTATCAGTTTTCTTTAGAGCTTTCTCTAAAGCCATTTCGAATAATCTCTTTAAAGGTTCATTATCTTTATAGAATTTTTCGAAATCTTCGATTTTATTATCGATTGTAGTTAATTTACAAATTGTATCTTCTAAAGTCTTCATTGCTACGAATTCAGTAAATCCTGCGTAGTCAAGAAGATCTGTTAATGTCATTCTTAATTGCTTTTTATAAGTCTTTAATACACCAGGTGCTAAATAATAATCGAATAATGGAATACTTTGTCCACCATGTTGATCATTTTGATTTGATTGAATTGCGATAGCAGCTAATGCAGCGTAACTCATAATATCATTAGGTTCTCTTAAGAAACCATGTCCTGTAGAGAATCCACCTTTAAATAATTTACCAATATCTATTTGTAAGCATGTTGTTGTACCCATTGCTTCGAAGTCCATATCATGAATATGAATGTCTCCTTCATCATGAGCATCAGCAAATTGCTTTTTCATTAAATATGCTTTTGCAAATTCTTTTGATACGTTAGATCCGAATTGTAACATTGTACCCATTGCTGAGTTACCATCGATGTTACCATTTTCTCTTTTTGCATCATCTTCTGCTGCGCTCTTAAGTGCTAAGCCTTCAAGTGTTTTTAAGAACTTATGAGCTCTTTTGTCTTCTACGAATGCTGCTCTTGATTGAGCTCTTCTTTCTCTATATTCAGAGAAACTTGTATAAACGTCCTCATATTTATTTGCTTTTAATGATGTTTCAATAAGATCTTGAATTTCTTCTATCTTAATCTTATCCTTATCTTTATATTCTTTTTCAATTCTAGCCAAAACATCTTTGAATACCTTTTGCATATCCTTTTCTGTATATTTTGGTAATTCGCCTTCTTCAGTAGTTTTGTCTATAACATCATCAAAACCTTTCTTGATGGCGATAGCAATCTTAGAGGCATTAAAATCTACTTTTTTGCCATTTCTTTTTACTACTTGTAAGTTGTCTGTTATTCTTTCCTCTTTTGCCATTTTAAAAAACTCTCCTTCTACCTTTTCCTAATTCAATTATATATGAAAGCGGTTTAAAAGAATAGTAGTATTTTCTAAAATTTGTAAAATTGTAATTTTTGAAAAAATGGCATTTTTTTGTTTTTTTAGATTTTAAGGCAAAATTTCGATTGTCATTTCTTTACATCAAAAAAATGTAATCTTTAATTTTTGGCTGAAATATGCCAAAAAAAGAGTTTTTTTATTTTTTTTGAAAACTTTACACAGTTTTAACTTTTAGTTGATTTTTTAGTTTTTAGAAAATTGACATTTTTTCAAAAAGTGTTTTTTATCTTTTTTTGTCCAAATTAAAAAAGCTAAAAAAGTCAAGTGTTTTTCTAGCTTTTTGTTATATTTTTTATTTATGTTTTTATTCGTTTTTTTCTGTTTTTCTAAAATGTTATTATTCAGAGAAACTAGAAAATGATAATGATAAGTTATTTATCTTAGTTCCACTATGGTCTTTTTGGCCATATTCAGCGAATGTAAATGCTACAATGAATGGTATGTCACCAGCAGCATTTTTTATTGCTACGAAGTCTTCATCGATTCTTTCACCAATAAAGTTACGACGTGCTGCGCTATGAATTAGGATTAAACTAGACGCTTTAAAGTCAGTGTTTATTTCTTTAATTGCTTTTACTGCTCCACCGATTAAACCATCTACATCATTTTCTAATAATACAATAGCAGTTTTTTCGTTAACATTGGCTCCTACGCTGATGCTTCCACTTGCATCACCTACTAGAGGATGTCTAATTATAGTGAAATCTCCTTCTAGCGTCTTGAATCCAAATGGTCTTGCTGCTGAAGTGTTCATTAGTTGTGGCCCTGCTATTTCTTCAGGAGCTACTCCTATCCATTCAGCATATTTATTTAGAGCTGGTTCATTATCTATTTCTAATATTTTACGAACGTTTTCTTTTTTAGTAACGATTCCCATTTTGTCTGTTTCGTTATATGTTCCTGTGAATACATTTTTAATATCTTTATTAGTATAGTAGAATGCTATGGCGCAACCATCACTTAAGACTTCTTCTTCGCCATATACTTTCCAGTTACCTGTTAGTTTTTGATCAGATGCTGATCCACCAAACATTGGTATTTCCCCAACAATGTCTTGTACTCCTTTTAAGTATTCTTCTTCCTCACCTGGTGTAGCAAACATTGAAAAAGCATATGGTGCATATTTCTTACCAGCATTTTCTAATGCTGCTTTTGCTAATTTTCTTCCAGTCATACGAGGATTTGTGCCACGTGGAGCCGCTGCTACACCAACACATAATTCGTTGTCGTCTAGTACTAACATACCAGCGAAACCTGTTGGTGATGAAATAATTCCATCTGGAGTCATTATGGCATCAGCTGATGTACAACCAATTATTTTTAAGGCTGGGCTTACGGATTTAATACCTTTTATTAATTCTTCTTGATTATAAACTTCAGAAGAAAATAAATAACCTAATGCTGGTGTTTTTAGTCCTTTGGTAGCATTCTTAGCTACTTCTACTCCAGCATCATAACTATTTTCTAAAATACTTGATCCAACTAAAGCTCTCATATTGCCATCCCCTTTATTGTTAATCTATTATAATTTTAATATTTTTTAGTATTAAAATCAATATAATAAAAAAAGACTCAAAGAGTCTTTATTTAACAGTACATTCGCCGCCCATTGAAGTTTCTAGTGTTTTAGCGAATTCTTCAGCAGTTACTTTTTCTTTGTCGTTTGATTTTAGTTTTTCTGTATTTAATTCTGTGTGAATGACTGCTTTATCATTTTTAAATTCTGCTTTGCAAGATTTAAATGAATCATTGCTATTGAATGGTGAACAAATATCTTGTTTTTCATATGCATCTTTAAACGCTTGTGATTGAGATGAGTAATCATAAGTATATTCAGCATAGGCACTACCAACCTCTTGTTTCTTTTCGTTGAATTCTACTTTGGTATAAACACCTATTGTCATACCTCCTGCATCTCTTTCTAGTTCACATTCAATTACTTTAACGCTTTTTGACTTTCTAGGAGTGTCATCATCATCATCTTTGTCTCCACAACCCACTAACATAAATGGTACTATCAATAATAGTAATAATAAAAGTGCTTTTTTCATATTTTTTCCTCCTATATTCATTATATATATAAATGCAAAAAAAAGAAAGAACAATAATCGTTCTTCCAAAATGCATTTATACGTTTTAAAATTAACTCCCATATAGCAGAATGAATTTAATACTATTTTGATAGTTTCATAACCACAAATAATATTTATCATTCGTAGTTCAAATATTTTAATACATTCACGCTTAACTATACTGTTGTATAAGAATTCTCCAATTCATCGCTAAATTTTATTTATACGCGCACACACGATATAGCATATTGTGTCTATCCTTACAGTAGCTAACCGTTAGGGTTTACACTCAACATTTGGATTGCTTGATTCTCTTGCAAGACAAGTTTAAGATTCTCCAATTTTTAAACGCGGCCAGATCTTCTCCAATTATCATACTTGCTTTAATTTCCCAATAAATAACCCTTTATATGCTATTTCACCAAAGAATTATTTAAATTCCATTAAGGTAGTTACGATATCCTTCGAAAAAATGTACTACAATGCATAACATACCTGAGATTTTATCATTAAATAAAATCAATCTAGTATGAAAGCTATCTACCATTTTCATTACAATATTACCACCCTTATTGGGAAAGTAGAAAATGCTAACTACTTGATAACACAATAATGGTAAGAAAGCACTCCTATTGCTAGAAAAATGATTAAATGGTGATAGATGAAAAACCATTTAATGATCCATGAAGATAGCAGAATACATGTTAATCATATACCCTCTTCAGTCACAGTTTCCTGCGCTGGAAAAACTTGTTTGGCCTAGTACGCAAATACTAGTATACAAATGAGCGCAAACTCACATGTAACAAGTTTAGCTCCTTATTTACTATTTGCGGTAATAAATAAGAAGTTTTAGCAGAAATTGGTTTGCGGTCCAATCCCTACCATATCTCTATACAATATACCATTTCACAAATGTAATATAAATTTCTTTATATTATCGCTATGTTTCAAGCTTATGCCCTATGATACACCTTTAAGATACTTTTTTGGCGCTATCTCCCTATGCCTCCATTACTATAATAAGTATATACTTTTTGTTAGCTTTAGTCAACCATTAATTTGGAGAAAGATTTGTGTTTTCCTAAGGATTATGGTAGTATATATAACCATTGTTAGGGGGCTTATTTATGGCAAGATATACATGGAATGTGGACTCGCTTCATAGGTGTTTAGCCAAAATAGAAAAACTACTAGATACAGAGACTGATGAGGTAGAATTAGCTAAACTTTATCATTATTATGATGAGATTAATTCAGTTATATATGAGTCTTTTTGTTATCCTATGGTAAATCTACCATTATATAAGAGAATGCCTAATATGTTGAGTTCATATTTATCTAATCAACGTTATTATAATTTGTTATTGCCTTATAATAATGCTCTAGCAAAGAATCTTGATTTAATTGATGACGTTGAAGAAAAAAGAAGTGTTGTTTTTGAACAAATATCTTCAATTACTGGTGCTCGAGTTACTAAAGAAAAAGCTATTAGTATTTGTTATGATTTTTATAAGGATCTTGATGAGGAGTTTTTTGAACATTTTAAACGTTTTTATGATATGAGATTTAATCATCTTAGATTTATTAAACCAAAAGTAGCTAGGGAGTTAGAATTAGATTATTTAGGTTGCCAAAATTACTTATTTGGAATTGATGAAAGTTTTATTGAAGTAGTTGGTCATGATAATCCTAATATGTCTACTACTATTATCCATGAAGCTGGTCATGCTATTGATAATGGTATGAATCCTAACAGTTATCTTTCTAGCGATTTCTTTTATGAAGTGGTAACTATATTCATGCAATTAGTTTCTTATTATAAGAAAGCTGGAAATTTTGATGAATTATTCTACTCTGATAAGATTTTTAGAGACTTTAGATTATATGCTACTTTTGTAACTGATGCATTTACTTATTCTGATATAATGCAAAGATATATTGATCATGATTATCATTTATGTCCTGAATTCTACGATAGTGTAAAACAAGAACACAAGATGTCTAAGAAGAATACTAATCATTTCTTAGATAATCATCATCCAAAAGATATAGTATATCCAATTTCTCTTTCTATGGCATTAGCATTTTTCCATATATACAGACAAGACGAAAAGAAAGGTATTGATAATTTAAAAAGATTTATTAATACTAACCGTAGAGATGATTATATTCCATTAGTGTTATCTGAAGAATTTGAAAATATGGTTGAAGAAGAGTTCAGAACATTAATGACAGAATCTGGAGAATGTTTTTCAAGACGTGCAAAATAAAAAGAAGATTTAATCTTCTTTTTTTTCGATGTATTTTAAATATTCATCTAAAATATTAAACATTTCTTCACTTGATTTGCTTTGACAAATCTTGTTTTTTATTTCTTTGTTTTTAGGCATCCCTTTTAGATAATAAAGAATAAATGCTCTTATTTCTAGATTAGCTACTTTTTCAGGTTTATCTTGTAGTAATAGTTCGTAATGTTTTTTCATCATATTGATTCTATCTTCATTGGTAGGTGGAGTAGGGATTGTTCCTTTATCTAGGTATTCTATACAATCTCTTATTAACCAGGGATTACCTAGTACTCCCCTACCTATCATAACTGCATCACAGTTTGTTTCTTCTAGCATTTGTTTTGCTAGTTGTGGTGATGTTACATCACCATTACCAATTACAGGTATATTTACTGCTTCTTTTACTTGTTTTATGATATTCCAATCGGCTTTACCACTATATCCTTGAGATCTAGTTCTAGCATGTACTGTTATAGCACTTGCTCCGGCTTTTTCACAGACTTTTGCTACTTCTACAGCATTTATATGCTTCTCATCCCAACCACTTCTTATTTTGACTGTAACTGGTGTAGAAACGGCATTTACTACTGCATTTACTATTTCGTAGATCTTATTTGGATCTTTTAGTAAGGCACTACCTGCTTGGGCTTTAACTGCTACTTTAGGGACTGGACATCCCATGTTGATATCAATAATATCTGGATGTTGTGTTTCTTCTACTTTTTTAGCAGCAATGACAAAAGACTCAACATCGCTACCAAAGATTTGTTGAGCTATAGGTCTTTCTTCATCTGTCATTTTTAGTAAATCAAAAGTTTTATCGTTGTTATACATTATAGCTTTATCAGATACCATTTCAGCATAGATAAGACCTGCTCCCATTTCTTTGATTATTTTTCTATATGAGGTATTAGAAATACCTGCCATAGGAGCTAGGACGATTTGATTTTTGATTTCAACATTACCTATTTTCCACATAGTAATTCCCCTTTTGTCGTTTGTATTATAACAAAAAAAGTAGTTCTTTTGAACTACTTTTAATTATTGCTCGCTAGTTTTTTCTTCTTGAACTGGTTCTGCTGGTTTGCCTTTTTTGAAACCAAATTTCTTAGCTAAGATTATTAGAGCAATTGCTGCTACTAATAAGCAGATACCTAATACAGGTCTAAATACTAACCAAGAAATTGCAATTACGACTAATGCTATTGCTAAACCTACTAGTGTAGCAATAATACCAGCTGCGCCATCTACAATATTTCTTAAGATTGGAACGTAAGATGATAATGCAGTTATTGGTCCGAATAATGCTTTTATTCCACCAATGATTAGAATAGTACCAATTAACCTAAAGATCCACTTCATTATCTTGTGTCCTTTTTCCATTGAAGCTATCATAGAAGCTCCATCTTCAACACCTGAAGTGAAGTATTTAATCTTTGATTTTTCTTTAGTTACATATTCTATAATTGTGTCGCCTTGTAGTTTACCAAGAACAGATACATCTGTATATGATGCATATTTAAAGCTAATACGAACATCACCAATTTTTGGACTGTCTGGATCTTCAGATTTGATGATGTAGTTACCTACAGTTTTATATCCTTCTGGGATAGTAGCTCCAGTAAAGTCACTATATGAGTTTTCTGCAGATAGTAAGTTAGAGAAACTTGAAGTTAGTTTATATGCTCCAACTTTTAGTTGTTGTGCTTTTTCTGTAGAAGCCTCATATGGCATTGCACTTGGGTTTTGATGACTACTTGATTGATTAAAGTTTGATGAATCTACAAGTTCGTTTTTCCACTCTTTTTTGTAATTGTAAGTAGTTTTATCTTCTGATTCTTCTTTGTCTTCAACCCATTGATACATTTCTACTTCTCTTACTAACATTGGAGTTTTAACTTTGATATTGAATGTTGAATCTACTAATTCTTCATCACCAAAGTCTAGTTTTCCAGATGTAGCAATTACTTTTCCATCATATTCTTTGTCTACTTTAGCGCTTTCTATGTCTGTGTATACTTCTTTTAATTCTTTGATGTCATGAATGTTTTTAACGTTGTTTCTTTCATTCCAAACTAGAATTCCAATACCAATTAGGATAAATAGAAGTCCTGCTAAAATGCCAGAAAATCCGTTTTTCATTCTTGTTCCAAATCCTTTTTTGACAACTACTGAGTCGTTCATTTAATCACCTCTATAAATATTTTATCATAAAAAAAAAGAATATTAATATTCTTTTTTTATTTAGCTTTTCTTACAGTTTTTCTAGCAGGTTTTGCAGCTATTTCTGCTTCTTCGAAAACTTCTTCTTCTTTTTCGTCAATTACGAATTTGAAGAATAATGCAGCTAAAGCAGCACCTACTAATGGAGCTAGGATAAATACCCATAATTGGCTAAGTGCATCTCCCTTTGTAAAGATTGCAGGACCAATTGATCTAGCAGGGTTAACACTAGTTCCAGTGAATGGTAAACCGAAGATATGTACTAATGCTAATGTAAGACCAATAACAACGCCATTTGCTTTAGAATCTTTCTTAGTAACTGAAAGAATTACTAATACAAATACGAATGTTAGAATTGCTTCTACAACGAATGCTATAGGAGCTGTAACAGTCTTTCCTAAGACACTAGCGGCTTCGTATCCATTTGCTCCGAGAAGTGTTGTTCCACCAAATAACCAAGATAGAACTGCAGCTCCTAGGATACCACCTAATACTTGAGCTACTACGTAATATACGAAGTCTAGAAGTTTCATTCTGCCGTCAATTAAGCATGCTAGTGAAACAGCTGGATTAACATGGCTTCCTGATACTTTGCCTATTGTGTATACTAATGCCATTAGTACTAAGCCAAATGCTAAAGCAATTAGAATACCACAGTAAATCATTCTAGCTTGTGCAACAGCAGCTGCATCATAGTTAGCACTTCCAACTACGAATACTTTAAATAAAGCAACAGCAGTTCCACATCCGAATATTACAAGTAACATAGTACCTACTAATTCTGATATAAATTTCTTTACCATAACAAAATCCTCCTTAAAGATATTATAACACTATTTTTAGTATTTTGTTTATGATTATGGTATAATTTGGTTATATAAAATTCTTATAATAGGAGGAATTATTATGAAGGTTATTAAAACTATTATTGAATGGTTTGGTACTTTAGCAGGTAAGATTGTCTTATTAATTCTAGTTTTAGTATTACTAGGTGCTTTAGGATATGCTGGTTTTTATGCATATTTGGATACTCATTCTTATGCTGCTAAGAATTATTTAATTGAAAAGTATGATTTAGAAGAATTTGATTATATATGTACTAGTTATGTTAAGTATGATTATTCTGACATTTCTAATTGTGAAGGTAGTTGGTTTTCTGAATGTACTAATGATCCTGATTTAGCATTTAAGTATGTATTTACTGATAGAAAAGATAAAACAACTATTACTGTTGTAGAAGATAAAAAAGGTGATTTTACTGATGATTTTGAAGCAGTAGAAGAACCGGAATTAGATGTTTCTCAATAATAAAAAAAGACTTTTAAGTCTTTTTTATTTGAATAAGTCTTCATCATAACCGCTTGGTAATACTTTATTGATTATAAAATCAATTAGTTTGTCACGGTTATTTTTTAGTTTGCCTTTTAAGATTGCATTATAAATATTGTCTAGTATAGTTCCTAGTTTATCTTGTTCTACTCCAAGTTCTAGTAAGTCTTTACCAGTTATTTTTAATTCATTCTTTTTGATGAATGAAGATTTACGAGTAGCACTCTTTAATCTTAGGAAGTCTTCTTCAATCTTAGATAGTTCTGTTGTATAAGCAGGACTCTTAGCATAATAATTGGCTTTTTTTACTTTGTATAGATCTTCTAAGTCTTCTTTACCAAACTTAGATAAGAATTGTCTTACTAATACTTCATTTTCTGGAATATTGTAATCATGATATTCAATTAGTTTAGTTACTTTTTGAATAATCTTTTTATTGAATTTTAATCTATTAAGTATTTCTCTAGCTATTTCTGCTCCTTTTTGAGCATGATTTTTATAATGGGCAACGCCATTTTCATCTTTTGAGAAAGTAAATGGTTTTGCTATATCATGGAATAACATAGCTAGTCTTAATTCAAGTTTTGGTTCTATTGCTTTCATTGAAGCAAATGTATGAGTTAGAGCATCATAGATATGATGTGGATCATTTTGATTATAATTTTCTAATAATGTTAATTCTGGAATTATTTCTATGAAAATATCAAAGTATTTTTTTAAGTAGAATTCACTTCTTGGTGTTACTAGTAGTTTTGATAGTTCATCTCTAATTCTTTCTGGAGCAACATTTTTTACTAGTTCTTTATTCTCTATCATATATTCTTGAGTATCAGTATCAATACGCATTGCATATTCTGCTGATAGTCTTATTGCTCTTAGGATACGTAGAGGATCTTCTCTAAATAAGGAATCATCTTCACCATTGATTTTGATTACTTTGTTATGGATATCTAAAACACCACTACTATAATCGATAAGTCCATCTTCATCTGAATATGCTAAAGCATTCATTGTGAAGTCACGTGTTGCTAGATCTGATTCAAGAGTGTTTTCTTTTGTACGATATCTAGATATTTCCATTGGGAATTTAGAATTAACAATACCTAATCTCGAATCATTTTCTCCACAGTAAAAAGTATTATAGTCTTTTAAGGCTTTTTTGATCTCTTCTAATGGAGCATTGGTACTGATGTCATAGTTGGATGGTTTTTGTTCCATTACCCAATTTCTGACAGCTCCACCTATGATATAGGCTTCATAACCATGCTCATTTATGATGTTTAATACTTCGTTAACTGGTTTTGGAATAACTATATTCATAGATGTCCCTCCAAATCTTTGTATCCTCTATATTATTATACTTAAATTTGTCAAATTTGTATAGTGTAAAAAAAATAATATAGTTAATCTATATTATTCTTTTCTTCGATTTTTTCTGGGTTTTGTTGTTTTTTCTTTTTGATGTTTAATCTTTCGTCAAACATAGCAAATAGAATTAATGCTAAACCAATTAACAGTACGTAAATGTAGATTGGTATACTAGACCAGAATTCTACTGTTTGTTTTATTATTTGAACTATCATGGCTACTAATGCACTATATGTAATTGTTTTGTATTTCATGGCAAAGCCTGCAATTACAAATAGGAAGTAGACAACAATCATGATAACAGCATCTATTGCTTCATCTACTATTATTAGGGAAGCGATAGTTATAACAACGAAACCTAAGATTTCAAAAATTGTTACTTCTGGTGTATTTTTATTAATAACTAATTTAGATATTGCTATTAATCCTAGTAATGCTCCAAGGAAGTATAATGAGTAATATTCAATTTCAAATTCTGATAAGGTTTTGAAATAGATACCTAGAATACTGATTATTCCTGTTAGTTTGAATACTTCTTTGTGTTTTTCATACATTATGAAGTGGATTATACTCCAAATACCTAGAGTAACAAATACGATGTAAGCATCAGCTTCTAATAGTACTGGCAAACCAAATACTATTGTTAGGAATGATACTGCTGTATAAATATTTGCTTTACCTTTAAATGCTGATAATACTGAATATACTAAGACTAAGATTGAACATATACATATATCAATTACTTCTGTTCCTTTAGTAAATAATGATAACGAGAATAAAGCTGGTACTAAGACATAGCCTTCTTCTGCTTTTTCAGCTTTACAATATAAGAACATTAATACCAACGGAATTAAGATAGCATAATTAGCATTAGTTCCCGCATGAATAAATCCTAGTACTACTGATTCTATTGATAATACAATAGGAACCAGATGTTTTGATGTAGCATCTTTTAGTTTTGGGAATGCTTCTTCTATTAAGTATATTAGTAATGCTACTAGTAATAAAACATATTTTTTAACATCTAGAATGTTTAAACATACACATAAATCAGCTAGGAATAAAGCCATTGATGCGAATGCTGAACATTTAAATACTGGACGTAATTTATCTGTTATAGCAAATAAGGCACAGTATATTAATCCGCCAATTGCAATTGCTACTAAGTCATAGTATTGGTTAGTAAATTCTGCAGCTTTTAGAACAAATACTGTTGTTAATCCATATACTACCCAAATAAATATTTCTTTAAGTGATTGTCTTTTAGTTATTTTAGCTAAGATTACAAATGGTATTAAACATAATAGATAAACAAATTGATTTGGTATTGTTAATAGTTTTATTGATGTTATAAATGCCATGTAATTAATTATAAAGAAATATAGTTCTGTTTTTTGTGTTTTTTCTTCTTTATTAATGATATACATTACAAAGAATAGAACAGTAAATAATGCAAATGGAACATAATATAAGAATATATTATCTGCTGTTGCAGAAACTATTGCTATGAACATTGTTATACCTATCATGATTAGGTTAGGTACACGATATGCTTTTTTATCTAGTACGTCTAAGTGAACTAAGATATGAATTATGATTGGATATAATGAGAAGAATAGCAATGACCAAGGATCATCTTTGATGATATCAGAGAAACAAATTGCAGCGATTGCTTCTAGAACATAACTAGTTCTTTTTATAGCCATGTCTTCATGTTTCCAAGTATAGAATTTAAAGACAATATCAGATACTAGGAAAGCGAAAGTAAAGTATAGATATGAATACTCTCCTCCTACTGATAATTCTTCTCCTATAAGTTCAAAATAGGATAAAGATGTTAATACAACAGGTACAAAGATAAATGCTAAGTATTTGAATACTTTACCTGTTTTAGGAACATCTAGTTTATTGGTACATATTATATATGATCCAAAGAATACTAGTTGAATGAATATCAAGATAAAAGGTTTTACTATATTAGGTATTGAATCCCAAGATGATGTTAGGAATACTGCTGTTGCAAATACTATTAATGCAGCACCTACGATCATTAATACGGAATTAGATATTTTAGATTTATCTATTGGTTCTTTTTCTTTTATAGGTTCTTCTCTACCTTTGATAATTGGTCTTCCTGTTTTGGTGTCATAACCAATTACTTTTTCTCCTTTGTATAGTGGTATTCCAGTACGAGTATCGTAACCTATTATATTCTTTTTCTTTTCTTCTTCTTGTTGTTTCTTTTTTATTTCTTTGTCTCTAATAATAAGTAGAAGAATAATTAAAAACGCTATTAGTATCATTTTATATCACTTCCGTTTTCTTCTTCGTTTTTTGTTAGTATTTCTTTTAAATTAAGTATAGAAGTATTTAATCTTGTGTAATTGAATTTATTAGGTATTTTATACCACTCTGGAGGAGTAATATTATTTCTTTTTAGTATTTCTAATACTTTATTAGATACTCCTAGTTGGTAAGCTGTTGGTAATATATCTAATAAATAGTCTTCATTTAGTTCTGTAATTCTTAATAGTTCTTCTTTTTTAACATTCTTGATGAAGTATTTGAATCCTTCGGCTTTATTATGAATGTTTTGACCATAGATTGTTCTTTTTGGCATGTATTTATAAATGAATAGGATTATTACTGAACAAATAAAGCTTGTTAAGAATGCTAGAACAAAGCCAATATTTCTTTGGAAAGATGGGATTAGGATTAAGATTAGGAGAATCGTTGCTGCTGTGAATCCAATTATAGCTTTGTCTTCTTTGGATTTAATATTTATATTAGCTACAAATTTAACTAGCATGTATAGAATAGCAATACTTATGATTATTGATAATGGAAGTAATGCTAGAACATTTATTTCAATAAATGGTAATGATGTTATTAATACTAGGATTAAAGCGATCATTAATAAGAGAACATTCTTAATTTTTTCAGGTGTTTCTTCAAAGTATTTATATTGTTCGTTTTGACCGTCTAGATATCTTTTAATTGTTTCTGAAGCATATTTGAATTTTCTTTTGATATTTTTTGCTTCTACACGATCTGCTTGATATAGTTTATTTTTGTTGTCTCTTTTTTCAGATATGATATTTAAATATTCTGTTAGAGTTATGCTTTCACCTGCTCTAAATAATGTTTTAAAGAACATTGCTTCAGTGTAATTACTTTCTTTATAGTCTTTTTCTTTAGTAAAGTAATATTCATTTTTTTCTTCATGAATGGTTAAATAACCTTTAGATGCTAGATGTAATAATAAATAGAAATTGTCTTCATCTGTTACTTTTCCATTTTCTGCTAATGCTATATGTAATGGTGTTATATTTCTAGTAAATCTTGATACTTTTTCAATTCTTGTTGGTAAGTCTTTACCAAATAAACGCCATAATAGATAGCTGAATGCCGTTAGGACAATAGGAATAATAATGCATGTTAAAGTGGCGGCATTCATATAAAATTTGCCATAGTCTACTTCAATGTTTATTGTTTCTCCTTGTTTTAATGGTTTGTTGTAAGTGCCTTCTATTATTCTTCCTTTAACAGTGTAATCAACTAATTCTGTTATATCGTATTTACCATTATAGAAAGTTATATTGTTATTAGTTAATGAGTTAGGTAAGTTAATAGTGAATTTAACTGATGATAAATCATTATCATAGTTGTTAATGATGCTAAATTTGTAATAGTTTGTTTTCTTTTGATCATCATTCATGTTGTATTCGATTTTAAAAGTTTCTTTTGTATCTTTTGTATAGATTTTAGCAATGCTTTTTTCATCTGTTTCTATAGTATAGTTTTTATCAACTTTAAAATCGTGAATGTTATCTTCTAAAGTTTTAATAATGTATTTAGCATTACCATTAAATTTAACTTCTAGTTTTTCATCAAAGTTATAAGTATGGTTTCTATTAACATCTATTGTTACATGATAATTGTTAATGTCATAATCAGCATTTGCAAATGCAACTACTGGAAATATAATTAATAATATTAAGATATAAATTGCTTTTTTCACTATAATCACCCTATTTTATTTAGTCATTATCATTATAACTTATTTTTAGGATAAAGAAAATAAGAAACACTGAATGTTTCTTATCTCTTTTTAAATTCTTCGGCTTTAGTTTGATTAATGTAATCGGTTATATTGAATTCAAAAATGTTATTCTTCTCTCCTTCGTAAACGCTTAAGTATAAAGCTATTTGTTTTCTTATACCAGTATCTTTTGTTTTATCGTGTACTTCTATTAGTTCTGGAATACAATCTAATTCTTTTAGGTAATCAACATCTAAACGATGATGATTATAATAACGGTTTAAATTTCTTTGTGCTATTAGATTGTTTAAAGGTAATAGATTGATAAAAGAATAAGCTGATATAAGGATTATTAGATAGTATTTTAAGATGTTTATTTTTTTATCTAGAATATACATGATCGTTGGTATTAGTAATACTATTTCTACTATTAAGGCAATATATACTAATACTCTTAACATAGTACAACCATAAGCGCTTTCATACATGTTCATTCTAATGAATGAAGAAAGGATAATTATTGATGTTAATAAAATCATAGTTATACACATAATTTTATTAAATGCAGTATCTTTTTTTGTTTCATTAGATTTTGTTGTTAAAATTACTACTAGGTTGATTGCTGATACTAACATTAATTGAAAGAATCCTTGTCTTGCATATTCAGCATAAGTTATATCCATCGATGTACTATGTAATATCAATGATTTTATTTGAATGATATCAAATAGAATATAAATAATATTTAGAGTTATTAATAATACTTTTATAGCACTGCCTTTTATTGTTATAAGTTTATTATCAATGTCTTTTTTGTTTTGAAAGTTAAATAATAAATAATTAGTAACAGCAGATACGTATAAAAAGAAGATGATACCAAATATTATTTTAAAGATTATTGTTCCAACATTTTCAGATAATTTAGGTAGTGTTATTGAACTAAATAGATTTTCAAAGATACCACTAAATTCAGCATCAGCACTAGCTAATAAAAATATTACAATAATGATTATTGGAATTATTAAGAGAAAAGATAAATAATCTTTTTTCTTTTTCTTTTCTTTGGTATTTTTCCCAAATAATAGATTTAATACTTTGCTAACGCAGTTAAATGGTTCTATTAGTAAAGATACTATTTTGTTTAATAAATCATTTAAATTATATGTTTGTTTCATTGTATAAACATACATCATAGTAAATAATATTGGTATTGTAATTATGTTTAGTATTTTGAATACTGGTATGTTAAATAGTAAATAATTTAGAGAAAGTATTATGATTGGAATAATAAATAATAATCCTTTTTTATTTTTGATTTTGTTGTTAATTTTTAATGAATATATTAGGAACCATAATAAAGGTATTATTAATAGTATTACATTTATTCCTAAACCATTTGTTGGAATTAGGACAGCAAACCAAATAGCTAGGAATATTAACCAGATAAATAGTTCTGACATTATTTTTCACCTTCTTCGTAATCCAAGATGTCTCCTGGCTTACAGTTAAGTACTTCACATATTTTGTCTAATGTTTGAAAACGAATTGCTTTTCCTTTATTTGTTTTTAGTATTGATAGATTGGCTTGAGTTATGCCTATCTTCTCTGCTAATTCTTGAGAAGATATTTTTCTTTTTGCCATCATTACATCTAAGTTAACAATTATTGCCATTATATCTCCTCCTATATTGTTAGATCATTTTCTTCTTTATATTCTATTGCTTGATTAAATAGTTCTTTTAATAGATATAACGCTATTGATACACCAAAGAATAGAACTGCCAAGAAGATTAGAACTATTATGTAGTTTATATAGTGATTTTTTAAAACAATAAGCATGAATAATAGATCTACAATCCAAAAGATACTCATTATTAATGATAGGATGCTTGTTATTTTGAAACATTTAGTTACTTCTCTAGAAAATGGATTATTTAATTCTAGCTGATTAAATAGTTTTATGAAGAAATAAGCAATACCTAACATTAGAATCCCGTTTGGATAAATAATAAACATAGATGATAATAAACTCATATTGTGTTTAAGAATAAATGGTAAGTATCCTAGTAATGGAATTGCTATTATATAAGCTATTAATAATATTGTTTTAAGAATCTTACCTATTTTGTTGATTTTCATATAAATCACTCCTCTAAGTTTATTTTAATACCGTTTATATTAAATTTCAATATATTTTTATCGTTTTTCGATAATTGTTTTTTTGTAATTTATCTATCAAATATTGATTATTCATGATATAATTAATATGTTAAATAATAGGAGATGATTGTATGATCAGTAAAGAAATACTTGATTTGTGTATTAGAGTCAATGGTTTAACTGCATTTTACCCACAATTTGGTCAACTAGATGAAACTCCATTGGAACCAACTGCTGATATGGTTGGTAAGTATGGATGGAATAATGGCGTTGTTGCTTTTGTTACTCCAGATGGTAGTTATTATGTTTCACCATTTTGCGTAGAAGTTGCAGACTATTTAAATAAAAATGGTTATCGAAATGAATATATCTATGTTCCATTTTCTAACTGGGATGAACCAAGTAATGGAATTAAAGCTCAAGAATGGAAGAAATTATGTGCAGATGCAAAAGAATTACATAATAGAAAAGAAAAAGAAAGAAGAGCTGAAGAAATCAGAAAAATAGCTAGAGAAAAAGGCATTAGAGAATTGGATCCTAGTGTTTATGATATGTCTTTAGAAATACCTGATAATGGTCTTCAAGTAAAGCATTATGCTGGTGAAACTTCTACTATTAATCCTATTCCTGAATTTAGTTTAAGAAGTGCTGCTGGTACTTATTGTCAAAATAATGGACGCGTTGTATTTGTTGATGATAAAGGTGCTACTCTTGTTACTCCATATTGTCATGAAGTAAAAGAAGTGTTGAGCGCTGCTGGTTATCGTGAGGGAGGTTTATTTGTTCCTCTATCTAATGGTGAAGAAATTATAGATGCAACATTAAGAGATAAATGGGCTAAATTGTGTATGGGCGCAAGAGAACTAAGTGATAAGAGACAAGAAGCAGAAAGAGAAATTCGTATTGCTGGCATAGCTAGTTCTAAAGGTATTGCCCCTTTACCTGAAGATGCTTATAGATTAACTCTTGAAATACCAAGAGAAGGTCTTGATACTTTATGGTATGGTGGTAAACACGAAGTTACTAGACCTGTTAGTGATTGGGATTTAGCTGAAGCAATGGGTACTTATTATCAAAATAATGCACGTGTTGTATTTGTTAATGATAAAGGAGCAACCCATGTTACTCCATTCTGTTCTGAGATTACTACATTACTAAGAACAGCTGGGTATAAGCAACGTTCTTTATATGTTCCTCTATCTAATGGTGAGGTTCCTGCAAATGAATCAGCACAGTTAAAATGGAAACAATTATGTGGTCTTGCTAGAAAGGCTTTTGAACAAAGAGAAGCTGAAAGAAAAGTTCAAAGATTACAAGGTTTGGCTCAAAGAAAAGGTATTAAAGATTTGCCTTATACTGTTTATAGTTTATCTCTTCAAATACCTGAAGGAGGTTTTGAAACAATCTTCTTTGGTTCTGAAAAAGATCTTACTAGACCAGTATATGATTGGGAATTAGATCATGCTCTTGGTACTTATTGTCAAAATAATGGACGTGTTGTATTTGTTGATAATAAAGGAGCTACTTATGTTACTCCACATTGCCAAGAAGTTAGAGATGCTTTAGTTGAAGCTGGTTATACTGAATCTTCATTGTTTGTACCATTATCAAATGGCGAAGAAATAGTTAATGAAGATATTAAAGTAAAATGGCAAGCATTATGTTCTAGATTACCAGAGGTTGGTAGTGGACCAAAAATGTAACAAATAAAAACTAACACATTGTGTTAGTTTTTTTATTGGATGTTTTCTGATATTTCAGATAGTTTTAGATCAAAATCACATATTGAGTTTTGAATTGAGTTTACTAAAGTTATTACTGCTTCTGCAAAGTCATCTTCTGAATAATCTGCTTGTAATAAGTCAGCAATATCTTTGGTTATTATCATTTCATTTGTAGTTCCTATTTCATTACACATTTTATTTGTTAGTGTAGTTAATAGTTTTAATTGATCTATTATGATACCTTGTTTTTCTTTTAAAGGTAAGGCTTTGAAATAAACCATATATTCATTAAAATCTTCTTTCATTTCTAACCTCCTTAAAACATTCTTTTTACTCTTTCCATTTCATCAACAGATAAGGTATCTTTTTGACTTAATTCTTTAAGATGACGGAAATCTAATCCAGCAAAGACTCTTTCGAATTTGCTCATTCCATAGTATCTTCTTGAAGCTGCTTCGATTGTTTTTGCTGTTTCTACTCTCTTTTCACCATAACCTTCTGGAACTCTTTCAGCTAAACCTTCTTTAATATCAAATTTAGGTTCTTCATGGAAATAGTCACGACATATTGCAACTAAATCCATTTCTCTTTTTTCTCTACGGGCTTCTTTTTCAGCCTCATTTGTAGGATCTATTTGCATTTGAGAATTAGTTAAGCGTTGACGAATAGTATTGGCAAATAAGTATTGAATTGCTTTGTCTCTTTCAGCTTTTACTTTATATGCTCTATTTCGTTCTTCTTCAGTTAATGATGATGATACGAAGAAGTATTGATCGCGTTGATACATATATTGTTTGTATAAGCTTGCTATTTCTTCAATGCTCATATATTTAACTGAATATCTAAAGTCTGATTCAAAATTAATATTGAACTCTGCATTGTAACCATTGTATCTTAAGTTATCCCCAATGATATCGTTTTGGGTATATTCTTCTCTTACTCTTTTATTTACTACTCTTTTTATGTCTTCTACTGTAGCAATATCTCCAGCTGTAGTACCATATAAATTAAATAGTTCACGATATACATCAAATTTAGCTGCATAGCCATCTAATTGATTTTTTTCTCTTTCGTTTAGACGTCTATAGAAGTTCATGTATTTTTCACGTGCAGCTTCATATCTTTCTAATGTTTTATGTGGCTCAAATTGGCTCATGAATTTGGCCATATGAGTAGTATTGTTTTTATGACCATTCATTAAATCTTTGAAAACGATATCAACCGCTTTTGTACCTAGTTCAATAATGGCTCCAAGTTTCATATTATTTGAATGGTTTTCATTTAGTGGGTTACTCATTACAAAGAATTGATAGATGTCTTCGATGTTGTCTGATCCATAGAAATCTCCATAGTATGTCATATCATCTAATTGATGATATTTTGCTTCTATTTGTCTTCTAAGATCGTAACCTAAGAATTGATCTTTGTTTCTAAGTTTTCTTGTTACTTCGTCTTGGATGAATTCTTCTGATACTGTTCCACTTTCTCTTCTTCTTGGTTCAGTATATTGAGAGTGATATGTAGGTGAAGAATATGAAGAAGTTGGTGTTGAGTATGAAGGAGTTTCTTCGTAAGTATATATTCTTCTTTGTTCTTCTAATCTTCTTTGTTCTTCTATTTGACGTTTTCTTTCTTCTTCTTTTTCGCGTTGTTCTTCTTCACGTTTTCTTTGTGCTTCTTCTAATCTATCTTTTTTTGTTCTTTCAATTTCTGTTAGAGCTATTGAGTACTCATGACTGAAACTGATTAAAGCACCAACTGGATTTTGAGCAACTCTCTCTGCTATTCTTTCTATTTTGTCATTTTTATATCCATATGAATATGTATCTTCTTGCCCATCAGTCCATGCTATACGATATTTTCGAGCCAAAGTTATTAATTCTTTTTCTAATTCATAAGATGAATAATAATTGTTTTGAGGTTGACCTTTTATTTTTTTAGATAATAAAGCTCTCTTGCGGTCTCTATCCCTTTCATCTTGTGACTCAATTATTTTTTCTACGATAGCAACTACGGCTTTTCTAGCCCTTTCTTGATTGTTTTCTTTAAATTCTACTTTTTTAGCAGCGAAACGCATTCCTAGTTTTGCTAAGTCTCTTTGTTCATATAAACGATCTAGTTCTCTATCATAATAAGAATCTCTCATATAACTCTCTCCTCTACTATATTAATTATATATTATTTTATCATGGCCAACAATCACTAAAGTAATTTTCTGAGTCTAGTAAATTACCATTAGCATCGTGCATTTCTAAGTGTAAGTGTGGTCCAGTTGAATAACCTTCACTACCTACATTAGCAATTACATCTCCGGCTTCTACTCTATCGCCGACACTATAATAATCTGATTTAGAAACGTGGCCATATATTACGATGTTTCCATCGTCTTGTTGAATTCTAACCCAATTACCAAAGCCTCCAGCATCACCACGGCCAGCATTAATAACGGTTCCACCAGCAATTGAGTGAATTGGTGTACCATGGGTAACACCAATATCTGTTCCTTTATGGTTTTCGCCACCACCAGCTATTGGATCTGTACGTAAACCAACATGTGATGTAATTGGTGCGCTGACTCCTTTTTCAAATGGGAATACATAACCTGATTTATCAGAAATAATAAGGTTTTCAGCATTATGAATAACTGTTCTATTAGCATTAGCGTGAATATCACCGCCAGTTTTAATTATTGGCATTGTAATTTTACCGAATAGATCGATAAATTCACCTTTGAATTCAGTCGGAGTTTTTAGATTAGCAGCAGTAAATGATGCTAAACTGTCTTCTAATTCGGTTAATTCTTTAACGTAATTTTTATACCAAGTATTAGCGTTAGTATGTCCTTTTTTCAGACGATTCATTGGTTCTCTAAAACTAGCTTTCAATCTTAGTAAATCCACATCATTTAGTTGATTGATGTAGCTACTTTGAAATTGATTGTAGATATTTTCTGATTCTGTCTTTAGAGTTTCTATTTCAGAACTCTTATTACTTAGTGTTCCTAGTTGTATTTCGTAATCCATAATGTCACCTCTATTCTGCTTCTTTTGCTCTATATGCGTACATAAATGATCCAATTCCTTCAACGAATGGTTGAGAACTGTAATTACTATATTGATTAGTTAATCTTATACGATAGATTGAACCACAATCATATCTTTCCCACATTCCATTACCTCGTGGGTTACCAAGTAAGTAAACATGACCTGGTAAACCGTTGGCATCTGGATTAACAAATACTACGTCACCAGCTTTTAATTGACTTGGACTGGTTATTTTCTTAAATCCATGTTGCTCGCACCATGCAGGAAATTTACTTACTACAACTCCTTGTACATATGGTTGATCAGTATATCCCATGTTATATAAAAACCATCCTACACAACGATCGCAACTCACTATTCTAGCATCATGATTTATTGCTGGATTGATTGGTGCATCACCATATATAAAGTCATTGCTTCTAGCGTAGTCAGTAACTGATTTTGCTTCACTTAGTAATTTGTTAGTCCAAGCATTACCAGTTAGATGACTGTTTTGTTCAATTTCTTCTTTTGCTTTTTCAAATTCTTGTTTTCTTTTTTCTCTTTGTTGTTGTTCTTTTTTGTATGCCTCTTGTTGTTTTTTCTGATCTTCTTTTTCTTGTTGTTTCTTTTTAGCTTCTTCTTCTGCTTGTTCTTTTTTCTTCAATGCTTCTACTTTTTCTTTGGTAGCTGATTCCATACAAGCGATGAATTCTACATCATC
>JAEEGL016285624.1_pt1 | contig 37703 bp, 31 predicted proteins | sample 9134231 | NCBI WGS metagenome assembly JAEEGL01 (sample SAMN16246548, study PRJNA631951) | gut metagenome | biome: gut microbiome; feature: rumen; material: fiber-attached | host: Bos | place: Iran: Karaj | collected 2018-10 | reverse complement strand
GACCAGTATGCGCACTAAGCGTTCATTGCAGTCTGGTACTGGCAATGTCTATCTTACACCCTACCCTGGCTTTGCTAAGGCATTTGGCGGCTACGCCTACCCAGAGCATGAAGATTCGATTGCGGTCTATGATGTCGCCGTTAAGGTTAAAGACCTTCACGCTGATAAAGATCAACTGAAGAATAAGCGAATGGTGGGCATTGATCTTGGCGATAGCCTTGCTGCTAGTATGCTTGTGGGACATAGTGCAACAGTCAAGCATAACATTGAGAACTATGACCTCCAGCCGCATAACACCTATCATGTAATGAGGGTGTATCTGGATATCAAGCGTCCATTCGAGATTACCGAAAGTGTGAAGGATATATACACCGAAATCAAGGAGAAACTTGATACATCTGCCATGCGTGGACTTACGCTTACAGGCTTGAATGGTAAGCAGATGAAGGTTGGTGAGTATATTGATGTCATCAAGGCTGTTGATGACCTTATCGAATATAATCCCGTTGCCGTCAACGGCCAGATTGCCCATGACGAAGAGTTACAGGTCTATCATCCAAATGACCGCTTGCAGATGTGGCGTGAGCATGAGATTTCAAGAATTTCTGGTATGGGTACTCTTCCTATGTCGTGGCAGGTTGTTATCTCTGAGCAGATAGGCAGTTATCAGTTTACTGCTGCTGCCATTCAGGACGGCTATGACGGTGTTATCGTAACCCGTAGCGAGGATTACAAGGAGTATGTAGTCTTTGAGCCGAGTCAGATCAATTCCGCTACGGATAATATCGGTCTTTATTCTAAACAGGATAACGATATTCGTTATCATATTGTAGAAGAGAAGCCGGAGCGTAGGGTGCTGACATCCGAAGAGCGTGAGGTCGGCGGTGCTGTTGTTGACCAGCTTGGAAAGATGGGTATCAGCGTTCATACAGACAACCGCGAGAACCGTCGTGTTCTGAAGGATGCACAGAAAGACCAGAGTGAGGTTGGCAAGGTTCGTTATATGAAGACCTCTGATGGTGAGAGCTACGGTTTTGCCTATAAGGGAGAGGTATATCTCGACCTGCGTAAGATCGATGGCGAGCTTCCTCTTCATGAGTATGCCCACTTGTGGTGTCAGGCTATGCGACGTGTCAACCCTGCCGGATGGGAGAATATCACCGATATCATCAAGGCTGATAATGATACGATGACCTTTGTCCGTAGCAAATATTCTGAGTTAACTGATGATAATGATCTGATAGAAGAGGTCATCGCACATTACAGTGGCAAACGTGGTGTTGAGAAGCTGCATGCGGAGCTACAGCGTATGATGGATAAGGATGATGTATATAGCAGCCGTTGGGGAAATATCTATCAGAATATCTCGAAGAGTATTCAGGATTTCTGGAAGCATATTGGTGATTCCTTGAATATTCGTTATGCGAGCAAGGAAGATATTGCAGATCAGATTCTCAATGACTTTGCCAGACAGGTGAATCCTGTAGAAAAGATGGAGAGATGGCTTGTGGAGCGAGACAAGGAATATGCCGCTGCCGTGGAGTCAGGTGATACCATCAAGGCACGTGATATGTTCTGGGAGGCCTTACAGGAGAATATCGGTAACGGTATCACTCCGTTTATGGCTGTTGACGGCTATCGTGGTAAGCTGGATCGCTTGGCACGTGCCGTGAAGGAAGGAAAGTCCGAAGATCTCAACAAGGCTGCCATGTTGATGAGTGACCTTGTTCCTGATAATGTTGTATTGGTTCCTGCTCCGAGCCATGAAGGTCTCTCCACCTATACGCGTTGGATTGCCAACAGAATCAAGATGTTCAAGAATGACAGTGTGGAGGTGGCCGACGTGCTCCGTTGCTATGAGCATGAGAGCCAGTATGAGCATAAGAAATCCACTGGCAAGGCTCTCTCTTCTGACGAGCTGCGTATCTACCAGCACGGAGAACTGCCGGAGGGTAAGATTCCTGTTATCATTGATAATGTCATCAATACAGGTAATACTGCCGAGGCTTGTGTCAAGGCATTAGGCAGAGGTATCGTCCTTTCTCTCGCCAGTGCTGTCTCTCAGGAGCGGCATGTAGCCTCGCTGAAGAGTCTTGCATCTGTTGTTTATGATAAGGAGGGTAAGCTTATTCCTCTCTCTGAGCGTTTCGAACTAAAAGGAAGATACCTTGGCAGACCAATGTTGTATAAGCCTTTGGAAAAAGGTGAGATTCACGGTCTGGAGAGTTACGACGAGAAGGAGATACTCAAGTATGTACGTGAGCATTTCGAGGTACTCCGTGAGCAGTATGACTTTGATGCGGAGATCGTCGATATGAGAGTTATCGGTTCTCGTGTCGTTGGCAATCATGACGAGGACAGCGACCTCGACGTGCTGCTGGAGTACAAGGGAAAAGCCCGTGAGGACGGTCTTTTCAATATTCTCAATGATGACGAAGATCAGCTGTTCATTGAGGGAATACCTGTGGACATCAATCCTATTACAGAAGCTAAGAGCGGTACTATTGCAGAGTTCCTGGCTCGTAATGCTGATTATGACAAGGCTATTGATAAGAGTTACAAATATAATAATGATAATAACATGGCAAAAACTGTTTTGACTATTGAAGTTAATGGTCATGGTAGTGACATCTATCATACCATGAGGGATGTGAGCGGCGGCGGCAATGCCGTCCTTGCCGACAATATACATTTTGTCGGCTTTGATGATGAGTGTAGGGTGGCAGTATCACTTCATGGTGATGTTACCAGGAAAGAAGAAGGATTACGTGAGATTACCTTCCCTGACGAGCGTAGTATGGCTCTATTTGTACAGAAGATTCTTGGTTGGAATCATATGCGTAGTATCAACGACACGACTATGTTAGCCGGAAGCTTCGCTTATGAGCATCTGAGTCATGTGATGGAAGGAGCCTATGAGCTGACACGTGTTCACGGACAGCAGAACGCCTTTGCGGAGCAGCTGTTACAGCTGTGGTCAGGTGACAGAAGCTCACTGGGTGATCAGAGCATCAAGCAGTTCTTCTTGGAGAAATTCCGTTATCTCAATGACGGTGAACATAAGGCTTTCCGTGATGAGTGGAATGCCCTTTCTGCAATGTGTAACAACCATCTGCGTGAGTTGGCTTGGATGTCTGCTTATGTCATGGACGACTCTATGATAGACAGTCTGTTCCGCGTTGTTCCATCATTGGACAAGGAGGAACAGAAGGAAGGTATTGTCATTAATAAGCCGATGCAGTATGCCGTAAGTTACGGCAGCTGGGAAGGTGTCAACGGCCTCTGGCATGTTGACTTCGGACGTAACATCAATGCTGTGAGCTTCAAGGAAAAACAGTCGATGGCTGCTGCGCTTGGCGGTGAGGCCCGTACCACCTATGAGCATGAGTGGGCAGACTTCGACGATAAGGATAAGGCAGTGCTGTTCGCAGAGCGTGTTGTCACTGCCAACCAGGAGCGTCTGTCAGCTCATCAGGAGCAGTTCAATAAGACTATCAACGGCATGGCTCCTATCTTTGCAGTTCCGGCCAATGAGCATGTCGGCTTCCGCTATGGCACACATGGTGTGAAGCGTGACAGCGGAAATGCTGATTTCGACCGTCAGATGTCTGTGTTCCTGAACCAGTATCATCGCGATCATAAGGAAAAGGGAAATTATATATACCATTACACCTTCGGTTTTCTGTTCTTTGAACAGAAGGAAGCCCTTGCTTTTGCCGAGGCATACAGACAGTTTGCCGAGGATAACGGCTTCAAGGATGTGTATGAGAAGCTCTGTTTCATCACCAAGAAACAGAAATTCTTCGATCAGGTGCTAGGTGGCCCGAAGCCCGCAGAGTTCCAGCTTGTACAGAAACGTCTTGCCGAAGGAACCTATCTCTGTGAGACAGGCCGTGACTTCGCTTCTGAGGTACATTATCCTGATGATGCACAGAAGGTATGGCTGAAGTATGCCATGAAACAGCAGGAGCTGCTTGATATGGTACAAGCCGCAGGCAAGGAAGGCGAAATTCGCCGTCTGCCTGTAGCCATCGGGGAAGCCCTGTGGTACAAGGTTGAGAACAACACTATCGAGCTTTATGAGACTCTCACTGATGCTTCCGAAGGAATGAGTCCTATCTTCCCTATATGGAAGGAATATAAGGACTTTGAGAATGCGGTTGATATCATCTCCAGGGATGTCAGACCAGCTGCTAAGATGCATCTGATGGACAGTCAGGCTGCTGTCATGACCAAACAGAGTATTCTTAATGACATATACTATTTCACTGACGGTAACCTCATGCAGGAATATACCGCACGTTATATCAGTCATGCGGATGATATCAGTGATCTGCTGAATCGTGAGATAGGCGGTCATACCCTCTCTTATTATTATGCTGAAAGTCTGAAGCATGTTGCAGAGAAGAACGGCTATGAGAATTTCGAGCAGCTGCTGGAGAATTTCGATGATCTGCCGGAAGTGTCTGAGGAAGAGAAAGAAATTGAGGATGTCATCCTCGAAGAGAACAAGGAACTTGTGGAAAAACGCAAAGTCAGTGTTCCTCTTACCGATGAAGAGTACCGTGAGGTATCTGTCATGGGTAGTATCATCTATCACATGCAGGCAGCAGGTATCAGTGTCTATCTTGACAGAGACCTGACTTTTGCCAAGACAACCAGTGATGAGCGTGTCCGTCAGATGCTTAATGAGGGCGGCAAGGCTTACGGTATCGTCCGTGACGATGGTGTCATCTTCGTTGACCCGAACGTTGCTACTGCAGAGACTCCAATCCACGAGTACACCCATTTATGGGCAGAGGTGCTGCGTCAGCAGAACCCCGAAGAGTGGAAGAATATTGTGATGATGATGCGTGACATCCCATTATGGAATGAGGTGAAGGAGAAATACCCTAACCTGTACCGTAGCGATGATATTGCAGAGGAGGTGCTGGCACACTATAGCGGTAAGCGCGGTCATGAGCGTCTCCTACAGAGCTTTGGTCTGAAAGAGGGTGACAGCGTATCTTCCCTTCCAGAAGAGAAGAGGACCCTCTTCGATAAGATCTCAGAGGTTATTGCCCGTTTCTGGAGTAGCGTGGCTGACTTCCTGCATATCCACTATACCAGTAAGGAGCAGGTGGCCGATCAGATACTGAAGGACATCGTGAACCATGTCAATCCTCTTGATTTCCGTAAGGTGATGCCTGATAAGATCATCAACGGCATGGCTCGTGCTCATTTCATTGGTGAGCAGGGTGCGAAGAATATTGCTAAGAGCCGTATGAGCTTCCTGCCAGACATGCTTGTTCAGGCGAAGCGTTATGATGCCGAGGGCATGGATGCCGTCCGTATCAAGATGATTACCGGTTGGGAGAAAGGTGTCGATAATAAGTGGCGTTATGAGGTCTCTAATACCAGAGTAAAGTCTATGGTCATAGATGGTGATACCGTTCTGTCGAATGTTATCTATGCTCCTGACTTGTTCGCTGCCTATCCTGAAATGGCGAACATAAAGGTACGTGTTGGCGGTACTAGTGAGCGTGCCGTATATAATCACGAGACACATACTATCACTCTGAACAACTACTATCGTCAGCATGAGACCCCACGTGAGGAGTTCGAGAGTGTGATGAAGAGGAACGAGGGTGAGATTAAGGATGTGGAAGAGAAGATCGCCGCAGGCGAGAATGAGGCGTTCAATAAGAGTAAGCTCCAGGAGCTGGAGAACACCCGTGCTTTCATCAATGGTCAGATTGCTTCTGCTAGGAGCATAGACCAGATATGGCCTGACATAAACGCTGTCTTTGACCACGAGACACAGCATATCATCCAGGATATAGAGGGCTTCGCCAGAGGCGGCAGCCTGCGTACCGTGGCAGACATGCGTCTTGCCGAGGCACAGAAGCTGGTGGAGAAGTTTGAGCCATACTACGAGCAGTATAAGGTGCTGGAGTATCTGGTTACTCATGAGGAGGATATCTCTGTAGCTCTGTCCTATATGTATGAGAAGGAGTCCTTCGAGAAGGAACATGGTCCGGAGATAACAGCTTATCTCGCTGCTAAGTTACAGCGTGACAATGCCGAGCTGGATATTGTCAGCGGTATGTTGTCGGAGCGTAATATCCGCGAGTATAATAACCTCGCAGGTGAGGTCGAGGCACGTAATGTCATGGCCCGTAGGGACATGAGTATTATGGAGCGTCGCAAGAGTCTTGCTTCCTCTACTGAGGACGTTTCACGAGAGGAGCAGATCGTCACCCATAAGGGTATCTCTGCAGCTATGGTCGATGAGAAGTTCTTTGACCAGATTTTGGATGATAATAAGGATGTTCTTGAGCGTATAAAGAACAATCCTATCGATCACTCTGAGGATAAGGGTTATCATATCAATATTGGTACCGACAACCGTCCTGGTGGCGTGGAAGGTGAGTATCATCTCCAGTTCACCAAGGAGATCCCTTATGTTAAATTCGAGGAAATGATGCAGATGGCCCATGATATGGGAGGCTCTGCCCGTATCATGAATGGTAATGAGTGGGTTGATTTTTATAGTGAGGATGATGCTGTGAGGTTCGGCGATAAGGTCATTGCTCTGAATGCAGACCGTATTGTTGCTGAACGCGAACTTGCCAGTAAAGAGCGTCGTGAGCAGCTGCGCATCCTCTTAGGTGACGTTATTGGTACTCATGGTCAGTCTATCGAGATCCGTCCTACGGATATTGATAGTCATACCAAGGTTCTGTTCCTGATGAATAACAACGGTACTATTCTCTATGACGGACAGAAGGATGGCCGTCCAGTGACTAATCTAATATTGGATATTGACAGTCTTTCTGTTGCTGGTGCTCAGTTCCTGATGAACAGCATCAACAGTGTGAATACTTCGGCTGTGAAGGAACCAGTCCGTGAGAAGGAACTGTTCTCCGTTGATGACATATTATCTCATGATGATAAGTTCCGTTATATGCTTCTCAGCCGTATGGAGTCAGACGTGAAATATTACCTGGGTAATGGTAACCGCTATGCTTCCGACCTGTGGGCAAAAGAAGAGTCGAGACATATCGACCTTATGTACAGACTCTGGGATTCTTTCAAAGAGAAGCCTGAGTGGCTCACTCGTGAGCAGATTGATGTCTATGCCAAGCAGATGGGCGTTGGCAGGGAAATGGATGGTCAGAAGGAGAATCTTGTTAATGAGGTTCATCAGTTTATCAAGGAGGCAGGACTGGAGTATTCTGCCCTGACACCGAGAATACCTGTCACTGTTACGATGGTAAATGATGAGGGTATAGAAGAGAAGAAGATATTCTCTCATGCCATGGTAAGTAAGAACGATATAGAGGTGTTCGAGGATCGTTACGATGCTTATGATGGTCGTAATGGCTATAAGCTCTCTGAGCTGCCCGAAGCCAGTCAGGTAGAGGTTCTTCGTGTCATCAAGGATCAGTATGGCGATTTGGACCGTCAGGTGCCGGTACATATCGATAAGCAGGAGGTTCCTGAATATGCTCTATCTGCTATCGTCAATGGTGACTTCAGCGGTATCGATTCAGAGGAAGACAGCAAGAATATCCGTGAGTTTATGGAGCGTAAGTTCTACAAGGGTGCGGAGTTCATTCCTCGTGAGGAGAGTGCTTCGTTCACCAGCAGACCTGCTTTTGGTCTGGCTACTGACTGTGTGACGGTGGATATAGTTCGTTTTGCCACTATCCGCGAGCTGCGTGAGGAACAGAAACAGATCAGTAAGGATCTGCCGTTCCCGGAGGTTGTCGAGGATGCCCGTGTCCGTCTCGATCATGCCTTAGAGGTTGCACCTCTGGATGCAGGAAGAGAGATGCATATCCCTGGCAATACCCATTTTGCTATCAGGGATTATGAATGGTTCGATCTGAAGGAGCATATCAAGAATGGCGGTGGCATACCACATGCCTATGCCCTTGTCAACGACCAGGAGAAAGGTATTGGTTTTCTGATGGGTCGTGATGCAATGTTTGTCCCTGTGGACAAACTACGCCAGGAAGACCTTTCGAAGCTCGTCTATGGTTATGAGTCTGCTGTGCTCTATGAGTTTGTGAAAGCTAATGGTGCTATTCAGTTTGACGAGCCTGTGACTTTCGTTCATACTACTGCTCTTGAAGAGCATATCCAAGGTTCCATCAAGGAGGTCAGCATCGACGGTGATGTTCTGCGTTTCGAGGGGACCCGTCAGTGGCCTGACGGTCATACCGAGAGTCTGAAGGGCTTCGGTATCTCCAACGGTGGTATGGAGTCACTCTTTAATAAAGTGATGGCCATGAACATCCAGAAGGTTGATGTCCCTGAGCTTCGTGAGGCCAAGGATCATCTGAGGGATGTTATCCGTGAGGCTCTGTCTGAGATGGGCGGTCATGTGGAGTTCGAACATACCGAGCTATCTTCTGTTATCATCAAGGGTGACTGGAAGGAAGAGGGTAACGGTCATCCGTATATGGAGGTTATCAAGGGGGAGAACAATCTTTCTGATATCCGCTTCTATGATGTCCATGCCGAGCGTTACGGTCTCGATGAGGTCATGAGCCAGCTTGATTATGCTGACACCGTTGCACTGACAAATGCAATAAGCGAGGCTTTAAGCGAAGACAGGAAGAACAGGGAGTCAGAGGGTATGGTTGCTGTCACCTTGTCTGAGGATAAGGAGAAGGTCACCGTAAAGAGTGGTGAGCATGAGCAGGAATACACCCATGTCCACGGTTGGACACATAATGACCCTGCCCTTATCTACAATAATACTGAGATAGACGTGTTCTTCTATGATTCAGAGAAGAATACGGTGGAGAATATCGAGAATCCTGACAATGAGGCTGGCATAGACGGTTATGAGGGACGTAACGGGTTCTTCCTTGTCAGAACAGAGGATTACGATGAAGCCTATCGCCAGATGGAGGAACATGATCGTGATATGGGTATTGTCGACGGTAATGATAATCCCCAGTCTGAACCTACCCGTGAGGAGCTATTAAAGCGTGTGGTTGAGAAAATCTCTCTTGATAATCAGGCTTACTCTCCCGAGGAACAGGCTATTGTCCGTGATGCTGTCACTGTGATGTTGGAGAAATACAATAACGACTATTATCAGTCGAAAGTGATGATACCAGAGATGGTAAAGACCTATGATATCAGCGACCGTCAGGAGCTGGAGACTGTGGTAGCGTCAGTTGTCTATGACATACAGGATGATGCTTTGAGACGTGACCCAGACATACTGAAGAGCTATTTGCCTGTCGATATGTCCCGTGAGGATGAGATCGGACGAATGGTAACAGAGACCGTGAACTACGCGGAGCGTATCGTTGACTACCGTGTCAATAAGTTGCATGATGTTGTCAGTGAGAAGGTAGAGGATATCAATAAGACGGTTGCGGAGTTCAACCGACTGTCTTCTACAAAAGATCCTTCTTTCAGTCTTACGAAGCATATACAGTCTTATGAGCTTACTGTTCAGGGTGAGAATGAACTGGCACTGGTGGATGGTGTAGAGCGTAATTTTGTTACCTCGTGGATGGGTGCCCGTGAGCTGTTGGCTCATATAGATACCCTGGAGCAGAAGATGAAGGAGCAGTTTCCTGAGTTGAAAGTCTCTAAGGAAGAGAAGGTTCAGGATGCTACTGTCTCAGAACCTAAGCAGGAAGAGTCGAAGCCCGCTGAGAAGAAGAGTTCGAAGTGGGAAAACTTCGACTACAGCAGATGCCGCTTGCCTGAAGGTATAAAGCTAGACCGTAAGGAGGTATTTATAGACAGGACAGGTCCAAAGGCTAAATATTTCCTTATAGCCGAAGGCTATGGCAAGAGCTTTAAGCAGAGTATGTATCCGAATGATATTAAGGCTTACTATCTGAAGGACGATTACGGTCGTAAGACACCTAAGTGTACTATTGATCAGCTTGTAGCGAAGTATTTCGGCAAGCAGTTCGCCGAGGCTATGAGTATTGGTTCTGTTTCTGAGGCCGAACATGTGCTCTCAGAACAGAAGGAAGAGAAGGTGAACGTTATCAATGATAAGGAACAGAAGGTACAGGCACATGCCGAGTCCGAGAAGTCTCGTGAGGCCGAGGAGGCAGCAAACAAGAAAGCCGAGGAAGCTAAGAGGCGTGAGAAAAAGGAGAAGGTTCCTGCCATTATTCTTCAGGCCTCGCTTTTGTCAGGTGCTCTTGCCGCAAGTGAGCAGCATGACGGTTTCTTCCTGAATCTGTCAGGGAAGCAGTCACCTGTCCTTTATCATGATGACCAGGCTGTCAGTGCCTTTAACGCGCTGATGATGGGTCTGCATGCCGATGCCAACGGTTATAAGTCGTATGTCTATACGACCTATGATTCATCTAAGGCTGACGGCTGTCATGTCAAGGGTGGTGAGAGCGGTCTGCCTTTCAACTGGTATCAGTGGGATAAGTATATCAGTAAGTTCAATGCCCATGATGTTATCACCAAGGAGGCTTACGACCAGCTGGATCCTCAGATGAAGGAGCTGTACAGTATTCTCCGTACCAAGGAAGAGAGGAGTGTTTTCAATATCGACCAGACGAATATGTCCGAGGCGAAAGCCGATGACTATAAGTCACTGATATCTTCTGTTCTGCCGGTATGTTCTGTCTCTGTCTCTGGTTCTGTTGACATGAAACAGCTCATTGTGCAGTCAGAGATGAAGAAGCAGGAATATCCTGACAAGATATTGCTGATGCGTCATGACAGCCAGTATGAGGTATTCGGTTCCGATGCTGCAGACATGGCAAAGATTATTGATGTTCCTGTTGAGGAAGTGGACTATGACGGAAAGGCCGTTCAAAAGGTTTCTGTACCTGTTGACACCCTGGAGGCCGTTCTTCCGAAGGTTGTCGATGCCGGTTATCATGTGCTATTCTTTGACGATGTTGCAGAGCAGTTGTCCGTCAAGGGAACTCTTTCTTCTGATGAGATATATCGTAAGTGTGACCAGCTGGTGGCTGCACTGGAGAAGACAGACCAAAACGTACAGGTGAACCCGACCTTTGACACCCAGTATGATGTCAAGGAAGGAGTGCTGCGTGTGAGCAACGAGCGTTCTGTAGTATCTGGAGAGGAGATGAAGATTGCCCTTGATCGTATCAATGACACCTACAGGGCCTGTGTTGGCTATACAGGTGCGGAGCAACGCCTGAGTCGCTCTGCTTCTGTGATGACCCTTCCCGCAGACAGACAGCGTTACGAGCTTCTTGTACAGGATCTCGCTGCTGGTGTGATGATGATGCGTGAGGGTCTTCCTGCTAAGCTGTCAGCAGATGTTATCAATGACATTCCGTTCTGGCAGCGTGAATTGAAGGAGAGTCCGAAGATGCTGGAGAGCATCGAGAGTGACGTGAACCATGCCGTACAGGTGCTGGAGAATATCCGTGACGATGTGGAAGTCGATTACAGCTCTTTGCGTGAAAACAAGTCCTTCGAGGCTCTTGGTGAGCAGTCTTACAGCATAGCCAGTGAGATTGCCAACAGCACCGATATAGAGACGAAGAAGGTTGTATTGGTAAAAGACACTAAGCATAACAGCGTGGCTGTCATCCTTCCTTCAGGTGCTTCACTGGAGGTAAACAACGAGCTGGCAGGCATGAATAAGAACGGTTATGTTATTGCCCTGCGTAAGGAAGGCTTTGATGATGTGCGGTTCTTTAATGCCGGTGGTGTACTTGGTCTTAACCAGCCTAATGAGTTCTTCGCTGACAAGGAGGTGGTGACTGCCCAGCTGAAGGACTATACCATCCATGAGATAGACGGTCTGGATTTCTCCCAGGAGCTGGCACGAAATGGTAAGGTTGACATAGAGCAGGTGACCATCACCCTCGATGACAACAACAACCCCGTTCTTTTTGTGAAGCCGTCAGAGCGTGAGGCATTCACCGTCTATGCTGACAGGAACGACCTCAACCTCTTTGTAGAGAGCATGAAGACCCAGAACTTCGATGCTGTGCGTGAGTCGTTAGGTCAGAAATACTACGACCTGGTGAAGAAATACCCGAACCTGAAGCGTGACATCCTTGTTCCTGATACTGAGGGTATAGACCTCAGTAGGATTACCTCTGTGAACATCACCAAAGACAGGGCGAAGGATAACACCACTATTATCCTCGTGGCTATCGACGGAGAGCAGCAGGCACCCGTCCAGCTCAGTAAGGGTCAGGCACAGCACCTTTGGCTTGCCGATGACATTGATAAGTACAAGGTTTCTCTTGCTGCCCAGCTGTTCAAGGACAAGCTCGGCATCGACCAGGGTCATTCGGAGGATGGCCAGGTACAATTTCGTGACGATCACGAAGGACAGCACGTTAGTACTGATGAAGTACCGTCAGAGGAAGCAAAGGAAGTTCATGAAGAGACTGTCGAAGGAAAGCGTGGTCTCGGGCTATAAGGTGGATGTGATAAAAAGCCAGGACGCAACCGTGTATATGGTGCGTCCCGGCATCAGAAAGAAGAAAAAATAGTTAATTCATTGTTTCGTTATCAGATAGAAGATTATGGCAAAATCAATACAGGAGAGTTTTTTTGAGCAGTATGCCTCACTGGCCATGCAACAGCAAGTAAGATACGGCATTCCTGCCTCTGTGACACTAGCACAGATGGCATTGGAGAGCGGTTACGGCACTGGACGTGCCATTAAGGAAGCTAATAACGCTTTCTGCGTGAAGTGCGGCAAGAGTGACTACTGGAACCAGGAAGGTCGTTATATTCTTATCTCTGATGATAAGAGTAACGAGCGTTTCAGGAAATACGACTCGCTGGAGCAGAGCTTCACCGACCATTCTAAGGTGCTTATGAGCGGCTACTACAATAAATGCCACTCACTGGACAGCACCGACTACAAGGGATGGGCACACGGACTGCAAGGAGTCTATGCTACGGACAAGAACTACGAGGGGAAGATTATAGGGGTGATAAAATCCTATAATCTGGACCGGTTCGACCAGCAGGCACTGGAGCTTGCGCGACGGGAGAACAAGACCGTAGGCTATTCCCGTGGCAGCTATGACATAGGAGTGTCTAAAGCCCAACCTTATATGGCCGCTGTTCATGGGACGGTGAGGGCAGAGGTAGTGAGCTATCGACTGCCGGTGGGTGACGGTACGAAGATCATCGTTACATCGGAATATGGTGACAGACATGCGCCAACCAAAGGTGCTTCTGAAAACCATAAGGGCATAGACATAAGAGCTAAGTTTACCGATGTCTATTCCATGGAACACGGAAAGGTGGTGGAGGTAGGCAGTGAAAAGAAAAGTGGTAACTACGTGAAGGTGGAGTACGAGCGTGCTGACGGCAGCAACTACCGTGTAAGCTATTGTCATCTGGATAAGGCTACCGTCACGAAGGGTCAGACAGTCGAGGCGGGTGATGTCATCGCCCTTTCCGGCCAGTCTGGTGTTGGCACAGGCCCTCATCTGCATCTCACTGTGAAGCAGCGTGGTGCTAACGGGAAATATGATTATGTCAATCCTCTTGACTACCTGGCCGAGCTGTCTGTGAGAGGTATGCCAGGGGCTGTGAACAAGAAAGGTTCGAATGCGGATCTTCTTGCTGACAGGCGTGCTAATGTCAACACCACTCCTACTCCGTTTGAGAATTTGATAGCCCAGAGGGGTGCAGGGATGAACCAGGTTCAGCTCCGTAATGCCGAGGCAGGTCTGATGGCTCAGACTGATGGTGATCAGAATATGAACAATCCCAGGAATGCTTTGCTTTCCATGTTAGGTCTTGGCGGAATGGGTATGGGCATGAACGGTATGGGCATGGCACAGGGAGGCCTTTTCTCCGGTCTTATCTCTTCCCTTTTCACTGCTCTTATCGGCATGGCTATCCAGATGGACTACGGCAAAGACGGTGCTAAGAATGATATGGCACAGGATGTCAAGCTGGAGGAGGATGTCAAGCAGACAGAGCAGGAACGTCAGGCAACACGTATCCGTCTTACACGTGACTCTGTTGATCCGGAAAAAGCCAAGGAGCTTGCGATGATGAATTTCGATGCCGAATATCCTGAAGAGAAGCAGGGTGGCGGTCAGCGACTATCATAAAGTTTTTTATTAATAATTTAAATTTCTAAAGTTATGATTAAATGTGAGATGAATGTATGTGCGGTCATCAGCCGTGCAGCGATTGTAAAAAAAGGTAAGGATGATAACTCATTCCTTTCGTTTGGTGTGAAGATTCCCGTAGTGGGTCGTGACGGATCGAAGAAAGACATGGAGCTAAGTGTGTCTATCGATGGTGACAAGAGCAATGTGTCTGCTTATCCTGTTGGCCGTCGTGTCATCCTCTCCGGTGTGATGACGCTGAAGAAGAAGGACGGTAAGGTGTTCTTCAATCTCCGTGCTGACAGTGCCAAGACGGCAAACAGTCAGGATGCCGACTCTATCGAGGGCGTGATGGATTTCCGTGGAAAGATCGGCAAGCGTGGCGTAGAGGTCAAGCCCGACAAGAACGGCAACGACTTCAAGTCTTTCTCTGCTTTCTCTTCTGAGAAGAACGGTGACAACGTGGAGTTTATCTGGGTTCGTTTCCTGTATTTCAACTGCAAGGAAGGTGAGGTTTTTCTTCAGGCCAATGCCTATATCGAGGCAAAGGGAAACCTGCAGATAGGAGTCTTCAAGGACGAGATCTCTCTGGACTGCCGTGTAGCCTCTATTGCTCCTTGGAAACTTGAAAAGAAACAATAAAACAGATAGTCTATGGCTAGATATAATAACAGAAAACCGACGGGTCAGTCGGCTGCTGAGTCAAGAAAAGAGCGTGAAGACAAAGCCTTCACACTCTTTGCTGACATGCTGATAAAGAAGCTGGAGAGTTGTCAGGCAACACAGTGGCACCGTCCCTGGTTTGCCGAGGGAACAACAGCATGGCCGAAAGCCCTCTATGGCAAGCCTTATAACGGCATGAATGCGCTGATGCTCACCCTTCTCTGCGAGAAGGAAGGATATAAGATACCTGTATTCGCCACCAGCGACCGTATTTTCTCTCTGAACTTCACAAAGAATGCCGACGGTACCCGTGTTCCCGCTGTCAATGAGCAGGGTGAGAAGCTCCCGTTTGTGCATATCCTGAAAGGAGAGCACAGCTTCCCTGTGATATTGTCATGCGTGAACATCGTGCATAACGAGACACGTGAGAGAATTAAATGGGCTGATTATGTCCGTCTTACTCCAGAAGAGCAGAAGGACTATAAGGTATATCATAATCGTATTCCGTATAATGTGTTCAATGTAGACCAGACGAACATCAAGGAAGCTCGTCCTGAGCTTTATGAAAAGCTGCTTAAGGAAAATGTTCCTGAGAAGGTGGAGGTGAAGGAAGGTGAGACGTTCACCTTTGACCCTATCGACGTGATGATAGAGAAGAACCTGTGGATCTGTCCTATCAAGGTCAAGGAACTGAAAGCCGGTGACTCTCCTCACTATTCACTGAAGAACAACGAGGTGGTGCTGGGCGAGAAGATCCAGTATGCCAAGGGCGGTCATCCCGAGTCATGGGTCAATGATGCTTTCCATGAGATGATTCACAGCACAGGCTATAAGGAATGTCTCGACCGTTTTAAGGAAGGACGTGACAAGGACAGCTATGCCCGTGAAGAGCTTGTGGCCGAGGTAGGTGCTGCTCTGAGCTGTCACCGTTACGGTATTCCCAAGACCATCAAGGAAGACTCCATACCATATGTTCAGTCCTGGCTCCGTAATCTTCATGAGAAGCCTGAGTTTATCCGTACTGTGCTGAAGGATGTGAAGATGGCCACCAGCATTCTCGACTCAAAAGTAGAGTATGTACGTAAGGAGTTCCTTGGCGAGGAAGAAAAGCTTGATCTGCGCGAGGAAGATGAAGCGGCTCTGGAGTTTGATGAGGATGGCGATGCCCATCTGTCTCAGACGGAGTCTTTCGATCCTGATAAGAAGCAAGGAGAGGTAGAAGGTAAGGGTGAGTCCCAGGAAGATGAACGTAAGCACGGCATGCGGATGTAACACTGTCATAAGCGTCGTTTTTCGGTATCATAAAGAAACCGTCCTTTCTTCTCAGAGAGGGCGGTTTAGAATAACCAATAATTAAAACCAAAATTATAACCTAAAACACGTATGAAAAAGAAAAATTTTAAAATCTTTAATCTAACATTTCTGTATGTTCTTTTTCTTCTCTTTTGAGAATGTAGTTACTGAAGCGGTCTGCTGCCGATTCGGTGTTTGGGTCGAGATTCTTCGACTGGCAGTATTTCTCGTATCTGTCCTTCATCTCCTGTGAGTGGTGAAGGAAATAGTCACGTTTTTTTATTTCACCGTTGAAGAGCATCTGTTGAAGATCGTCTTCAGGAAAAAAACCTTTCAGTTCTTTCATATCCTTTTTGTTTTTAATTCATTTTCATTGTCTGTGCTGCGGCGTTAGCCTGTCCGGAGCGTGTGAACTCTCGTTCCATATCTTCATCGTACTTTTCCTCTGGAACATAAGTGAGGATATTACTGTCATCAGCAACCCAGCATCCGAAGAGTCCGAAAGAGTATTTGGGCAAGCGGTCAGCATTAGCATCCTGCTGCCAAGCGATGATGTCTCCGTCTGCGGTGCGTATTCCTGATGGCTCGTTGAGGTCTATACCTGCAGACACCACCTGGTCATTGACTTTTATTTCAATCACTCCACCATTCTCCAGAGTGGCTTTGTAGCCGTCGTCAAGACCGTATGAGCGGATAAGCAGCGAGATATTCTTGTTTATAAGAATAGAAGGTACTCCGATAACCTTGTTGATGGAATCATCGAACTGAAGGAAGCATTTCCCTTTGTTCGGCATCTCTGTGACGATGACATTGCCTTTTAGCAGGTTATCCTGCTGTTCAGCCGTGAAGTCACTGAGATCCTTGTCCGTCCATCTTGGTGCGAAAGAGACATCTACCGTACCGTCGCTGAGTCTTACCAGCGTGATACGTGTAGGTGTAACGGTCTTTATTCCTTCTATATTCTCACTTACCACTGGCAGCGCGGGAGTGGGTTGTCCTGTAAGGAACCGCTGCATGACACACTTTGGCAGGTCTTCCAACATCTGCTGTGTGAGACCATACCTTTCGAGCATTCCGTAAGGAACCTCATCTGGAGTAAAACGTATGTAATTATTCATCTCGATAGATAATTTAAAAAATCTTCCGCAAAGATAAGTATTTGTTTTCTTTTATTTTCTGATTTAAATTTTAAAGTCTCATATTAACACTTTCAAGACTTTTGAAGTCCGAAAAGTGTTAAAATGAGGAAAAAAAATATGCATGGCTGTTTTTTCGGAATGAATTGCGTAATTTTGCCGTGTATATAATCCGGTTTATATTATGTTTAGATTCGTTTTTTCTTTTGTTCTGTGTCTTATATGTTTAACAGTCTTCGGTCAGCCGATGGGAAGAGACTATTGGATAGACCGTTATCTGAGTGTATGTTATCCACTGAAACATATCAAGGTGAACTCATCTTTCGGGTCGAGAAAAGACCCGTTTACAGGTGAGAAGACCTTTCATTCCGGACTGGATCTGCAAGCTGACTATGAAGAGGTATATTCGATGTTTAACGGTCAGGTAAAGAAGATAGGCTCTGACAACAGGTCGGGGCGATATGTCACTTTGCAACACGGAGAATATACCGTGAGCTTTTGTCATCTGAGTAAGGTCACATGTAAGGAAGGAGAGCAGCTTATCGCAGGCGATCAGGTAGGTATCAGTGGGAACAGTGGCCGATCCACTGGTCCCCATCTTCATATCACTTGTAAGTACAAGGGAGACACGAAGGATCCTTTTATCCTTCTTACATATATTAAAGATGTACGCGCGGAGGCGATGATTGCATTGGGAAACGGAAAGAGTGAGAAGAACTTGTCACGTGTCAACGAAAAAGATTTCCTGGAGCGTTATTCACGTGCTGCTATGGAGCAGCAGCAGCGTTACGGTATTCCTGCTTCTGTAACATTGGCGCAGATGGCATGGGAGAGCGGCTGGGGCTGTTCTACGCTTGCTACATCAGGGAATAACTTCTTCGGTATAAAATGTTCCAAGGCCTGGCTGGAGGCCGGCAAGCCATACAGCATTCATGATGATGACCGTAAGGGTGAGAAGTTCTGCAATTATGCCTCTGTGGAGGAGAGTGTGGAGCATCACTCCAAGCTTCTTATGGGTAGGCGTTACCGTCGTTGTCATCGTTATGAGCCTACTGATTATCATAACTGGCTTGTTGCTATTAAAGCTGCCGGTTATGCTACTAATCCCGATTATGTCCGTAAGCTGGAGAGTATCATCAAGCGTCATAAGCTCTATCTTTATGACCGTCAGGCATTGCAGACGTGATGATGCTACCATCCCCCACTCTGCATGACCTTGTCATATTGTGTTCTGGTGTCAGCTCCAGCAGCCATGACTGAGAATACTTCACCGAACATACGAATAAGAGTAACGTACTGTTCCGCTGTCAGATGGTTCTTTTTTACCTCATGTTGTCTTCTGTACAGGTCTATGGCACTAGCTGTTGTCAGCAGCGTGTCTCTATTCTCTGTCTTGTAGAATGTCCATTCCTTACTTGTAGCGGGAAAGGCAGCCTGTGTTTTAGATAACAAGACATTATAATAACCGATATATTCTTGTTTCTGTCTACTTAACTCATGGTTAAACTCGCTGATAAGAATACTATCTTTTACTTTCTCCGATACTGTAAGGAAGTGATAACCATTTCTGTTCATCGGATGGAACAGCTTCAGATAGTATAAAGTATCATTGTCAGCGTAACGTTGAAGCGATACTTTCGTGGAAGAATAGTTTTTAAAGAATGTGTATCCATTCTTTGGCCACGGGTCACCGATATTGTATTTTGGCAGTTGTGCCGACATACTGCTTACAGCCATAAAGAACATAAGGGTTAATAGGTATTTCATAAGTTTTATTACTGTTTGGGTGCAAATTTACATATTTTGTGTGATTTAAGCAAGCAAAATATCAATTTTTGCTCGAAAAATTTGGTGGTGTCAGGAAAAAGTGGTATCTTTGCAAATAGATACTGAAAGGCATCTGTCTGAGCCGGACGGCGGGACGTAAAAGGGTTTCGAGTTGTTCAGGGAATGGCAACCGCGTTTGGAGGCGCAAGCCTCGCTGAATTTCAGCATTCCACGGAGGGCAGGGCCTCCAGTTTCCACACTAATTAACGACGGGGTGGCACGGCACGTGCGGCAGCACACCCCGAAAAAGGAAACAGGCCCCGAAAGCTGCCACGGGCGCAACTCGAAACGATTATGAAAAAGTTACTTAGCATTCTCACAATTACATTCATTGGAATGATGTGTATGTCTGTCTTTACCGCTTGCGGTGGGGACAAAGAAGATGATGTTCCTGACATTCCTAGTACAGCAACCTATTATGAGCCGTGTTTCGACTGGGGAAGCAACGTTGACCATGTAAAGGCCTATATGGCCGGTTGGCAGCTGATGGACGGCAGTAATGACTATGTGCTGGTCTATACCAACAGCAAGAGCACCACGAATGTTAACTACAGCTTCATCGGTGGTAACGGCCTGTCCATGGTGTCTGTGGCCTATATCACTGCTAACGCGCAGTATATCATCTCTGAGATACAGAAGCACCACGGCATCAAGCTGACGAAGGATGATGCGAGCAGCAGCAGTGGTGATACTGTCTATTCCGGTTCTGGCACTATTGGCGGGCGCACGACCGCCGTCCTGCTACACAGCACCAGTGCCACGGTAACAGTGATATATGGGATAGCAGAATAAGCGAATTATTGCGCAAGTTGCGCGACAAAGAGAAGAATAAAGGGACGATCCTTATGGATGGCCCCTTTCTTTAACGTTATATGGATAAAAATTATTCTTTTAATTTAATAATCTGTAGTCCGTTGGTGGTAGAATATATGATCTTTGTAGGATCTATATGATATGGAAATTCTGGTCCTACATAGTGGCTCTTAACCGTTACAACGGTATCAGTCACAATTCTATTGTCGATATATCCTTTAATCTTGATATCACCTGCAGGACATCTGTTTAAAGTCAACTGGAAATAAAAACAATCGTTCCCTGAACGGAATTTTCCACCAGAAAATTCTGTACAGGAATAAGCCCCTATAGAATCTTTTGTGAAACTATTATGTGTATAGGCGTGCCAAATCTTATCGATTGGATACCAACTATCATAATTATATTTTTTTTCATATACTTGCCAATCATCGTAAGATATAGATCTGAATTGTGCAACTTTCGGATTTTCTCCAGTTATATATTTCGGAAGAATGATATCTATTCGATGAATACCTTTATTTGTAATTAACTGGACTGTGGGTTCTTTTGGAACAGAGTCTTCAAGATTATCCTTATTGCATGACACTAGTGCGAAAATCATTAAAAATAATACAATCTTTTTCATAACTCTTTATTTTTAAATAATACTCTATTGTTCACGTTTAAATTCTTGTGTGACCTCAAGGATAAGGTTGTCGATATCCTTTTTGACGCGGTTGTAATTAGCGTAAAGGATTCGCTCCTGTGAGTCGTAAGAATCGAAATGGTACATCTCTGGCAATGGGAAGCGGGCGTAAGCGGCTTCCTCTGCCTTTATCTCATCCATATTGAAGTCCGTCTTACAGTAGAACTTAGAGGTCTGGAACTCTTCTGACTCCTGGATATTCATCGAGCCACCTCTGCCTGTCTTGGTTGGCACAAAGTCTCGTGCCACCTGACCGCAGACCCAGCCAGAGGGCATATCGGAGATCTTAGATGCAGGAACCATCGAGTCCATATTCTCATTGAGATTGATGGATGTACGGTCACGGTCGATGGTATAGCCTTTTTTCAGCTGTACCGTCTTTCCGAAGATATCATTTGATAGCCATTCAAGAGTCTCCTTGGATCGAGCAGAGCCAGAGACGACATTACCGATGGTGGTTATAATCTTCTGCATGCCTACCTTGCCGTAGTCGGCTTCCAGCTGCGGCAGCTCCTGGAATCCGAGGATGACGGCAACCTTATTACTACGTGCCGTACCTATCAGACGGTCTATCTTATGGAAATAGAGCGTAGGCACCTCATCAACGATGATAGAGACGGGGACGTTCATTCCCATTCCGCTGTTGACACGTGTCACCAGACGGTTGATGATCATAGCATTTAGTGCTCCTACGATCTGTTCCTTTTCAGGGTCGTTGGCAATAAGCAGGTAGGACGGATGCTGAGGATCTGACACTTTCAGGTCGAAGTCATCACCTTCCTTGGCAAAGACCCAGTAGGCCTCCTTGGTGGCGAGCTTAGATGTCTGTACACGAAGCGTACCGATCATACCTTCAAGCTGTTCCATGGCCTTTCCTACGAGGGCAGACTTGAACGGTGCGATAAGGGGGTATATCTCAGGGTCTGTTTCCAGAATCTCAAACATGGTCTTATAGTCAATATTCAGGAAAGACAACACATGAGGCATATCGCTGTACTTACCAAGCCATCTGTCCGGTTCCACGACATTTCCCATCTTGTCGAAAACACGTCCTGAGAGTTTCTTATGATGAGTATCTTTATCTTCTATATACTCTGCTTCCAGTTCCTTACCGTCCTTGTCGTAAGGGACACGTTTATAGTTCACGAAGAAATATATGCATGCAGCAAGGAAGTTAACCGCAGACTGCTTGAAGAACTGGTCTGATCCACCTCCACTCTCGTTCTTACCCTTGTTAAGAGAGTCAACAAGTGTCTCTGCAGTTTCCTGTGCTGCTGCCAGAGAGTTGATATACTTATACTGTATAGGGTTGACACGTTTCGAGTATTTGACATCCACGAAGTTGATGATGTTAAATTTGAAATCCTTACCTTCGGATTTATTCTTTGTTCTGTTGATACAATAATGGTAATAGAGCTTCTGTGCCAGAGTGGGGAACTTATAGTCATAGACAACCATTGAGAAGCCCTTGGCAGCATGCTGTCGGATAAAAGGCTCGATGATAGAGAAGGTCTTACCGGAACCAGGCGTACCTACCACGAACGTACCACGGAAGGGATTGTTGATATTGATCCAGCCGTGACGGAACTTTCCTTTGTAGTAATAGCGCATGGGGATATTGACACCGTATTTTGTCTCGACAAGCTTCTCGTTCTGTTCAAAAGACTCGTTCTCGAAGTTAAAACGGTCTTTGAGCATTCCATCTTTAATATATTTTGATACATTATCAAGTGCTACGTGGATAGCCACGACACCAATGATAGAGGTGATCATATACAGCCATATATGGATGCTGAAGAGATAGACCCTATCACTCATGAGGTCGGTATAGAACAGCCATACCGACAAGACGACGAATAGGAAACCGCCGACAAGTGGCCAGAAGACCATCTTCCTGGCATCGAACTCAATCTGTTTTTTGTTCTTCGTACCTATACAGGTGATGATGACAAGCAATAGTGTAGTAACCTTGGAGAAAGGAAGATTCTCCCTGTGGTATATTACCCATTGTCCGATACGCTCATGTATATCCGTCACTATCGATGATCCTATCTCCAAGATATCAGGATCGAAGGCATATTCAAAAAACTCCAGCACAAGGGAGACATAAACAGCGATACGAAAAAGACTATAGAGGCCTTGCAGATTTTTTGATTCTTCCATATTGCGAAAATGTAATATTGTAATATTTATATATAGAAATATTTATCTCTTGGCACTGACTGTCTTTGCCCTGTTCCACCATTCCTGACGGCTCTTCAGGATTATCTCATGCTTGCTTTTCTGAGGCTTGACAAAAGCACGGCCAGCAATCTCGTTCCAGACATCAAGGAAGCTGGTATAATGGATGGTCAGAGCGAGGTTTCTTAATGACATATTGAGCTTACGGAGCTTTGGACGTATGCCGTCAACGGTTTTCAATCGCTCCTGCTGTGTCATCTTTGCTTCGTCAAAGCACACTTTCTTCACATCCATAATAACGTCTATACTTGCCTTAACGACACTGGTATAGACCTTGTTCTTGTTTGCAGAGAAAGCCGTAGCCATGACATTCTCAGGTCTTTCAGCAATGACTTTCTCTATGCTAGAGAGGTTCTTTGCGATGTTCTTCACCTCGTAGTATATACCGAAGGTCTCAGCAGCGATGGTTAGCACGTCATGGAACGTACCCAGGTAGCAGTTGAACTCTTTGAGGTAATCATTGATGGCATCCTGTTCTTCTTTTATCCAGAGATGACCGGCAGCGTTAAGTGCCTGTGCCGCCAGTTCTGCCTCCAGCACCTTCTTCTGTCTGCTTTTGGTTATCTCAATAGCAGCGACACGGACAGGGTCCGTACCCCATGACATCGTTCTCTGCGGAATGCAGCAGACAACGAAGATAACGATAAATGATATTATCTTTTTCATAACTGTTACTGATTAAGTTGATAACTAGCCTTACTGGCACGCTTCCATCTGCTGAGTGCTTCCTCAGCTATCTGTCCGTGAGACTTCTCGATCATGCCAGCCGTATATTTATTCCATACGTCAGCCATATTATGGAACGCGATATTCAAAGCGACGGCATTCAGCTTTGAGTTAAGCCTTGCCAGCTCGTCAGAGAGAGTCCATAACATCTCTGTTCTCTCCTCTCCGTTAAGCATGTTACCCTCGCCACCCTTGGCGACACATGATCTCAGGATACTATATACCTTTACTACCTGGCATGCTGCTTCAAGATAAACATCTGTCCATCCCACTGAAGAGGCGACGATACCTTCGGGATTCATCTCACACGCCTTTTTAAGGGTGTAGATATTTCTCAGTAGTGCCACGCCATCAGCATAGAGGGTACACCCAGCTTTGATAGCATCAGCATAGCCTCTGGCTGACTTCAGGTAGTTGTTATAGTTCTTCTGCCATTTCCTCATCATTGTCATCTCAGCACCGATCATTCCCTGGGTAGTGGCAATAGTGGTTAGACCAGTCACCTCCTTGGATGTGGCGGAGCATATTCCGTTCACACCTTCATATATGGCTGCGATCTCCAGCGGGTTATTATCAACCTGTGCCAATACTGTTCCTGGTGCCGACATCGTGATGACGGCAAGGAATACTATCTTCAGTAACTGAATAACTTGCAGTCTATCTGTTAGAAATCTCATATACATGTTTCAACTGTTTATTATATTCCACGCGTTTTCTTATCTCACCTACCACATCGACACAAAGGTTTATGCCGATGATATCCATCTTAGGGGTATTACGGTCTCCAGAGTAGATTGTCACCGTCTTAAGACCCGAGATCTGCTGTAGCAGGGATCGGTGTTGCTGATAGTCGATGACACGATACATCTCCATATAGTCAGTATTATGCGATAGCACACCATGATTGAAAATAATCTGATCGTCCGTTATGATATATTCCATCCTCGACATATACAGATATTGAAAAAGGAGGTATATCAGCAATACCAACGACGTATAGGAAAGGAGCAGATTGAGGAAGATGATATCACGGGCGTACAGATAGCCTATAAAGGTCAGTAGGCATGCAATGAACCAAGGCAGCTGGCTTATGATCAGCTGTTTCCTGTTAGGTCTGATAGAAAGCGGGACAAACACGAAGGGTTCATCCGAGCCGTACCTGTCTTGTCCTATATATGCTGTCTGTGCCATAATTTATGTATATAAAGTTATGCCGTGAGGCGGGGCTATATGCCCCGTCCCATCGATTCTTCATGTCCACCCAGTGCCTCTTCCTGTGAGCGGAAGTTCGCTGCTGCTACGTCAGCAGGACTGACGACACCAGGCTTGCTATAAAGAGTATGCGACTCGTATATCTCCGGTCTTGGACCATGAGGGCCGCGGGCTATATCCAAACCTTCCGCAAGGACCTCGCCAGTAGCCACTATTGCGGCTAATATGGCGGCTCCTATATTCGTACCCTGTCCCGGACGGGTCTTGATATCCACCTCGTTGAAGATCTTTGAGAAGAGTTGCAGACGGTGGTAGTCATCCACTGCCATGAACTTATCATACTGTTTCTGACTGATCTCATGAGAGATAGGAGTACCGTTGATGACTGCAGTCATCTTGTATTTCCCTTCCTGTTGCGGTTCCACACGTATATCACCCACTTCTACCTCGCGCCCACCGGCACGCTCATGGTAGAAGCCTTTTCTGCTGTTAAGCTCCTTGAGTGCTGCGCCGTCGACACTGTTAGAACGGGAGTGCTCTATACCCAGGTCTTCATCATGTGCGACATGCTTTCCGTCCTGACTGATATACATATCGTCGTTGTACAGAGTCTCGCCATGAGCGGACTTTATCTGTACCTCTCCGAAGAGCTTGTCGAACATCTGCAGACGGTGTTTGTCATCCAGTTCCAGAAATTTCTCATAGTCCTGCTGCGAGATAGTATGTTCCACCATTCGTCCGTTGATGACGGCCGACATGACATAATCTATTTTCAGCGGGGTCTTCTGCAATGACTGTAACTCCCTTAGTTCTGCGTTGAGCTTATTAATCTCCATAATAATATCATACTGCTTCTCTGCCACAGATACTTGCAGACCGCCAGCAGCTTCAATCTGCTTTCCTATACGGTCAACCTCGGACTTCAGCGAGTCATTGTCTGCCAGTCGCTGTTTGTATTGCGAAAGCAACTGTTCTTCATTAGCTATGATATTACTCTTATTAGGCATGTTAGATGCCTTATGAGAATCTATGTCGCGTTCAAGAATGGCGATATCCTTCTTCAGGTCGGCACGCTCCTGTGAGCCGTCGATCCATTTCTTAAGAACATCACGCTGTTCCTGCTGGAGTGCAGCAACATTCTGCTGAACCTCCGGAGAGAGAGGCTTTTCAAGAGCTTTTAGCTGCTGGGTGAGAAGGGCTGTCTTACCCTGTATTTCCAGAATCCTGCCTCTTATCTCTGAGCGGTCTTCAACATTCTTGTCGACACGTATCTCCCCGACATACATCTGTCTTCCGTTCTCTACTGGCTGGAACCAGCCCCTGTTACCGAGAACAGCCTGTATCTCGCGTCCGTTGATGGCATTAGGATCCTTACGGATTCTGTCATTCTCCTGTAGTCTCTTTTCTTGTTCTTTCTGGATTATCTCCATTTCTGCCTGCCGGTGTTCCTCCGCGATGAATGCAGACTCATGCTGCGCGCGGATCTCAGGTTTCAGTTCTATATCGACGATCTCGCGTGACTCCAGCATCTCCTTGGTAAGAGGAGTGGCATAGTCACTCTTTATGATATCATTGATAAGGGCAATACGCTCGTCAAGCGAGACACCACCCTTTCCTTTTTCCTGTAATGCCGTCAGCTTCTGTACCTGTTCAGGTTTGATATCATACCAGTAATCCAGTTTCGTACCGGAAGACTGTATCTCCAAGGTGTTCTTCTTTGGATCGATGACGATACCATGTGATTTCAGGGAAGCCTGGAAAGCATCACCGAAATACAGATGTTTTCCTGTTTCTTCTGACAAGGGAAGAGCCTTACCAGGCTCCGGACGCTTGGCGGCAGCAGGAAGTTGATATTTACTGTTCTCAACGACATGTGTCAGCACATCAGAAGAGACCTCTTTCTGTTGTCCTTTGTAATAGAACCCGTAACCGCCAGAACGTGCCTCACCAGGTTTGATTCTTCCGTCAGGACGTTCGGCTACCACTGGACCGCCATACGGCTCATATGCGTGTCCGCCGATACGTCTGAGGTGGAATCCCTCGTGACGTGGTGCCCAGTTCACAAAGTCACCACCCCATCCTCTGCCGAGGCGTGTCAATGGAGCGTACCATGGTACGCGATGACCTCTGTAGCCGTATTCACCTGCACCGATACGATACCCATGAAGACCTACGGCCACACGACCAAAGGCATTGCTGGCAGACACGAAGTTGTCAGGCATATGGAAATCATTTTTGACAATAGAGGTAAAGGCATTATAAGCCCTTCTGTTCATAAAGGTGCTACCCCATCCCATCAGCTCATCTACCTGTCTGTCATTAAGCTTGTATGTCAATACAGGTGAGTCATGACCGAGGACGGTGAGCTGAAAGCCCCCGTCCTGTGCGATGTCTATATGTGCTTGCATGCCGTTACGGCGTAGCACATCACGTAACTCCGGTGAGAGGTCTATCTCTTTAGGATTGGTATCTTTTCTTATTGTTGACATAGATATATGGCTTTAAGTTATTACCTATTTAATATATAAGAGCACGCAGGTATTACGGTTACCTTCCTGCGGTTTATACTCGCTGATACCACCACGGTGCTGTCTTTCTATCTTTGTCATGTCAACACCATTGCTGACAAGCTGTTCCGCAAGGAAGTCAGCACGTCTGCTGCTGAGACTTTCATTGCGCTTCGGTGTTCCTGTCTGACTGTCAGCAGCTCCGACGATCTTCGCATAGAGGCCATATTTCTTCATGACGTTTGCTATCTCGCGTATATTGATATGCTGTGACTTCTCCGTCAGGTCAGTGGTGTTCAGTTTGAAGAAGAAATAGATCGGTGAGCCGATATAGGTCTTACCGTTCTTTAGGGCTTTTATGTACTCATCAGGAGAAAGCTTCGTAGTGTCTGCCACCTCCATCGAACCTGTACTGGCTAGAACAGGCTTGAAGGTATCTGGATCACCATTCCACTCTTTGTTAGCCATACGTTTGCGGAGGGCATTCAGACCACTGTAGTTGTTTTTCGGGTTTACGCGGACGGATTTCTCCAGACCACTCTTACCGATCTCGTATTGGTCAAGGAGACCTTCTATCTCCAGGATCTTCTTCAGTTCCATCAACTCATGCGACTCACGGGCATGAATCTTACGAAGCATGGTGTTATCATCTTTCAGCTTGTCTATATATGATAACAAGATATCATTCTGTGCGATATATGGCTTTGGATCGATAACCTTCTTGAATCCTACCTTACCGAAGGTGAACTCCAGACCGATGCTGGCGTGATAGAGACCATCTCCGAGCTTGTTTGCCTTTCCTGCTCCGTCGAAGTTCTGCCATGTGGTAGTACCTCCAAGCTCTCCGGCAACATGAACGCGGTCAGCGATACGGTAACGGCCGATGACACCATATGACAAGGCGAACGGCTTCTCATGCGTATAGCTGTTACGGATGATTCCACAGCCTGCATATGCTATAAGATCCCATTTGGGAAGCGTCTCAAATCCGTGTCTGAAATGTGAAGAGAGATTATACAGCAGATCTGCATGCAGATTCTGGAACGGACGACGGATGGTGTTATAATCCTTGAGTTTTAATCCCTGATAGCTCAGTCGTCCACCGAAGAAGGGTGTTATCCATTTTCCTGCAGAGAAATTTACCAACGGCTCCGTGCGGTCAAAGAAGTCACCACACCCTACCGGTTTTCCTACAAATGCCGACATGCCACCCTTGATAGAAAAGAACCAGTTGGAGTCCCAGGGGTTGTTGACATATACGTTTTCAAGATAAGTAGGTTCGAGAACCTGTAGATCCTGTTCTTGAATGAAGAACTGCTGCCCATAGTCAGCTGACTGTGCAGATGCATTGCCTGCAAACAGGCATACTGCCATTAAAGTTAATACTGTCTTTTTCATTTTGATTATGTTTATTGTACAATAATAATATAGTGCAAAGCTATAAAAAAGGTTTTTTTTATGCCTTGCTAAAAATTTTAAAGTCTCATATTAACACTTTCAAGACTTTTGAAACGCTGTTTTATATGTTTTAAGCATTAAAACAAAGAAAAAACACCCCCAAGGCAGCATGAAAAGCTGCGATGGGGATGAAGACTACCTATTGGAAAAGTTATGATTTCTTCTTATATTCCTCCATCCACTCTTTCTTTTGTTGGATGACGTTGTTAAGACCTTTTATTAGGAGATTCCTGTACTGATCCAGGACAACCGAATAGACTGTTGTGCCAGGGTTGATACCGAAGCCGTTCGCTCCGAACAGGGCGTTTCTCTGATTTTCCCAGTCGGGGATTGGGAAAGTCCAGAGACCGAAGATATTTCCAAGGAACACCTCATCAGGCTTCATGGTGGTGATATTCTCTGTACGGAACACACCATACTTATCCGGTGCGATGGCCTTATCATGGAACCCGTTCTGCCATATCAGCTTATGCAGGTTGAGCATCCTTATCAGGTTATCACATTTTCTTACTGCATTTAAGAATTCCTCTGCATCCCCGACACTCTGACTGATGAGTCTGTACTCCTTCCTTTGAAGCGTTACCTGCTTTGAACGGAAGATCTTGTTGATAATATTTTCGCGTATTATTTTCATCTCTATTATTCTTTATTGTCATCAAAGATAGTCTGCTGAATACCGTCTCCTAGCTTTCGCTGTAAGAGAGAGATAAAATCCTGCACAGGTGCCTCGACACTGATAAACACATTCTCCTTATCCTTCGGACGGATGGTGATGCCGAAATTCTTCCCCAGCTCGTTCTTGATACTGGTCAGCTCATCGAGCGAGGTGTTCTGCTTGGCGAACATCATCTTCCAGTGATCAGTATCTTTCACCTCCTGAAGCTCTGCATTAACCTTCGGTTCGAACTTGGCTTTTTCCATGATCTCCATCACTGCGGCGATGATACGGTGAATCTCACTCGCCCTCATCTGTTGTAGCTTGCTCTTTTCCATCTTCTTCGGTATTTATGTTCTGTAAAATTTTATTTATCTCGTTCTCATCAATCATATTGTTAAGATATTCGTAAGTACGATCTTCCCCGATGGTGAAGACCTGTCCGAATACACCAAGAGACACGGGAACATTCTCACCTTCCAGCGTTCCGATGCTGAACACGCCAAGACTGGTAAAGTCAATCTTGTTTGCCGTCAGCTTCGCCACTGCCTGGGGTATGATATTCTTTGAGAGATATTCAGCCAGTTGCCTGCTTTCTTCAGGAACCTGAATACGCTCCTCGAAGATTCTGTCAACAGCCTTTTCCACCACACCTGTCACCGCCTGTAGGTGCTGTTCCTTTGGCGGGCAGGTATTCTTCATTGCCTGCCACATCACTAATGCACAGGCCAGACTCACTACGGAGAAAGCAATTTTCTTGTGTAAAATCATAATTTCATTGAAATTTGTTTTGTTAATATATTCTTTGTATGGAAAACATGAACAATAACATCCCTTCTTATAGGGTATGTAAAAGAGAAGCTGTCAAGGTCATCAGGTTCAACCTCTTCCTTGAATGTATCGAGGAAGTCCGGAGAGTCCATGACATGGTAGTGATCAATGACATCAGACAACAGTCGCGCAAGATTCTCTTGCGAGCATGTTGTCTCCTTAAAGGCATAGGCCATGATAGTAAGATTATCATCGTCCGTGCCGTTGATAAAGACACTGTAGCCGTTCTCTGCAGCCACCTGTGCCAGACGTTCCGTCACCTCAGTAGACTTGAATGGTAGTTTCATCGTTCTATTCATGTTTTGAAATTTCTTCAAGTAATTTCAGGTTCTTCGTGAGAAGCTCATTCTCACGTTCAAGTTTTATTCGGTGCAAATCCATCATTATCCAAAGCTGTGCAGCTATTGTCAGCATATGATTCTCAAAAACCGTCACTACCGGTCTGTTTTCCTCATACTGGCTATGAGGGTCATAATAATGACTGAAGAGATCTATAAGATTATGTATATTCTCTTTATTCTCTTCATCGAAGCACCTCTCTATAGAAGACAGGTATTCCATATATGTCTGATATTCGGCTTCGTCTTCAAACACATACCTTATAACCAGTCCTTTGCTAGTGTTTACTCTCTTTATATCCATTGTATTTTATTTTAACTTTATGAACGTTTTATCTTTCTTCCTGGCGGTTGCATCATCATACGACCCATAATACAGCATCGGCGACGGAAGGCTTCATCATCCTCATCCTTGTCACGTCCCCAACCGGAGCCAGGGCTGCCGCCACCGCCACCACTCTGACGTGCGAAGTTACCAGCAGCGTCCGTCATACCCAGATAGAGTGCAGCGGCTACACCAGCAATCTGTAAGCCTCGCTCGCAGAGATCCTCAAAGAATGAGCCGTCGATAATTTCATTAAACTGTGATCTCAGGTCAAATGGCAGTCTGTCACCAAATTCCTTGATAGAAGAGTAATCCTGCACCATCTCTTCCGCAGCTATACGCCACATTGTGGAGTCTACCTCGCGTTGTGTCTTATCAAGGATGTCACCCTTAACTTCCTTATTATACTCTCGACGCAGTTCATCCAACTTCTGTTGTATCTCGACCTTCCGTTTAGCGAGGTCATAGAGCTGTCCTTCAGCCTCAGAGAGCTTATTCTCCTTGTCAGCAATTTTTGAGTCTATCTCAGCGATCTTCTTCTCATATTCCTTTCGCTTATCTTCAATTTCCTGCTCCGTCACATCTTTGAGTTCATCGAGTGATATCAGTTCTAGTTCAAGATCCTCTTTCTGTTTCTCCAGATTTTCTATCATCGTAGAAAGACCCTTCTGTTTCTTCTCTGCCTTTCTTATCTCATCATTGATGGCATAGAGAAGCTGTTTTTGACTTGACAGGATATCCACCTGCTGATCGATGGTAGCTGCCTGACTCTCTATGGTGGTGTTCTGTTCGTCAATAACTTTCTTACCTTGTGCTATCTGTTCTTTCAGCCATTGAAGGTATGTTTTGTTCTGTGCGCCGGTAACGGCGATACTATCACCTCTTTCGAGGCCCCATTTCCGGTTGACCTCAGCCAGCTCATCATGCAGCTGTTTGGTACGCTGTGAATATTCGTATTTGTCTTTTCCTGCAAAGATTTCCTTGTAGGACAGCTTCCCTGCCGCATTTATCGGAACGATGGTACAATGGACATGCGGTAGTGTCTCGTCAAGATGTACGACAAATGCCGCAATATTTTCCTCACCGTATTTACGTGCCATAAAATTATACATATCCTGTGCCCATTTCTCTATCTCCGGAGAGCGTGTTATATGAGAGTTATCAGCTCCGTGTTCGTAGTTCACCTTCTGGTCACCGAAGGCCAGTTTCCGCATGGTCTCCCGCGATCCTTCCAGGATGACATTGGCGTGAGTACGTATGCCGATACCCTTCTGTGACAGCTGCTCTTCCGACAGTCCTACGTTCGGATCCTTAATGCCATGAGATGCCAGGATATTCTTTACACGTTTACTGATGGAAGTCTTCTGGTCCACCTCCATGACAACACCACCCTTCCCTATTTCGAAATTAAGGTGCGAACGTGTCTCATCAAGGTTTCCTGCTCTCTTGGCATTCCATGCCGAAGATTCTCCGACGCGCAGATGCTCATTGCTCTGTGCGACGGTCATTCTTTTTCCTGCTCTGATGTCGCAGACTTGTTTCTGTCCTGCCATATTGTTCGAGTTATTTTTGTGGTTCAAAAATATTCCTGTGTGGGGTCTCGGGGTGTCCCTGAGCCTAATACTGCCACTGAGCTTGCTCATCCTTGGAGTGTGGCCCTCCCTTTGCGGCATTTTTGTCGCAGGGGGGTATTAGGCTACCCCTATTGCGGCATTCGCCGCGATCCGCGCAAGCGCGCTTGGGGGTTTTTGAAGACTCTGCGAGGCTTTTTTTTGGTGGCAAGCCATCTGATTTTCTTTGTTTTTGGTTGCGCTCGTTGAGCGCGTTTTAAGGCGTTGTAACGCCATGGAAAATGAATCAGGTAGGATTTGCCAGGGGCGACGGTGAAAACGCGCCTGAGAGTCTCTAAGTGATCCCAGGGTCACTTTCTGCTGTGAGAGTGTAGTGCAGACGGAATGCTTTCCGGTTGCCTATCGTCTCAGATGTGATGACACCGAGTTCTTCAAGCTGGTCGAGAAAACGTACTACTGTCTCTCTATCCCATCCCCATGATCTGGAGAAATCGGAGATGCCTCCATGAATGAATCTGTCGTGATCTACTATCAGTGCTATCTTCTGTCTGTCTATCAGATCAAGGAAGGCCTCTGGACGTGACATACGCGGGGACTTCCTGACATTCTTCATCAGAAATTCCCAGAGAGGAATACTGGTGGGTATCAGCAGCAGTTTCTCGATGTTGCGAGGATGAATGTTCTGTTCTACCATATATATTCTGATTTATTTACAAATTAATCTATAATTTTTCATTATAATTCAATATCAAATTCGGCATATAATTCCGTGGTTTCTGATAGCGCATCGGGATGCGGTTCGGAATACCATTCGGAAATATCTTATGCTATGCCGCATTCTTCAGTGGATTCATACGTCGTAATTTTGTTAGTCCCTTTCTTCCCTTGGGGGTTTCCGGATACTCCTTTTTAGGATAAACAGAGACAGCAAGAAGGATGATCGTAAGCAGCTCGCCGACGATATAATATCGAGGTGAGGCGAGGATAAAGACAAGAGTAATAACACCTGAGAAAAAGTAAAGTTTCTTTTTGTCACGAACTTTTGTCATCAGCTTGTCTGTAGTGCTGAAAAAAAAGAAAGGCAGGGTGATGAAAGCAGCCAGCAGCGTTGCTTGCGGGCTGGTCATTATCGGACCGTATTGATTGATGATAATATTCAATGTCCTGGCATCACCGGAACTTCCTTGTATCATCGATGCTATAAGTGTGGATGCACTGAAATCAATAAACTGATACAGGAGCATAACCATCACTACCAGAAGAGTGAAGAACCTACGGAACGAGTCAAACCTTTTCATTCCGTTATAAAAACGTTTCAGTATATTCAATATCTTCTGTCCTATCTTTCTCAGCATAGGCAGCCGTGAGCCGATGAGCGTAAAGAAGTTACGCCATATTGAGGTATTGTCTTCTTTCGGTCGCAGGTAGGCGAAGAGGAAAGGCAGAACTACCAGGAGCAGTGCAAGAAATAGTTTTATGTATATCCACATAGCTGAAATATATTTTACTTGTTACACTTTAAACAAAAACGGAATAGAGTTCAGGTAGTGTCTGTGAACCCAGGATCTTTACCTTTTGTCTGTAGAGGTAGTCGAAGCTGCTCTTTAGATGACGGAACATCACATCGAGAGAAGAATAGAATGTTACGACCACCTCTTCGACAATACCATACTGATGAGACTCTATTCCGATGACATACATCTGGTTCAGACGCGGGAAGGAGTAGAGTAACGCCTTCTGGTAGTGTCCGCCATTAAGGGAGTGATAGACATACAGTATCTTCAATTGGAAGGTATCAGCAAGAAAAGTTATGACATCATCCATCATCCTCTGTGATTGCAGTTTCAATCTCAGAATACCACAGTTCTTCCTGATATCCATGTTAGCCATGACGTTCTCGAACATGATATTATTCTCATCGAGAGTCATCTTAAACTCCACGAAACTGCCTGTAAGAGGATCTTCCGGAATCTCTTTTGCTGCCTGTGCGGTAACACTGATCTGTTGCATATTATAAGATTGTCCTGAGGTACGACATAAGGATGTACTCGCTGATCATCTTATTGAACTTGCCCGTTTCCTCTTTAGGACTCTTCTCATAGTCTTTTCCGTCAATGACGGCAAGGAGTCGTGGAAGTTCGGAGGCTAACGATGTCAGGCTTTTTACCTGTGTATCTGTCAAGGAAGCCATTGAATAATTGTCGATGGTGATAAACGGCTGAATAAGCATCCATCGGTAGGTGACCGTCTGTTTATCAGACAGTGGGATATTCTTCTTTATGTCATTCCTGCAGGCATCTGCATTCTGTATGACACGGCGGTTGAAACGCATGGAGACATAGAGCATCACGCGATCGCTGATGGGGCTGTCAGCTCCGGACGAAGCATTACTATATAACTGGTCGAAGATCTCCGAGGTCTTTTCTGAAATCTCCGTCAGTTCTTCTGACGGACAGTCTTTCAGAAATACCAGGAGAGATCGGAAGCAGCGGTCCTCCTCTTTAATGAAACGATACAAATCCTGTTCCTTGCGTAGTGGATTTTTCTCCACTTCTGTCAGGAGTTTTTCGTATTGTGAGAGAGTTGTTTTCAGGTCATTATATAAAGAAACTTTATCAAGTTTTTCGTAGAAGTCAGAAGCCTTCTGGAAATCCTTGGATTTCTGTATTTTGTCTTTATCAGCTGCCGTAGCCAGCTTCAGGCGCAGGATATCAGGTATAGACCTCTGCGGAGATAAAGAGAGACGTGTCAGTTCCTTTTTTACGCTGTCTGTTATGTTATAGAATGAGGTAGCGAGTTCCATATTGTATTGCGTTGTTGTATCCCTCATGAAACACGTTAGGGCAGAGTCTTGTAGTATAACCCACTCAGAAGTGACAGAAATAAGTTTATCAGTGTTTATTTCTTTCAATGGTCTAATCTTTGAAAGATACTGACTACAAGCGGTGATAGCTTCTTCTGACGATGAAAAAGAGAAAGATTTTTTATCATCAGAACATGATGTATTCATTGTGGAAAAGAATACGATGCCGATTACGGCAATAAGATGTAGGATTCTTTGTTTCATACCTTATCATTTTACGTTATTATATTCACGTGGCAAAGCTAAGAATAATCCCGCAATTAGCGGGTCTTAAAAATTTTAAAGTCTCATATTAACACTTTCAAGACTTTTGGAGTGTGTTTTTGGTAGTTTTTTCATGTTTTTTATGGAAAATCAAGAAAAACAGTGTACCTTTGCGGTGGAAATTGGTGTGTGCCAATTATCCGATCTAATAAAAATCAAGATGGAGCCGGCAAGTCAGCTGGCTCCTGTATTAATAATGAAAAGTTTTCGTTGTGAAAATGGGTGTTTTCGAGGGGAAAACTACAAGACGAATATAAATTAGAAATTAAATCCTTGATCTTAGATTATTCTTCATACGGGAAGATGTCCCATTCCTGAAGAGCTTCGTCCGGAGTATAACCCTGACGCAGTGCATCAATGACTTCCTGATGAAGATGATATTTGTCGGCTATAGCCAGGGCTTCTGCCCTGGTAAAACGCTGTGGTGTATGTCTGGTTGTGCAGCGATAATAGAACCGCCAGAAGCGGGTGGTGAAGAATCTGATAATCTGTTTCATGGGTGCAAAGGTAATATAATCATAAGAGAAAACAAAGAGAAAGAGAATTTTTATTGTGTTTTTATTGAACATGGATAATGAAAATATACAGGGTGAGAGTCACGAGAGGAACCTGAGAGTGAGATAATTTTAAAGTTCACCTACCAAATAATGAATATATGGTAGGTTTTTGTAAGTTAAGATTATTATAAAGAATGAGAGTTCAGATTCTTTAAATAAAGCAGATCCCCTGCGTCTCACGACGGAAGGGATCATCATAGAATAAAGTAATTACTAAAAGAAAAAAATCTAAAATCATATAGATGAAACAAAATCACTATGTGTGGAGGTTTCAGTTCATGAGAGTTAATATTGTATCACCCGCACAGGAAGGTTTTTCTTTCTGGCGATATTAATCATGTTAGCTGTGCCGCGTGAGGTGCCATCCCAGAAAGCTATCAGCGCATCGGCATTGTCGGCCATACGGTAGTTACGAAGCATACCTGCCTTCTTTCCGTCTTTATCCCAGTCAGCAGGGAAACATCGGAGCTGGAAGCCCCGTTCACGGGCGTATCGCTCGCCGAGAGTGTCAGCACCCCTGGCGGTACCAGACACCACAACGATGTTATGTGTACGCTGCTTCTCTGAAAGTAGGTGGTTACACTCCCTCTGTAAGAGGGTATAGTCAGTAAATGTCCGTGTTCCGGCGATGATCACCCGGAAGAGAGGTGCGTTATCTATCATTTTCTGCTTCTTTTAATAGTCTTATCATCTTCATATATTCACGAACGATACGGAAGAAAGGTATCAGTTCCTTTTCCTGTATCGGAGATCCGGTGAGAGTCTGTGATTGTGCCGTACCAGTGAGAATATCATATTCCTCGACATGATAAAGAGCCGCAAGGGATTCAAGAAGAGGAACCGGAAGAGTGTTCACGTCTTCTGTGTATCTGAGGTAATCAGACAGACTGATACCAAGGTATTCGGCCACCTGGAGCTGTGAGAAGCCCGACTGGGTGCGAAGAAGTTCAAGGATACCAGGATTATTCATAACCGCATAATTTTTATAGTAAGAAATCAAAATAGTGACAGTTGGAGTACGGGATGGAAGTCTATCTTCGGTTGAGAAGTTTTCCTCTGTTGCCAGGTGGAGCATGACTCGTCAGCCTTGATACGAGTGTTCACAGATCTGAACTGTGCTTCCCACTCCTTATTGATACATAAAGGAGCGGGAACACCATTGTCATCAATACCGTTATAGGCATTCAGGCAGTTAGCACAGCTGCGGCCATTACAAATATTCATATAGTTATCTCTTTAACAGATACACCTTCATCCATCCACATATAGGTACAGTCAGACATGCTGATACCAAGCTTATCCTCTATACCCTCTTCTGAGAGCCACACCTCAGTATCATCATTATATTGTTCTTCCAGTTTCTTTTCCTGCTCAGGAGAAACATTCAGGATAATAACCTCATTAGGACAGTTACTACAAATAATCAATCTACCCATATTTTCTGTGCCTTTTTATATCCCGTCGGCATCGGGTTTAGAGTTATCGGCTGAGTGAGCTTGAGACCTGATTTTTTTTATTCAAGTATTTATCATGTCCTGCTTGTTTATCAAGTCAGCCGTGTGTTATTATTGTTTTTTTCGTCGTCATCGACTTCGTTTCGCTTTTAGACCTTTTTCTTTGCAGGTATAAAGATAGATGAAGCTCCCGTTAGACCTTCGCCAAGGAATAGCGCATGAAAGTT
>JAEEGL016996312.1_pt1 | contig 37706 bp, 22 predicted proteins | sample 9134231 | NCBI WGS metagenome assembly JAEEGL01 (sample SAMN16246548, study PRJNA631951) | gut metagenome | biome: gut microbiome; feature: rumen; material: fiber-attached | host: Bos | place: Iran: Karaj | collected 2018-10 | reverse complement strand
GGCTGCCGTACCCAGGGAACGCATCTTCTCCACCAGGAAGGGGATGAGGGTGCCTTCGTTCTGGATGGTGGCCTTGGTCATGGGGTAGAAATAGGTCTTGTTGGCGCTGCCGCCGCCCTTGGCTACCATGATGAAGCGGTATTCGGCTCCGCAGGTGGCCTCGATGTCAATCTGGGCGGGGAGGTTGCACTTGGTATTCACCTCGTTGTACATATCCAGCGGGGCATTCTGGCTGTAGCGCAGGTTCTCCTGGGTGTAGCAGTTGAACACGCCGCGGCTCAAGGCCTCCTCGTCTTCGAAGCCCGTCCAGACCTGCTGGCCTTTCTCGCCGTGGATAATGGCGGTGCCGGTGTCCTGGCAGAAGGGCAGCACGCCCTTGACAGACGTTTCGGCGTTGCGAAGGAACTGCAGGGCCACATACTTGTCGTTGTCGGAAGCCTCCGGATCCTGCAGGATGGCTGCCACCTGCTCGTTGTGGGCGCGGCGCAGCATGAACTGGCAGTCATGGAAAGACTGCTGGGCCACCAGCGTGAGGGCCTCGGGGCTCACTTTGAGCATCGGGTGACCATCGAACTCGCCGGTGGACACGAGTTTCTCAGAACCGGGAATCTTGTAATACTGGGTGGTGTCTTCACCCAACTGGAACATGGGTGCGTATTTGAACTCTGTCATAGTAATATGTTAAAGTTTGCAAAGGTAGCCTTTTTTCGCCAATTCCCCAAGGGCCGATGCCCGCTTATCGGGCGGTCGAGAAGGCCCTGACCAGTTTCCATTTGCCGGCGGCGAGGTCACCCGGAGCATACTGGAGGCAGAGGCTGCCCCCGTCGCCGAAACAGAGCCCGGCGGTGCCGGAGACAATCTGGAGGAAGTTCACCTGGCCGGGGAGCCCCTCTCCCAGGAGCCGGGTGCAGGGCGCCCCGTCCGGGCAGGCCTCGAAGCTCATTTTCAGGGCCGGCTGGGTGAGCGGCTGGTCTTCGTCATCCACCAGGATGGCGCTGCGGAAGGTCTCCATATTGATAGCCTTGGTGTACTTGACCATCACCATCTTTTTCTCCCAGGGGCCCGGGCCGTTGTGCCAGGGGCTCTCGAAGTTTTCCAGGTACTCGTCCAGCCCGGCAAACACGTAGAACATGCCCTGGTGGGGGAGCAGGCCCTCCGGATCCAGCGGGGCGATATCTTCGCAGTCAATCTGGCACACGAAGGTGAGGGGATATTCGAAGGTGCCGTCCTCATCCTGGGCCGGCGCGACGGGGTATTCCATGTCGGCGGGAAGGTCGGGGTCGCCCCACCATTTGGAGCAGCAGAAGAGTTCGGCGCCGGAGGCCTCCAAGTTGATTTTAATGGCCATGTTTCAGCATGTTAGTTCCTACAAAGATAGGCAAAATACTTGGAATCTTGGACAGACTTCTGTATCTTTGGAACCATGAAAACGTATTCTTACCTCCGTTTGGCGTTCGCCGTCCTCGTACTGGCCGGCCTGAGCCTTTCCGCTGCTGCCTGGGAGCCGCAGGGAAACAATATCAAAACCCGTTGGGCGGCGCAGGTGAGCCCGCAGAACGCCCGTCCCGAATACCCGAGACCCCAGCTGGTGCGGCCCCAGTGGCAGTGCCTGAACGGTCTCTGGGATTATGCCCTGTCTCCGGCCGATGCCGCCGCCATGCCGGCGCCGGAAGGGGAGATACTGGTGCCTTTCTGCATCGAATCGGCCCTCTCCGGAGTGGGGAAACGTGTGGGGAAGGAGGAAGCCTTGTGGTATGCCCGGACCCTTGAATTACCCCGGGGCTGGAAGGATAAACGCATCCTCCTGCACTTCGATGCCGTGGACTGGCAGGCCGAGGTATTCCTGAACGGCCAGCCCTTGGGCCGCCATACCGGCGGTTTTACGGCCTTCTGCTACGATGTCACGGAATCGCTGCAGCAGGGTCCGGCCCGGCTGGAAGTGAAGGTCTGGGACCCCAGTGACGATCCCGCCGCCTGCATTCCCCGCGGCAAACAGGTGAGTAACCCCAGTGGCATCTGGTACACGCCTGTTACGGGTATCTGGCAGAGCGTGTGGCTGGAGGCGGTCTCGCCCGAAGCCTATATTGCCGATTATCAGGTGGTCTGCGGGTTGTCCGAGGGACGGCTCATCGTGAACCCCGTCGTTGCCGGAGCGCAGGAAGGCGACATCGTGCAGGTGGACCTGCTTCGTCCGCGCATCGGCTACAGTGCCGAAAAACCCGGCTGGGCCCTCTTCCGCAAGGGACGCGCCTATGCCGCCGCCGGGCAGCCGGTGGTCCTGCAGATCCGCAAGCCCCGTCCCTGGAGCCCCGATGCCCCCTGGCTCTATGGCCTCCGCATCACCCTGCGTCGCGGCGGCAAGGTGATAGACCGGGTGCAGGCCTATACCGCCTTCCGGGAAATCTCCGTCAAGGCCGATGCGGCAGGCGCCAAGCGCCTGGCGCTCAACGACGCCATCCTCTTCCAATATGGTCCGCTGGACCAGGGCTGGTGGCCGGACGGACTCTATACCGCCCCCACGGCCCAGGCCATGGCCTTCGATATTGAAAAGACCAAGGAGCTGGGTTTCAACATGATCCGCAAGCACATCAAGGTAGAACCCGCCCGCTGGTACTACGACTGTGACCGCCTGGGCATGCTGGTGTGGCAGGATATGCCCAGCGTGGCCGACCACTATGACTGGGGCCAGGGACGCGACTATTACGGCTCGGGCAGCGACTATCCGCTCACGCAGGCCCAGAAGGATAACTATTACAAGGAGTGGGGGGAAATCATCGCCCAGCGCAAGAAATTCCCCTGCATCGTGGTGTGGGTGCCGTTCAACGAGGCCTGGGGCCAGTTTGACACCAAGGCGGTGTGCCAGTTCACCTTCTCGCAGGATCCCACCCGCCTCATTAACGCCGCGTCCGGGGCCAATTGGGTGAAAGGCGCCGGCGACATCCTGGACAGCCATACCTATCCGCACCCCCGCCTGCGCATCCTGGATCCCGATATGGTGAACGTGCTGGGAGAATACGGCGGCATCGGCCGGCCCATCGAGGGCCATACCTGGGAGATTGGAAAGAAATGGGGCTATGTGCAGTACGATACGGAGGAGAAGGTGACCGACACCTATGTGATGTATGCCCGCGATGTACTGGATATCAAGCAGCTGGATGGCTGTGCCGCGGCCGTTTATACCCAGACCACCGATGTGGAAGGGGAGGTGAACGGCTTCTATACCTACGACCGCGAAGTCCTGAAAGTGGACGCCGCCCGCGTGCGGGAGGCCAACCGGCAGGTAATCGAGGCCCCCGAGCAGGCTCCGCTGCCGCTGGCTCGTCCGTCGGCTTTCCATTACAAGGATGAGGGCATGCCCCGTCACCTGAATCTCTTTACCCTGCGCCGCGGTGACCTCACGGCCCAGGTGACCGAATACGGCGCCCGGCTGGTGAGCCTCTTTACCCCGGACCGGGAAGGACGGCTGGACGATGTCGTGGTGGGGTATGACGATGCCGAGCGCTTTGTCCATAACCGGGGCGAGCGTTTCCTGGGCGCCACGGTGGGCCGGGTGGCCAACCGCATCGCCGGAGCCCGCTTCACCCTGGACGGCGTTACCTGGCGCCTGGCCGACAACGACCAGGGCCGGACCCTGCACGGCGGCTTCCTGGGCGTGGACCGGGTGCTCTGGAAAGTGGTGGAGCGCACCCCCTGGTCCATTACGATGGCCTATACCGTTCCGGACGGTCAGGATGGCTTCCCCGGCAACCTGAACATCCGGCTCACCTATGCGCTCACAGAGGATAACGCACTGGATATCAGCTATTCGGCCACAACCGACAAGGCTACCCCCGTGAACCTGTCCAATCATGCCTTCTACAACCTTCAGGGAAGGACCGGTACCACCATCCTGGATCATGTCCTCACCATTCCGGCCGATGCCATCACGCCGGTTGGAGCCGATCTGATCCCCACCGGAGAATTCCTGCCGGTGGCAGGCACGCCCTTCGATTTCCGCGAGCCCCACGCCATTGGCGAGCGCATCGGAGAGGACCATGCCCAACTGGCCTATGGCGCCGGATACGATCACAACTGGGTGCTGTCCGTCCCGTCAGACGGCGCCCTGCACAAGATCTGCGAAGTCTATGAGCCCGTTACGGGCCGCGTAATGGAGATAGAAAGCGACCAGCCCGGCCTGCAGTTCTACAGCGGCAATTTCTTCGACGGCAGCTATGCCGGCAAGGACGGACAGCCTATCGGCCACCGCGGAGCGCTGGTGCTGGAGCCCCAGAAGTTCCCCGATGCCGTGCACCATACAAATTTCCCCGGCACCATCCTGAGGCCCGGGGAAACCTATACGCAGCACAGCGTGTACCGTTTTGGCGCGCGTTAATCTGCAGGATAGACGACTTCTTCTTCCTCCGCGGTGAGAACGCCGTTCAGGTACTTGAAAGAGGCTTCCACGTAGCCGGAGGTCATTTCTCCGTCTTCGTAGGCGACAGCCAGCACCGAATAGATTTCGTTTTCTTTGAAGCTGTCCCGGCCGGCGTTATAGACAACCTTCCCCCGGGTGGTCAGGTTGTCCATGAAGTCATATTGCTCGTACATGTCAACCAGGGAGTAGAACCATCCGAAAGGCCAGAGATAATTGTCATACATGACCTGCTGGCTGTCGAAGGCCCAGTAATAGCTGCGGTTGGGATCTGAGGGAATGATGGTGATGGTTTTCCCTTCAAAAAGGAACTGGAATTCCAGCGGTTTCTCTTCGACGGGCGGGGTATGGATTTTTTCTGACAGGATGGGACCGATGACCTCGTGCGTTTCGGGATTCAGCTGGAAAGCCAGCAGCAGGAAGTCGGAATCGGGCGTGAGCCGGGTGGCCCGGATGGTCCGGGTCCCCCGGAAGCAGTTCAAATCGGCAAAACTGGCAATCTTGATGGCCTCATTCTTCATTCTCTGCTGATAGTCCTCTTCGGCCATGGAGGTGAGATGCCCGATCAATCCGTCCAGGGAACCGCCGGTATCGTTCCAGAGGGTGTATGAGTAGTAGGCTTCCGGATTGTCGGAGCTTATGGTAAAGATGACTTTGGTACCCTTCACCTCATCGACGGTAAGGCGCATGTTGACGGGTGTCGTGACGACGACCATCTTTTCCGAGCAGGAAAGCAGGGACAGCAGGCCCAGGACTAGGATCAATTTTTTCATGGCAGGTCTTTGTAAGCGGTGAGGATGAAACGGATACAGCCCATGGCATGTTGCCCGTAGTTGCCGAAGTCCTTGTGGACATCCAGGCCGGTGAACGCTTCTTCGGCCCGGAGGGCGTTGACGAAGGGAACGGTCTGGTCTTCCCGGCTGTGGAAAAGATAGATGGGGTGGAAGGGATGGAAGCGGAGGGTGGAATTGTCCAGCATGGCCTTGTACAGGCGGGCGGTTTCCCGGCTGGTCTTGTCCCGGCCCTCGTCGGTCATGATCTCGTGCAGGTCCTTGGACTCGATGTTGAGGTTGATCTGCTTTACCGTATAGTGCTTGGAGTTGATCCATTCGTCATAATGCTCCAGCAGCCGCGGCTTGAAGAAATCTTTCATGTCCAGGCCCAGTTTCTCGCCTTCGTTCACGCCCTGCACGATCATGGGGATGGCGCAGGGGATACCGGTCACGCCCAGCTCCATGGAGATGTCGAAGGTGGCCGCCAGGTCGTAGGGACCGCCGCCGGCATACACCTTCTTGATGGGAAGTTCTTCGGAATACCCGTTTTGCAGCATGTTCATCACGGCCAGGGTGGTGGATCCGCCCTGGGAATAGCCGAACAGGTACACCTCATCGCTTTCCGGCTTCCGGCCGATGTGTTCCAGGTAGGGTTTCACGGCCAGGGCCATGTCCACGACGCTGCGGGCGGTGCTCTTGATGTGCATGTAGGGATGGATGCGGTCGGCCGTAATGCCGAAGCCGATGTAGTCGGCAATCACCACGGCGTAGCCTTTCTCGGCAAAGAGCGCCTCCATGGGGAAGGTCTCCGACGGGCACTCGTAATTGGCTCCGATGGTGTAGTGGCTCACCAGGATCATGTTCTTGACGGGCCCCGAGGCAGGGAGCACCAGTTTGCCGGACAGTTTGAGCGGGGAACCGTCCACGTCATGGCCCTGGTACACGCCGGCAATGTGCAGGAGCCGGGTGCTGTTGCGCACGCCCAGCAGGTCGCGCACGATGGTGGCGGCCTGGCTGCTGGCAATCCGGGTGTCCGGCTCGTCGATATTGGGTTCTTCCATGATCTGGACCTCCGGGTTCAGGGAACCGTCTTCCAGGAATACGGAACCGGATTTCACGGAAAGGACCTGGAAGGTGTCAAAATCCGTGAAGGTGATCTCCGGTTGGCGGCAGGCCCAGAGGGCGAGTCCCGCCAGCAGTAGGGATATCGTTTTTTTCATCATTTCTTACCAGCTGTAGTTTATACTGACGGAGAACAGGCGGGAGCCCACCATGAAGACTTCGCTGGCGCCTTTGAGGGCCGAGAGCGCACCCAGTTCGAGGGCGCCGCTCCAGGGGCCTTTCCCTACCTGCACGCCCAAAAGGTTAAGGTTGAGGGCCGGAGCCAGGGCAAACTGTTTCTGGTTGTCGAAGGCAAAGAGGGCGCCGATGCCCAGGCCGGCGTACAGATCCACCCAGGGGCTGTCCAGGAAGGTGAAACGCACGTTGGGAAGCAAGGTGGCGTTGTAATTGCGGGACGGCACGGACGGGCCGATGGGGGTGCGCATCGCGTTGCACGGCGTTTCCTGCCAGAAAATGCCCTCCATGTCCCCCTGGATACCCAGACTCACCACCCGGGTGAACTGATAGCGGTATTCGGCAAAGAAATGTCCGGTATAGCCGAAATCGCTCATCCGGCCGCCGCTTGGGGCATAGCCGGGATGGAAGGCCATGGTCTCGAAGAGCATGTCTCCCCAACCCAGCCTGAGCTGATGGCGCGTCTGTGGTATCCGGTCCGGCCGGGCGGCCTGGCACAGGAGAGACGACCCCAGCAGCAGGAGAAGAATCAATTTCTTCATAAACTGTATATGGTTAGTTCGTTAATCATAGCCCGTAGGCATGCAAATATAGTAAAAAAACAATCATTTGTGCAGCCGGCGGTGCAAGATTGGGACGTGGGGCGGGTTATTACTGCGGATTAACAAAGAAAACAAGATGAAAAAATTATTCTTCATTGGCTTGGCGCTATGTGTAGCGGCCGTTTCCTGCTCCAAGGGTGATTATGTTGGAGGTCGGAGTGGATACAAGGATGGCGATTATTCAGGCATGCCCATGGGTGGTGACGCAGAGGAAGGTTGGATTGGCTCCGGGGAAGGCAGCCAGGGAACGGGTGCCGGCCAGGCCGGCGTCCTGACGGCCGGCGAGTGGAACGATCTGGCCCACTGGGATTTCTGGGGTTCCCTCATGAGCCGGGAATACGACCCGGAAGCCACCCCGGAGGAGGAGCAACAGCAAACGCCCGATTATGCCGCTATGGCCTATGCCTGGGGGTTCAATACCGCCCGCCGTATCGCCGTGAAGCTCAAGACAGCCGAAGGCGCCCCCGTGCCCAATGCCGTGGTGGAACTGCTCCAGGGCAGCCAGGCCATCTGGACCACCCGCTCCAGCAACCGGGGGGAAGCCCAGCTCTGGCAGGATCTTTATGCCGCCCGCGGTCAGGAATCGGCATCGGCCGAACCGCTCCGGGTGCGCATCAACGGCGTCCTGCAGGAAGGCAATCCGGTGGTTTCCACCTGGACCGGCGCCACGGTCAATGAATACGTGGTATCCCTTTCCCAGCAAATCAAGGCCCGTGCCGACGTAGCCTTCATCGTGGACGCCACCGGCTCCATGACCGACGAAATCGATTTCCTGAAAAAGGACCTGCTCTCCATCCTGCAGAAGGTGCAGCAGACTTCCGAGCTCCGCACCGGTGCGGTCTTCTATCGCGACAAAGGGGACTTTTATGTCACCCGCAGCAATGATTTCACCACGCCGGCCAAGACCATGACCTTTATCGGCAAGCAGTCGGCCGAAGGCGGCGGCGACCTCCCCGAAGCCGTACACTCAGCCCTGGAAACGGCCCTGAAGGATCTTTCCTGGGATATGGACGCCCGGGCCCGTATGGCCTTCCTCATCCTGGATGCTCCGGCGCATCAGAACGACCAGAACGTGATCCTGAGCCTGCAGCGCTCCATCAAGTCCTTCGCTACGGCCGGTATCCGTATCGTGCCCGTGCTGGCCTCGACCGGAGACAAGACCACGGAATTCATGTGCCGGGATTTCGCCATCGTCACCGGCGGCACCTATGTCTTCCTGACGGACGACAGCGGCGTGGGCGCCTCACACATCACGCCCTCCGTGGGAGATTACCAAGTGGAGAAACTCAACGACCTGCTTTACCGCATCATCAACGAATATATTGGCATCGCCAATTAAAAACCCCAATCAACCAACACTTTACACGAAGCGGCTCCACCAGGCATGGAGGAGCCGCTTTTTATCAGGCATTGTGGGGAGGCTGTCAGAAGATGAGGAGATAGAGGCCGGCGGCCAGGGCGGCGCCCGTCATGGGGCCGATGACGGGAACCCAGCTGTAGCCCCAGCCGCTGTCACGCTTGCCGGCGATGGGCAGGATGGCATGGGCGCAGCGGGGACTCAGGTCACGGGCTGGATTCATGGCATACCCGGTGGTGGCACCCAGCGACATACCGATGGACATGATTACGCAGGTGACCGGGAAAGGACTCAGGGCGCTGAAGCCGGCATCGCGGCCGATGACCAGAATCACGAACACCAGCAGGCAGGTGGCGATGAGTTCCGATACGAAGTTACGCCAGGGGTTGGCGATGGCCGGCATGGTGCAGAAGGTGCCCAGCATGGTGTCGGGCTCGTCGGCCGTGGCTTTGTAATGGTCTTTGTAGAAGGCATAGACCAGCAGGGCGCCCGCAAAACCGCCCAGCATCTGGGCCGCCATGTAGCCGGCGACCTCGGCCCAGGGGAAACTGCCGGCAATGGCCAGGCCCAGGGTTACGGCCGGGTTCAGATGGGCGCCCGACACAGGCCCGGCAATGAGAACGCCTTCCATGACGGCAAAGCCCCAGCCCAGCGTAATCACGACCCAGCCGGCTCCCTTGGCCTTGCTTTTGTTCAGCGAACAGGCCGCGCACACGCCGTCGCCCAGCAGGACCAGGACCAGCGTGCCGATGAATTCGAAAAACAGCTTTTCCATAAATTATTGTGTTACAGTTCTTTTGATGGCATCGGCCCAACCGGCTTTGACGGCCGACATGTCGGCGCCCGAGGGGGTGAAGCTGCGCTCGGCCTGCCATTGGCGCTGCAGCTCGTCCAGGGAACTCCAGAAGCCCACCGCCAGGCCGGCCAGGTAGCAGGCGCCCATGGCCGTGGTTTCCGTCACCACGGGACGCACCACGGAGGCATCCAGGATATCGGCCTGGAACTGCATCATGAGGTTGTTCCGGGAGGCGCCGCCATCCACCTTGAGTTCGGCCAGGGGTACTCCGGCGTCCTTTTCCATGGCCCGTACGATATCCATGGTCTGGAACGCGATGCCCTGCAAGGCCGCCAGGGCTATGTGTGCGGCGGTGGTGCCGCGGGTGATGCCGCAAATCACCCCGTGGGCATACTGGTCCCAGTACGGGGCGCCCATACCGGTGAGGGCGGGGACGAAATACACGCCGCCGTTGTCCTCGACCGAGGCGGCCAGGGCCTCGATTTCGGCCGATGACCGGATGATGCCCAGGCCGTCCCGCAGCCATTGCACCACCGAGCCGCCCACGAAGATGGAGCCTTCCAGGGCGTAGTTCACCGTGTCTCCAATCTTCCAGGCCACGGTGGTGAGGAGGTTGTTCCGGCTCAGGATGGGCTTGTCGCCGGTATTCATCAGCAGGAAACAGCCGGTCCCGTAGGTGTTTTTCACGGCGCCGGGCACCACGCACATCTGGCCGAAGAGGGCCGCCTGCTGGTCTCCGGCGATGCCCGCGATGGGCACCTCATGCGCGAAGAGGGTGGTCTTGGTGTGGCCGTACACCTCACTGGAAGAGCGCACGGAAGGCATCATGGACAGCGGAATGTCCAGCAGTTCCAGCAAGTCCTTGTCCCATTCCAGGGTGTTGATGTTGAAAAGCATGGTGCGGGAAGCGTTGGAGACGTCGGTCACATGCACCTCCCCGCGGGTGAGCTGCCAGACCAGCCAGCTGTCCACCGTGCCGAAGCGGAGTTTCCCCGCCTGGGCCTTCTCCCTGGCGCCGGGCACGTTGTCCAGGATCCAGCGGATCTTGGTGCCGGAGAAGTAGGCATCCACGATGAGTCCGGTCTTTTTCCGGATCATCTGGGTGAATCCCTGCTGCTTGAGGAAGTCGCAGAAGGCCGATGTCCGGCGGTCCTGCCATACGATGGCGTTGTACACGGGCTCGCCGGTCTCGGCATCCCACACGATGGTGGTTTCACGTTGGTTGGTGATGCCGATGGCGGCAATGTCCAGGCCGTTGATGCCCAGCCGGGTGATGGCTTCGGCGATGACGGCGGCCTCCGACGACCAGATTTCCTTGGGGTTGTGCTCCACCCAGCCCGGCTGGGGGAAATACTGGGTGAATTCCATCTGGGCCGTGGAACGAATCATGCCGTCGTGGTCGAAGACGATGGCGCGCGAAGAGCTGGTGCCCTGGTCCAATGCGAGGATAAATTTTTCCATATGCAGTGCTTGCTGTGTTTCGATGCACACAAAGATAAGTATATTTTTCGGGAATTGGGGGTAGATTTACGCAAATCGCGTCATGTTGAACCGCCGGGATGCCTTAATTTGCACCATGAGACAGAAACTGATAACCCTTCTTTGCATCCTTCCGCTTCTGCTGTCGTGCCAGAAGCCCGAAAATGGCTATGTAGCCCCCAAACCACCCGTAGATAACGGCGACCCCTCCTCCGGTGGCGGCGGCGAGGATCCCGTGACCCCGGATCCCCCCGTGGTGACCCCCGACGGCGGCTATATCGTCGTGGGCTATGCCTATGCCGACAGCGGCCCCCTGCCGGACCCGTCCCTCCTGACCCACATCAACTTCTCCTTCGCCAAGATTGACAGCGATTTCGAGACCCTGACCATCCGCGAGAAGAAGGCCCGGCGCCTGGAGCAGATCGTGGGACTCAAGAAGCAGAAACCCGAACTCAAGGTGATGCTCTCCGTGGGCGGCTGGGGTGCCGGCAACTTCTCCGAGATGGCGGCCGATGAGACCCACCGCAAGAAATTCTGTCAGAACTGCCTCGCCGCCGTGCAGCAGTACGGCCTGGACGGTATCGACCTGGACTGGGAGTATCCGACCAGCACATCGGCCGGCATCAGTGCCTCCCCGCAGGATACCCGGAACTTCACCCTGCTGCTCAAGGACCTCCGGGAAACCCTGGGCAGCGGCAAACTCATCACCATGGCCTCGGAGGCCAGCGGAAAGTACGTGGACTGGTCCAGCGCCCTCCAGTACCTGGATTTCGTGAATATCATGAGCTACGATATGGGCCGTCCGCCCACCCACAACGCAGCGCTGTATCCCTCGCCCATGACCAGGATGAGCTGCGACGAGGCCGTGACCAAGCACCACGACAAGGGTGTTCCTTATGACAAGATGACCCTGGGTATGGCTTTCTTCGGCCGGGTGGACCGGACCATCCTCACGGGCGACGAACTGGACTACAACGAAATCATCGGCCTCAGCGGTTTTGTTTCCCGCTGGGATGCCCAGGCCATGGTGCCTTACCTCACCAATGCCGCGGGCACGATGGTCCTGAGCTATGACAACGAGGCCTCCATCGGCCTCAAGGCCGAATATGTGAAACAGAAAGGCCTGAAGGGTGCGATGTACTGGGATATCGAGGCCGATGACGCCGACTGGTCCCTGGGCAAGGCCGTCGCCGGCCCCCTGCTGGGATGGACGCCCCCGGCCCAGGATGCGTTCCTGGCCACCAACACCTATGTCCAGAAGTTCCTGGAAGAGGTGGACTATGGCGACTCCGACTATACCTATTCCCGGGTAATCGGCTATCCCGGCGGCGGCCCCAGCGACCATGATGAGGAGGTCCCCCCTACCTATACCATCAGTTGGACGGCGTCTTCTTCCAGCCAGAAACTGCATGTCTGGGAAGGCAGCTGGAGCCGGGATTACAACCTGTCGGCCGGTGTGGGCAAGCAGGATATCACCAACCTGGTGCCGGGTACCACCTATTACTGGCAGGTGACCACCGCTTCCGGCAACAACCTGATAGCCAGCGGGAAATTCGCCACGCGGGGCCTGCTGCACCAGGTCTATTTCGAGCCCGATGTGCGCAACGGCCGTGACCTGGGCGGCTACAAGGGCTACGGCGGCAAGACGGTGGTCTATCACAAGCTCTACCGCGGCGGCCGCCTGGACGGCAAGTACTGCAACGACCAGGGCCGGGCCGAAATGCTCGCCGAAGGCATCCGGGCCGAGATTGACCTCCGCGAGGCCGAAGACGTGCCCAAGAGCTCCCCGCTGGGCAGCAGCGTGGCCTTCTTTGCCCCGGGCTTTGAAAGCGGCTACAACCACATGGTCCGGGACAACCAGCCCAAGGTGAAGGAAACCTTCATGTGGGTGGTCGCCCGCCTGCGGGAGGGAAAGCCCGTGTACTTCCACTGTGCCGCGGGCCGCGACCGCACGGCCACCCTGGCCCTCCTCCTGGAGGGAGTCCTGGGCGTGAGCGAAAGCGACATGGCCAAGGACTACGAGCTCACGTATTTCTCGCCCACCGACTGGGGCATGTCCAAGGATGACGACGGCAACCCCATCTACAAGCACACGCGCGACAACTACAGCTACGGCTCCGTGCGCAAGACCATCTACAGCGAGACCGGCAGCGGGACCTATCAGGAGCGCATCGTGCAGTATCTGCTCAAGATAGGCGTTCCCCAGCAGGATATCGACGACCTCCGGGCCATCATGCTCCAGTAGAAAAACGCGCAAAAACGCAAAAAAATTCATGATTCAGGCAACGAATTGCCCCAAAAATGAATCTTTGTTGTGTTATGCGAAACCGAACCACAAACTTAGCCATAGCCGCGCTCGCCCTCATGGTGGCGGCCATCGCCTTTGCTGTGAGCCGTTTATATCATTCGGCTCCCCAGCGCAAGGTAGAAGCGGCTCCGGCGGCCCTGGATGTCCTGTCGGCCATCCCGTCGGATGCAGTGGCCGTGCTGTTGTTTGACGGTTCTTCCCGCGCCCGCACCGTCCTGGCCGATTCTTCCGGCCTCCTGCGTCCGCTGGTGGCGGCCGGCCATCCCCGGCTCATGGAGTATCTGGGAGCCGTTTCGCATCATCGCAGCGCCCTTTCCCTGCACAACAGCGGCAACCTGGTTCCCCTGGTGGTCACCAGCACCGACAAACTGGATTCGGCCGGCGTAGCCTGGCTGGAGCAGTGTGCCGCCGCGGCGGGTCTCCAGGCCCGCAGCCAGGGCGCATTCCTGCTGGCTTCGCCCTCCGGCACTTTCGTGGGGGCCTCGGCCCGGCAGCTCAAGGAAGGCACGTCCATCCTGGACAATCCGGCGTTCAGCCGCGCTGCCCAGCTGCTCTCCGGCCCAGTGCTCGCGCTTGTTTCGCACGCGCACGCCGGCAAACTCCTGCAGGTGTATTCCACTCCTTCCCAGCGTCGTAAAACGGCCAGAATCAAAGATTTGACCGCCTGGAGCGCCTGGAGCGTAACGGAGCTTTCCGCCAGCAAGATCCAGCTCAAGGGAGCGGCCCTTCCCGGTGAGTCGGCCGGCAGCGTCATCGCCGCTTTTTCCGGAACGCCGGCCCAGGACGCCAGCTTCGCAGAAGTGTTACCTTATTACACCGCTTCGGCGGTGTCCCTCCCGGTGTCCAACCCGCAGGCTACCCTTGCCTCGCTCCGCAAACTGGCCGACGCAGCCGGACGCCTGGGCAAATATGAGAAATCGCTCAAAGAGCGCGCCGGAAGGCCGCTTTCCCCGGAAAACTGGTTCCTGGGCCTGCAGCCCCGGGAGCTGGTGAAAGCCGCGTTCAACACCCCGGACGGCGTGTTGCGGGAAGTGATCCTGGTCCGTTCGGCCAAAGACCTGGCCCTGGGCCGTGAGGCTGTCAATCCCTACCGGGGATGCCTGGCACTGGTGCTGGGCGAGGACTGGCAGGTGACGGACACCCTCTGTTCGGCCGTCAACGCCCGCTGGAGCGTGTTCGGAGACCTTCCTTCCATCCGCGCCTTTGCCGCGGAGGATTTCCTTTCCTATTCCCTGAAAGACCGTTTCGCCGATGCCGGCCTGGGGGCTTCTCCCCAGGGATTTGCGGCCTACGCCTCCCTATCGGACAGCCCCGCTGTCGCCTCCGGCCTGTTTGCCGCGCCGCTTTCGGACGCCCTCCTCTCCTGGGTACGGGGTGCCGGCTATGCGCCCGCCCTCTGGACCGCCGACCTTTCGGCCGAGCAGCCCGAGATCCGTCTGCGTCTGGACCGCCAGGTACTCAAGGGAACCAAGGTGCAAGTGCTGGAACGCGATACCACCGTGGTGGTGCCCACCGGTCTTTTCCCGGTGAAAAACGCCGCCACCGGGCAGACGAATTACCTCTATCAGAACACCCACGGGTCCATTTGCCTCAATGACGAGAACGGAAAGGGGGTCTGGGGCATTCCGTTCAAGGAGTCCCTTTGCGGCTGCGTGGAAAGCATCGACTATTACCAGAATGGCAAGTACCAGTACCTCTTCTGCGCCGGCAGCAAGCTCTGGCTGCTGGACCGCCTGGGTCACTGGGTGAACGGTTTCCCCGTCAATCTGGGCAAGGAAGTCCTGCTGGGACCTGCTGTCCAGGACTTCACCGGTGCTGGCGGCTATACCATCATGGTACTCCATAAAGACAATACGCTGGAACGCTATAACCTCCACGGTATCAAGCCAAAAGACTGGTTGGGAATCCGTGCGCCCGAGACGGTGAAGTCCCTTCCGGAGCTGCTGGAAACCGGCGACAGGCGCTACTGGGTGGTGCGCACTTCCGTGCAAACGCTCTTCTATCCTCTCCAGGGCGGCGAACCCGTGTGGCGGGGAGAAGGCGGAAAGATGGTGAAACCCGACAGTAAAGTCACCCCGACAAACAAGGGAGTGCAGGTCGAATGTTACGATGGAAAGCTACGTGAGATGAAGTTCAAATAATGAGAAAAAGTACGTTTTAACGGGATGAAATGCAGTTTTTTTATAAAAATATTAGGAATTTACTAAAAATCTACTTATTTTTGCCGTATGATATGTGCTATACTCAAGGGTCAACCGGCGTTTAACCGGTGGTTTTCTGACGGTATGGAGCATATATTAATATAAGGTACAATATTTAAAAACATATGAAACTCAAAGAACTTGTATTGATCCTCGTTGCGGCGGCCTTGCCTCAGGTGGCCTTCGCACAGCAGAGCAAGTCGGATCCCAGTGTGGAATTCCAGCCGTATCTGTATGGCATGGCCCAGGTTGGTGCCGGTGCCACGGTAGCGGAAGTTCCGGCTCATCTCCTCGTTTCTCCCGCTGCCTCCCTCTCGGCCGGATATCAGTTCTCCGCTCCGGTGGGCGTCCGCGTGGGCGTTGATGGTTGGCAGGGACGGGGTCATGTCGTCAAGTCCGGGCAGAATTACAAATTCAACTATGCCCAGGCTCACTTGGACCTCACCCTGGATGTGCTGAACATGTTTGGTTACAAGCACGATCGTCGCCTGAACCCGTACATCTTCGCCGGTGCCGGTGGCCTGTATGCTTTCAACAATGAGGCTACCACCCTGGTTGTCACCGATCCCACCTTCGTGAAGGGTTTCGTTTACAACAGCATGTGGATGTGGCTCGTCCGTGCCGGTCTGGGTGCAGATTATAACTTCTCCGACCGTCTGGCCCTGAATCTGGAACTCAACATCAATTCCATTGACGACCACTTCAACTCCAAGCGGGGTTCCCACTTCGACTATCAGTACAACGCCCTCCTGGGTCTCAAGTACCGTTTCGGTGCCTCTTCCCGCAAGAGCGCCAAGTATGAGGCCGAACAAGCCGCTGCCGCTGCCGCCCTCGCTGCCATTGAGGCCGAGCGCGCCCGCGCCAACGCCGAAATCGAGGCTGCCCGCAAGGCTGCCCAGGAAGAAGCCGACGCCAAGATCGCGGAACTGGAAGCTGCCCGTCAGGAACTGGAGCGCCAGGCCGCCAAGAAGGCTCAGGACCTCATGGCCCGTTACACCTTCTTCGATATCAACTCCACTGTCATCTCCGAAGCTGAGGCCTACCGTCTCAACGAATTCGCCGAGTGGCTCCTCGCCAACCCCGAGCAGAACGTCTCTGTTGTTGGTTATGCCGATGTCAACACCGGTAATGCCAAGATCAACATGCGTCTGTCCGAAGGTCGTGCCAAGGTTGTTGCCAACTATCTCATCTCCAAGGGCGTGGATGCTTCCCGCATCTCCACTTCCTGGCTGGGTGACAAGGTGCAGCCTTTCTCCGACGACTTCACGAAGAACCGTGTAGCCATCTCCACCCTTAAGTAGAAATTCATTAATCCATTAACTCAATATTATGAAATTCTCTTTCATTAAATGCGCCGCGGCGCTCCTCACTGGAGCGCTCCTCGCTGTCGCCTGTAGTAAAGACTACGAGGCCGACATCCAGCGCCTCGAGAACAAGATCGACCAGGTCTCCTCGGGCACCGGAGACAACTCCATCCCTGGACTTCAGGCCCAGTTGAAGGCCCTCGAAGCCCTTGTGGAGCAGTACAACACCTCTCTGAAGGCGGACCTTGCCTCCAACCTCCAGGACCAGACCAACAAGTACAACGAGCTCCTCTCCAAGTACAATTCGCTGGATCAGGCCCTCAAGGATGCCAAGGCCGACCTTGTCAAAGCTATTGGTGACGCCAACACCAAGATCGGCAACCTTGAGAACAAGGATGTCGAACTGGCCGCAGCCATCCAGAATGCCATCAATGACTACAACGCCAAGATCAGCCAGGCCATCAGCGACATGAAGACCGCTCTTGCCAATCAGGCTGTTAAGGACGGTGCTCAGGATCAGGCCATTGAAGGTCTTAAGGGTCGCCTCGACGCCCTTGAGATCCAGATCGCCAAGGATATCGCCGCCTGCAAGACCTACACCAACGAGCAGATCGCTGCCCTGAAGGAACTCATGGAAACCAAGGACGCCGAGCTCTCCTCCGCCCTCGTAGCTTACAAAGCCGAGGTCAAGTCCGAGCTCGATGGCATGAAGGCCGACATCCAGGCCAACAAGGAATCCATCGTTACCCTCAACGCTCAGATGGATCAGGTGAAGAACACCGAAATCCCTGCTATCAAGGCCAAGATCGAGGCTATCGAACTCCGTCTCCACGACGACGAGGAAGACATCCAGGCCAACGCCGACGCTATCACTGCCCTGCAGGAACTGACTGCTACCAACTTCAACACCCTCAAGACTTTGATTGAGACCGTTGAGACCAACTACAAGGCTGCTGACGAGGCCATCAAGGCTGACATCAACACCAAGTACGCCGAGATTATCGCCCGTTTCGCTGACGACGAGGAGGATATCCAGGATATTCTTGACATCCTGAACGACGAGGCCACGGGTTACGATGCCATTTGGGCCAAGATCAACGAACTCAACGCTGTTCAGAGCCGTATGGTTGCCGACCTCATTGTTGTCCGCGATAGCGTGAACCTCGTTGATCAGAAGTACGCTAAGGCCGTTAGGGAAATCAATGCCGCTATCGACGCCATCAATGCCAACCTCCTTCTCTATCAGGAAGAGGCCAAGAATTATGTTGATTCCGTCAATACCGACCTCCTCGATTCCATCGTGACCCGTTACGAGCACCTCGTAGACGCTTACACCGCTGCCGACGAAGCTATCCGCGCCGACTACAACAAGAAGATTGCGGATGCCACGAACGACCTCTACGAGAAGATTAAGGTTGACTCCCTCGCCCTCGGTGCTCTCATTGACGCCCTCGACGGAAAGCTCAATACCCTCCAGGAAAACTTCGACGATCTCTCCGACAAGGTGGATTCCCTCTGCGCTGCTGTCCCTCAGGCTCTTGAAGAACTCAAGAACAACCTCGAAGACGAAATTGGCAAGAAGGCTGATACCGCCGATTTCAATGCTTTCGTAAGAGAAGTCGCTCAGAAGTACCTCACCAACGAGGCCTTCGAAGAGTTCAAGACTGCTTATGAAACCCGTATCGGTGAAGCTGAAGACGCCATCGAAGAGCTCGAGGCTGTGGCCGAAGCTATCACCGCTCGTCTCGACGTTCTCGAAGAAGCTCTCAACAAGATCTTCGACCGGATTCAGTCCGTTCAGTTCGTCCCCACCCACTCCGACCTCAAGATGACCGTCAATTATGCCCAACTTAGCATGGACGACCGTGTGGTGCTCCTGCCTATGAAGAGCAAAGTGACGTACAAAGTCAATCCTGAAAACGCCTTTGAAAGCGATGCTCTCCTGAAGGAACTCTTCGCCAGCTTCCAGAAGGCTGCGGTTGTGGACGATAATAATGATACCACCTTCGTTGACCACACCAAGCAGTTCATGGTCTTTGATGTGAAGGACGTGGAAACCCGTTCCTATGACGAGAAGCCTTCCGAGTCCGGTGCTGACCTCGTGGTTACCGATATCGTCCGCTACAACCCCGAAACCGGTTACATCGAGATGAATGTCATGGCTGACACCAAGCTCATGGCCCGTGGCATCGATAACGATGGTTTGAACTACTTCGTCCTGCCGTACGCCGCTTCTGATATCGATGAAATGCCTTGGTACTACCAGCTCGGCGCTTGGATTGCCAACCAGAGTGCTATCAGCCAGGCTCAGAGCAATATCCAGAACAAAGTGGCTGTTGCCCTCGAAATCCGCAAGGATAAGGTTGTCATCCCTGCTAAGGAATCTACCGATGATGCAGCTGCCCTCGACGGCGTCGCCATTGTTCCTGAGGACAAGGAGTTCAATATCTCCAACGTCTCCAGCCCTTACACCGTCCTCTATATGAATGCCGATGCTGCCGATATCACCTTCGGTGGCGCTGCCAAGAAGACCGGTGAAAAGACTTTCGTTGAAGATTCCGAAGGCAATGAGGTTGAGATCGAAGTTCTCGAACCCATTGATGAGGAACTCCAGCAGCTCCCTTACAATGCGACCGAGGCCAATCCTGCACACGAGACTGTGAACGGTAAGGATACCACCTACTGGTACCGCATCATCCTTGATGGCGCTGTGCCCGCTTACGACATCGACGGCGATCTCTATACCCCCGAGGATGCCCGCAAGCTTGGCTATCTCGTCCCCCTGATCAGCATGCCTGAAGCCGCTGATTTCGAATACTATGATCCTCAGGATAACGAGATTCCTGCTGACAACTCGAATGTTCTTTCTTACTTCGAGAACGACGATAAGATCTACGCCCATGTCATTATGGATCCTGTTACCAAGGCCATCAACAAGCGCCCTGCCATTGGTTGGACTGTTCGCGGTATCTATGACTTCGTGGTAGAAGGCTTTGAAGATGAGAGTGTTTACACCGTTTCCAGCGATGTGGAGATTATCAAGCCCCTCGCCAAGGTCACCATTTATGCTTCCACCAAGTGGAACTACACGGATGATGCCGATGTCGATCACCATATTGCTTATGAGTGCGAGACTGCTAAGATTGACAGCTCTTACCACCGTGTCTATATGCCTATCGACAGCATGGCTAAGGTGGGTAACGAAACTGCTCTTGAATATCTTGACCGCGTTTACGGCCTGAGCGTTGCCGACTTTGCCGGTAAGACTCCGAAGGACGGCTCCATCAAGGTACAGGACAAGGATGACGAAGCTGCTGTGGCTTATCCCGCCGATGGTTATCCTAATTTCTTCAATCACGAGGATGGTTATGGTGAGAATGAAGCCGATCATTATTTCGGTGTGAAGCTTCTTGATGAAGAGCCGTACATCGCTGTGAGCCTGAAGGACTTCAATTGGGATGAGAAGTATACCTATACCGCTACCTACGAGACTGATTTCTGCGACCTGGATGTGACCTTCATCTTTACCACCACCGACCGTGACCGTAAGAAGATTGTCATTGAGATTCCTGAGCAGATCTTCGCCATCAACCAGGCCCCTGCAGAGGGTAAGAAGAATGGCTTCACTGAGCACAAGGGTTATTTTGCCCAGTCCAGCGAGAATACGCCTGACTCCCTCTACAAGAGTGTGTACAATGCCTTCCTTACCAATAAGATCATTACCGCTGAAGAATTCCCCACTGTTAACGCTTTCTATAACAGTGAAATTAAGGGTGATGACACCACCGAATGGTTCGAGTGGGTTGTCAGTGTAGAGGATGTTCCCGGTCTGCATGAGTGCTATAAGGACGCCGATCGCACCAACGGCGACAAGGATCTTTTGCTCATCCGTTCCTCTGATGGCCACCAAATGGGTTATGCCTTTACTTCTTCCATGTCCTTCAATTCTGATTGGTCTAAGAGGTATGCACCTACTTATGGTTTCAAGGCTTCTCAGCTCAAGGAACTCTGCCGCAATGATGTTGAAGGCAATCCTTATTGCAAGAAGTCCGATCCTGTGAAAGTTCGCGTGGCCAACTATATCGGTCAGGTTGTTGAAGTTAGCTGGGTATTCGGTTACGAAGTTCCCCACTATGACTTCAAGCATCAGGAGAACTTCACCTTCAACGATGGTAAGTGGTACTCCATGTCCTCGCCTAAGTACGATTTCAACAAGAATTCCCTGAAGAAGTACGATGTGAACTACATGAATGTACCTGCCCTGGCCTTCAATGTAATTGACAATCAGAACCGTATCTTCAACTACCGCGACGTAGTTGCTGCGGATGATGCTACTTACTTCTACGATGACAGCCTGAAGGTGAACTTCTGGTACTCCGGTCCCGCTGAGACGGCCCCTGTTGATACCACTACGCTGGAGAAGCAGAGCCAGACCGCAGAAATCGTCAAGTACGGACAGCTCTGGTTCAACGCCATGGAGATGGCAGAAATGCCCGAGTACGATGTTGATGAGGCCAAGAACTTCGAACATACTGTCTTCTACTATCGTTCCATCCGCGACGCCATCCCGATGTATGGTACCCTGGATATTGCTTCCGGTGATGCTCGCTTCCCGATTCCCACCTCCTTCGAGGCTAACAACGGTGGCAAGTATCCTGCCAAGAAGGATTACTCCAACTTCGAGCTCCGCGCCTGGAAGCCGTTCTATGTGCCCACTTATGAGCAGACCCTCACCATCAAACTGGATGAGCACGTGAACTACTTCGTGAACATCCTCAAGGGCGTACAGTTCTTTGATGCCCGTCAGGTTGCTAACAGCACCGCTGTTACTGCTGATACCTTCGAGGGTAAAGGCGTCTACAGCATCGAAGGCTTCAACTACGGTGTCAAGTCCTACTTCCGTCCTATGTTCGGTGAGAACATGGTGGCTGTTCAGGAAGAACCTGCCGGTCCTGTCGCTCCTCAGCCTGGTCCTGGTCCTCAGCCTGGTCCTGGTCCTCAGCCTGGTGGTCCTGACGCTCCTGGTCAGCAGCCGAATGTTACCTACACTCCTGTTTGGAGCTGGCTCCTGGGCAACACCGAGGAAGATGGCACTGTCGCCGCCTCCACCGCCGATAATCCTATCGCTGCCAACGGATTCTACAATGGTGTGTATTCCTGGCAGGCCTATGACCTCAGCGTTGCAGACTTCGGCTGCGATAAGACCGGTGTCGATCCTCAGATCCGCCGTCTGGTCTATGTCAATGGTACCGCCGAGCCTATCGAGGTCCAGCTCACCAATGGCAAGTACGTTACCATCCCGGCCTACAACATGCTCTTCGACTACAATAGCCAGATGGACTTCCAGGGGACTGCCACTGTCCAGTTCGCCTTCAAGTTCCAGACTCCTTGGCAGCAGTTCCGTGAGGAAGGCTTCGTGGTCACCGTTGAAATCCTTGGCCTGAACGCCCATTAGTCTTACCACTTCAGTCACTGACTGAATAACTGATACTCTTAGGAGGTGGCCCCCCGGGTCACCTCCTATTGTTTTTCTCAGTCAAGTGATCAAAACGTCCCATCTTATGGACGTTATGCTCAAAAATGGCCTTTTTTGATCATAACCTGTCGTTTTATGGGACGTTATGATCGTTTTCCATCATCAGGACGGGCTGCCGTTACTTTATTGGGGATGCCCGAGGCTTTTTTCCCAAATAATCGTTATATTTGCAAACTGATTGAACTAAAACCTTACCTCGTAATATGGAATTCAAGTCTGTCAACAAGATCCTGCAGGAGAGCTTTATCGCCAACTGGGACCGTCCTGCCCTTACCAATTATCAGGGCATGACGCTGGCCTATCGTGACGTGGCCCGCCGCATTGCCAAGTTGCACATTGCCTTTGAGCAGTGTGGCTTGCGCAAGGGAGACAAGGTGGCAATCTGTTCCCGAAACCAGGCCAACTGGGGCGTGAGTTTCCTGGCCGCCATCACCTATGGCGCAGTGGCCGTTCCCATCCTGCATGAGTTCAAGCCCGGCAATATCCACTATCTGGTGAACCATTCGGAGGCCCGCGTCCTCTTTGTGGACGATGTTATCTGGGAAGGCCTTAACCAGGAAGAGATGCCGGACTTGTCGGTGGTGGTACAAATCAACACCTTCAAGTTCCTCTATGCCGCCACGCAGGACCTGGCCAGTATCCGGGAGCACCTCAATGAAGAATTCGGCAAGCGGTATCCGGACAACTTCGAGCCCGAGAACCTGGATTATTACTGTGATTCCGCAGAGGAACTTGCCATTATCAACTATACTTCCGGCACCTCGGGCTTCTCCAAGGGCGTCATGATTCCTTACCGGGCCCTGTACTCCAATATTGAGTTTGCGGCCAAGGACGCCTGCCCCATGCTCAAGGCGGGCATGAATGTGGTGTCCATGCTGCCCACGGCCCATATGTACGGCATGATGTTCGAGTTCCTCTTCGAGATGACCATCGGCATGCATGTGCATTTCCTGAGCCGCGTCCCCAGCCCCAAGATTATTATGCAGGCTTTCAGCGAGATCCATCCGGATATTATCATCGCTGTGCCCCTGGTGATCGAGAAGGTCTATAAGACCAAGCTCAAGCCCCTCATTGACAAGACTAAACTCTATCGGCGCATTCCCATCCTGGGTCCCTCCATCGAGAAAAAGTTCTGCACGGAACTCACGGCTGCTTTTGGCGGCCAATTTGAGCAGGTGATCCTGGGCGGCGCCGCCTTCAACCCGGAGGTGGAGAAATTCCTGCATAAGATTGGTTTCCACTATACGGTGGGGTATGGCATGACCGAATGTGCCCCCATCATCGGCTACGCCCATTGGAATAAGGTGAAGGTGGGCAGCGCCGGCCGCGCCGCCCTGAACATGCGCATTCGTATCGATTCTCCGGATCCCCGGAATCTGCCCGGCGAAGTGCAGGTGGCAGGCCCCAATGTGTGTCTGGGCTATTTTAAGAACGAAGAAGCCACCCATGATTCCTTCACGGAAGACGGCTGGTTCCGTACCGGCGACATGGGCGTGTTGGACGAGGACGGTTACCTCTTCCTCCGTGGCCGCAGCAAGTGCATGGTCCTGGGCCCTTCCGGCCAGAACATCTATCCGGAAGAGCTGGAAGCGACCATCAACAACTTCAACTACGTAGTGGATTCCCTGGTCGTGGAAGATGACGGTGGCCTCACCGCCCTCATCTATCCCGACTGGCACCAGGCCGACCTTGACGGCTACAACCGCGCCGACTTCTCGAAACGCATCCTGGACCTGCTCCCGGCCATTAACCAGGAGCTCCCCAACTATGCCCAGATCAAGAAGATCGAGCTGATGCCCGAAGACTTTGAGCGCACGCCCAAGAAGAGCATCAAGCGCTATCTGTACCAGCGTAAATAAGATGAAATTCGACGACAGCTACCTGGCCATGGCCGAAATCTGGGCCCGCAACTCCTACTGCAAGCGCAGGCAGGTGGGGGCCTTGCTGGTGAAGGACCGTACCATTATCTCGGACGGGTACAATGGCACGCCTTCCGGCTTCGAGAACATCTGCGAAGACGAGAACGGGGTCACCAAGCCCTATGTCCTGCATGCCGAAGCCAATGCCATTACCAAGGTGGCCAAGAGCGGCAACAGCAGCGAAGGCGCCACGCTTTATGTGACGGCGTCGCCCTGTGCCGAATGTGCCAAACTCATCATCCAGGCGGGCATCCGGCGGGTGGTGTACCGGGATGCCTACCGCCTTACGGACGGCGTGGACCTGCTGCGCCGGGCCGGCATCGAGGTGGAACAGATTCCTGCCCATGAAAAGTAAGTTCTGGATCCAACTGCTGCAAGTGTTGCTGGGGGTGCTCATAGGTGCCCTCATCACGTTATCTGTGGTGAAGTACCGCGAGAGCCGCCACCTGATGCGGGTCAGCTATGGTGCCTGGCCCAAACTGAATGTGGTGCTGGACCTGCTGGACAAGCACTATGTGGACGATGTGGACCATGCCCAGGTGCAGGAGAGCGCCATTCAGGCGGCCCTGTCCCGCCTGGATCCGCATTCCGTGTACCTGCCTCCCGTGGAGTTGAGCGCCTCGGAAGAGGAACTGGCCGGGAACTTCGAAGGCATCGGCATCCAGTTCAACGTGCCCAACGATACCGCCATCGTGCTGGAAGTGATTCCCGGCGGGCCTTCCGAGAAGGTGGGCCTCAGGGTGGGGGACCGGCTCCTGAAGGTGGATGATCTGGTGATTGCGGGCGTCAAGTTTCCCCAGGACAGCATGGTGCGTCACATCAAAGGCCCGGCCGGCAGCAAGGTGACCATCACCGTGCAGCGTGGGGCCGATGTCATTCCTTTCGAGATTACGCGCGGCAAGATTCCCGTGCACAGCGTGGACGCCGCGTTCATGGTGAACGGGACCGTGGGATATCTGTGCCTGAACAAATTCTCCAAAACGACCTATCTGGAGTGCCAGCAGGCTGCCCAGGACTTGGTGGAGCAGGGGATGAAGCACCTCATCTTTGACGTCCGCAACAACTCCGGCGGCTATATGGACCAGGCGCTGCTGCTTTCCAACGACTATCTCCACGCCGGCGATACCATCGTGTACATTGAAGGGAAGCACCGCACCAAGGAGGTCTTCCGGGCCGACGGACGGGGCACGCTCCAGGATGTGGAACTCACGGTGCTCATTGGGGAGAACTCCGCATCGGCCAGTGAAATTTTTGCCGGTGCCATCCAGGACAACGACCGGGGCACGCTGATAGGACGCCGTTCATTTGGTAAGGGCCTGGTGCAGGAACCCTTCTTCTTCAACGACAACTCCGGCATCCGCCTCACCGTGGCACGCTATTACACCCCTTCGGGCCGCTGCATCCAGAAGCCCTACGGGGCCGACGACGATTACAGCTACGACATCTATCGCCGCTACACCGGCGGGGAGGTTTTCTCGGCCGACAGCGTAAAGTTGGACAAGAGCGACGTGCACCATACCCGCGCCGGCCGTCTGGTCTATGGCGGCGGCGGTATCATGCCCGATGTCTTTGTGCCGGTGGATACCAGCCGGACGACGCGTTTCTACCAGCAGCTCAACCGCAAGGCTACGCCCATGCGCTTCGCATCGGCCATGCTGGACCAGTACGGCGAACGGCTGCTGTCCATCAACTCCTTTGACGAGATGGACCGCTTCCTGACGCAGCTGAACCTGAAGGTGAATTTCCCGCACTTTGCGCGGGTGCGTGACGGCATTCCCTGCACGGAGGCCGAATGGGATGAGACGGAATCGTACCTGCTGCCGCAGCTGCACGCCCTCATCGCACGTTACTCCCGTCTGGGGGAGAACGCCTTCTATCGCTATTATCTGCCCATAGATACTACGGTCCAGAAAGCCCTGGAACTCTTGGACCAGCAGTAGGGGAGTCCCCTAACCTTCCTCTTCCACTTCCCGGCGGGCCCGCTCCACGCTCTTGGATTTCTTGAGCACGAAGCCGGATCCCAGGTATTTGGTGCGCACATCTTCATCGGCCGCCAGCGCCTCGGGGGTGCCGGCCTGCAGGATCACCCCTTCATACAGGAGGTAGGCCCGGTCGGTGATGGCCAGGGTCTCGCCCACGTTGTGGTCGGTGATGATGACGCCGATGTTGCGGTACTTGAGTTTGGCAATGATGTACTGGATGTCCTCCACGGCGATGGGGTCCACGCCGGCGAAGGGTTCGTCCAGCAGGATGAACTTGGGATCCACGGCCAGGGCGCGGGCAATTTCGCAGCGGCGCCGCTCGCCGCCGGAGAGCTGGATCCCCTTGGACTTGCGTACCTTCGAGAGGTTGAACTCGTCAATGAGCTTTTCCATGCGGGCCAGGCGCTCCTGCCGGGTCATGTGCCGGGTAGAAGCGGCCAGTTCCATCACGGAGAGGATGTTGTCTTCGACCGACATCTTCCGGAACACGGAGGCTTCCTGGGGAAGGTAGCCGATGCCCTTCTGGGCCCGCTGGTACATGGGGAGCTTGGTGATTTCCACGGTATTCCCTTCGTCGTCATCCAGGAAGATGCGGCCCCCGTTGGGTTTTATCTGGCCGGTGATCATATAGAAGCTGGTGGTCTTACCGGCGCCGTTGGGGCCCAGGAAGCCCACAATCTCTCCCTGCTTCACTTCCATGGAGACGCCCTTCACCACGGTGCGGACGCCGTATTTCTTGACAAGTTGTTCTGCGCGAAGTTTCATCTTATTTGGTGTCTAACCCGAGGTCGGCCACGAAGGCGCGCACTTCCGGGTTCTTTTCTATGAGGTCTTTGGCTTTTTCTTCCGGCATGTAGGGCTTCTTCTCCACTTCCTCGGCCGGTACGACGGACACCTCGATACGGAGCTGGTTGCAGCGTGTGAGGGTGCGGATCTTGCTTTCCAGTTCCCGCAGGAGCTTTTCTTCCACCCATTGTTTCTGTGCCTCGTTGAGCACGATGAAGTCTATGATCTTTACGCCGGCCTCTTCCAGGATGTTGATCTTGCCGCTGGAGAGCATGCTGGCCAGGCGCGGGCGGTCTTCGTACTGGCGGGCCAGCTCTTTCCACTGGTTGCGGAGGCTGTCGTCGTCGGGCAGGGCCGATGCGGCGGCCGCCTGGGCCGTGGGTTCCGGCTGGGCTTCTTCCTTCTGGTCCATGATGGCGTTCATGGAGAGGGCGCTGCCGCTCTTGGGGGCCCGGCGGCGCTGCGGCGCTGCAGATGCCCGGTCGTTGCCGGGCATGACGGCTGGTGTCGCAGCAGATGCCCGATCGGGGTCGGGCATGACGACGGGGGCTTTAACGTCATTCCCGGCTTTAACGTCATTCCCGGCTTGACCGGGAATCTCTGCCTTGGCGGGAGCCACTGCCTTCGCGGGCATCTCTTTCGCCGGCTGCTTGTCATTCGCAGGCTGGCTATTCAGGAAACTCAGCCGCATGAGTGCATACTCGATATGCAGCCGCTGATTGACCGCCGCCTTGTACCCCTGTTCGCAGGCCGTCGTGATTCCCAGCGCGCCATAGAGGAAAGCCACGCTGCAGCGGGCTGCCTGCTGGGCATAGCGCTTTTTCAGGGAATCGGGCAGTTCCAGCAGGGACTCCAGGCCGCCGGTCTTGGCCACCACCAGATCCCGCAGGTGGGACGACAGCGAGGCCACAAAGTGCAGCGCGTTGAACCCCTTTGCCAGAATCTGGTCCAGCTCCAGGAACGCGGCGCCGTAATTCCCTTCCAGGAAGTTGTCCACCATGGAAAAACTGTACTCGTAGTCCAGCACGTTCAGGTTGCGGATCACATCCTCGTAATGGATGTCGGTGCCGCAGAAGGCCACGGTCTGGTCAAAGATGGTGAGCGCGTCGCGCATGGCGCCGTCGGCCTTGGCGGCAATCACGTGCAGCGACTCGTCGTCTATGTTGACACCCTCCTTCGAGGCGATGCCGCGGAGGTTCCGCACCATGTCGGGGATGGAAATCCGGTTGAAGTCGTAGGTCTGGCAACGGCTCAGGATGGTGGGGAGAATCTTGTGCTTCTCGGTGGTGGCCAGGATGAAGATGGCGTGTGCCGGAGGCTCTTCCAGCGTCTTGAGGAAGGCGTTGAAGGCCGATGCCGACAGCATGTGCACCTCGTCAATGATATAGACGCTGTACTTGCCCACCTGCGGCGGTACCTGCACCTGCTCCATGAGGGCCTTGATGTCTTCCACGCTGTTGTTGGACGCGGCGTCCAGCTCATGGATGCAGTAGGATCGGCCCTCCTGGAAGGAAACGCAGGACTCGCACTGGCCGCAGGGCTCCATATCGGCCCCGGGATGGGCGCAGTTGATCATCTTGGCAAAGATGCGCGCCGTGGTGGTCTTTCCCACGCCGCGGGGGCCGCAGAACAGGTAGGCATGGGCCAGCTGGCCTCTCCGGATGGAGTTGGACAGCGTCCGGGCGATGGTATCCTGGCCGATGAGCGTTTCGAAGGAGTCCGGCCTGTACTTCCTTGCCGATACGATATAGTCAGACATAGATGGCAAAGATAAGCATTATTTGCCGGATTCCATTATCTCCAGGAACTTCTCCATGCCCCTGGTGGCCACGGCCTGGATGTGCGTCACCCGCTTGTCGAAGACGGGGACATCGGCCGGGTCAATGATGTAGATGGGGCAGCCGGTAGGGGCGTAGCGGTACAGCCCGGCGGCCGGATACACCTGCAGGGAGGTGCCCACGATGAGGAGGATATCGGCCTTTTCCACCAGATCGATGGCTTTTTCGATGTTGGGCACGGCCTCGCCGAAGAAGACGATATGCGGGCGCAGCTGGCTACCGTTGGGCGCCAGGTCTCCCAGGTGCACCTCGCCGGCACCCACGTCAATCACTTCGGCCTCGGAGGCGGTGCGGTCGTAGATGCCGTTTTCGGGGCGCACCTTGGTGAGTTCCCCGTGCAGGTGCAGCACCCGCGTGGAACCGGCCCGCTCGTGGAGGTTGTCCACGTTCTGGGTGATTACATCCACCCGGTAGTCCTGCTCCAGGCCGGCGATGGCCAGGTGGGCGGCGTTGGGTCTGGCGTCCCGGAGCTGGGCGCGGCGCTGGTTGTAGAAATCCAGCACCAGGGCCCGGTTGCGGTACCAGCCCTCGATGGACGCCACGTCCTGGACGTTGTACTGCTCCCACAAACCGCCGGTGTCGCGGAAGGTGGCAAAGCCGCTCTCGGCGCTTACGCCGGCGCCGGTGAGGACGACGATATGCTTTTTGCTCATACTTCTTTCAGTTCAAAGTAATACTTGCGCACCCAGTACTCGAAGAGCGGGTCCAGGATGGAGGGGACGTCGGCCGCGTCAAACTGGAGGATTTCCTTTTTCATGAGGGCGTCCTTCACGCGCTTGACGTTGGCCGACGAGTTGAGTTCGTATTTGCGGATGACATCGGCGCTGCTGAAGCGCGTCACGCCGTCCACCGTGGCCCTCAGGAGGTTTACCTGGTGGGTGGTGAGGCCGTTCATCATGCTCTGGAAGCGCGGCTTGTGCACGGCGATGAGGGTGGCCAGGGCGTCAATGAGCACCGGCTCCATGATGTAGCCCCGAGACATGGCGTCGCAGATGGCGGCGAAATGGTTGATATACCATAACTGGCCCTTCAGGAGGCGGCAGGCGCCCATCAGGAGGTCTTTGTCCACCACCTTGCCGCCGGACAGGAAGCCGCGGTGCACATGGTCGGCCATTTCGCGCTCGTCCACGGGGGAGAGACGCACCCGTTCCACGCAGCGGTGGAACAGCAGGCTGCTCTCGAAGATGGATTTCATGGCGTTGACCCCGCCTCCGCAGAGGATGAGGGAGAACTGGCGCATGCCGGCTTCCCGGGCTTCGCGCATCATGGCGTCCAGGGGGCGCAGGATGCTGTCGGGATTGTCCAGCAGCAGGATGTCCTGGAACTCGTCCACAATGAGGATGAGGCGCTGTTTGCGGTCACGGGCCAGGGCAAAGGGGAAACGCAGCAGGGCGTGCACGTCGTCCCGGTCCAGGTCCCAGCCCAGCGAGAGGACTTCGTCCCGGTCGGCAAAGGCGGTCTCGTCAAAGACGAAGTGCGTGCCGGAGAGGTATTCGGCCACCAGGGCGGCGTACTCGGCCGGGGTGGAGGCCACCATCCGGATCACCGTGGAGCCGTAACGCAGGAGGAAGGCCTCCGGGGTGCGGATGTTGAGCACGGAAAGCTGTCCGGCGGTGAAACTCTTGGCGCTCATCCGCATGGAAAAGAGCGTCTGCTGCACCAGGGAGGTCTTGCCGGTCTTGGGCGGCTCGTACAGGCTCACGTGCTCACCCTGCCCCAGCAGGTTGCCCAGCAGGGTGACGTCCCCTTTTCGGCCGACAAAGTTCTTGCCGGTTACATACTGGGCGTAGGGAAAGGCGGTATCCATTACTCGGCGGCAGGGGCTTCCTCGACTTCGATGGGAAGGGTGGCGGGGGCCTCTTCTTCTGCGGCGGGGGCTTCATCGGCCACGCATTCTTCCGCGGGGGCCTGCTGGTAGCACTTGAGCGGACTGTTCAGGCCGCAGCAGGAGAGCACATTGAAGAGCCACAGGCCCACGGCGATGAGGAGCACGACGCACAGGCAGCACCAGAAGCGGCGGCAGCGGGCTTTCCTGCGGGCCTCGGGATCCACGGCGGTGAGCTTGGGGAAGCGGGCCAGGGACGTGAGGGTCTTGCCGAATTTCACGTTCACCAGGGAGGCGGCGTTCACGGCCCAGCCGTTGGCGTTGAGGATGGGGCCCAGGTCGCGCTTGCGCAGCTTGCGCCAGGCGATGAACATGGACGGTCCCGAGATGAGGAGCATCACCACGCCGATGAGGACGAGCCACTGCCACCAGGTGAGGGACTTGAGGGTGGCGACCAGGGCCACAAGGACGCCAGAGACGGCGGCCGCGGCAATGGTGATACCGGCAATCTTGCCCACGTCGAAGCCGGGCTTCACGGCTGCGGCGGCATCGGCCCCCTTGCCGTCCGTGGCTTTGTCGGCCGCGGTGGTGAGGTTGCCCAGGGCCGCGTCGTTCTTGGCCGAGGCTTTCTTGTCAATCTTGTCGCTGATCCAGCGGGCTACCTTCTTATAAGGGGCCCAGAAGGCCTGGCGGATGGAGATGGGATTGTCCACGATGGACGTGACCTTGGCGGTGTAGTCGTTGCCCTCGCGGTCGTAGAAGACCGCGTTCTTGCCTTCGCGAAGGCCGTCCACGTCGCCGTCGGTGAGCACGGCGGCAATGTTGAAGCTCTTGCCCAGGCGCTCCGAGGTGCAGGCGCAGTACAGGATGTACATGCCGCTCAGGGAAGAAATCTCCGGCGCGGGTCCGGCCACTTTGACGCAGAGATCCGTGGAACGCTGGTCAATGTACAGGCGGCCGGCCTGGAAGACGGCCTTGCGGCTGGGGTCGTAGAAGTCGGCCAGCACCACATAGTTGTTCAGGAAACGGTAGAAGTTCTTGTTCAGGCGCAGCACCTTGTCCACTTCTTCGATGGAGAGGGCGTTGGCCTCTTCGGCCTTGTCGGCGGCCACCAGCTCCAGCAGGGCGGCTTTCTTGTCTTCTTTCAGGATGGCCTCCACTTTGTCCAGGCCCAGGGCCTCGGCTTCCACGCCTTTCTTGGCGTCCAGCCAGGCAGTGTAGGGGGCGAAACTGGCTACGATGGCCTTCCATTCGGTTTCTGTGAGGGCGTCCTTGTCGGGCGCCACCAGGGCGGCCATGGCCTTGACGGCGGCTTCCCAGGCCGGGTTCAGGCCTTCCTTGAGGGGCAGGGCGGCGCCGGCGGCGGGTTTGGCCAGGGGTTCGGCCCCAATCTCGGGCACGGCGTCGGACAGGTTGCCGTCAATGCCGGCTATCTTGTCCGCGTTCACGTCCACGGCCGGGGCGATGGCGGCGTCGAAGCCCACTAGCGAGCAGCGCATGAAATAGTCGGCCACCTTGGCTTTCACGGCATCTACCGCGGCCAGGGCGTCGGCGGTCTTGTCGCCGTAGGGGAAAACGTCGGGGGTGCCGGCGGCTTTCCAGGCGGCATAGTCGGCGCAGGCGGCGTAGAAGGCTTCAATCTGCTCGGCCGTGACGCCGGGGGCGCCGCTGCGGTCGGTCGTGGCACCCATGGCACCGGCGATGTCGGCAATGAGGGCGGCCAGCGCCTCCTCTTCTCCGGCCGATGCGGCGGTAATCACGCCGTCGCCGTTGAAGCGGGTGTCGGCAAAGATCTTGACGTTGTCGGCCGTATCTTCCAGCGCGATGCTGTCCTTCTCCAGCTTCAGGTTTTTCAGGATCTGGCGGGCCGATGCCAGGAGGCGGGCGCCGTCGGGGTCTTCGGTGTTGAAGTCCTCAAAGGAGAGGGAATCGGCCTCCTGCAGGAGTATATCCGGGTTTTTGACAATCCGGGTGAGCCACTGGGCCGTGGCAATGACCTCATCTACCCGGATTTTTCCGTCCTGGTCGGCATCGATGAGGCGGAGCGTCTTTTCGTCAAACTCCAGCCCCTGGACGGGGCAGCTCAGTACGGTCCAGAGTTTCCGGTCCAGTTGACCCAATTGGCGGATGTCCTCTCCACGCTCGATTTTTACGCGGACGGTTCCTCCCACGGATGAGAATTTCCAGGGATAGGCATTGGCTTTAGCTTTCATATGGCTTAACTTTTTTGTTAGTTACAAATTTGCAAAGTTTTTTGCAGAAAGGCAATAAGAAAATTGTATTTCCGGAAAATATTCCTACCTTTGCAGTCCCAAAAGAAAAAGGAGGTGTAAAAGCATGATCATCGTTCCCATCAAAGAAGGCGAAAACATCGAAAGAGCCCTGAAAAAATTCAAGCGCAAGTTCGAAAAGACGGGTGCTGTGCGCGAGATGCGCGCCCGCAAGAACTTTGAGAAGCCTTCTGTGATCAAGCGTATGGCTCAGCAGAAAGCTATCTATGTCCAGAAGCTTCGTCTCCAGGAAGAGCAGTAAGCCTTACGACACCTTAGTAATATAATGTCGCCGATCACTCCGACCGGCGACGTTTTTTTTCTGGCAGCAAACCCCTTGATCATCGGCCCTTTATAAAAACTAACTGTGCCACATGGGGCACAGTTAAACCGTTATAGCTCAGACGGGTCGATGAGCAAAAAAGTGAAAAAAAGCATTGCTTTTCCGGGATTATTCATATATTTGCATACTTGGTAGGGTTTATTTAGAATTCTATTCGAAATATCTAGTTTCACTTAATAATTATGCGTATGAAAAAATCGTTATGGATTGCATGCGCGGCAGTACTTACCACACTGCTTGCAGCAAGCTGCGCCAAGGAGTATGATGACTCTGCCTTGCGCTACCAGATTGACGGTCTGGACGCACGTGTTTCTGCCCTCGAGCAGGCCGTGAAGACCATCAACGAGCAAACGGTTCCGGGCATTCAGAACATTGTGAAGGCCCTGGAAAGCAAGCTCTTTATTACCAAGGTGGAAAAGAATACCACCGGCTATACCTTCTTCTTCTCTGACGGTTCCTCCGCCACCATCACCGACGGCGCCAAGGGCGAGAAAGGTGATAAAGGTGACAAGGGTGACAAGGGTGAGATCGGCGGAAAGGGCGACAAGGGTGATACGGGTGATCCCGGTACTCCCGGCGTCGATGGTGTGACCCCCGAGGTCTCCATCATGAAGATCGGCGATGTCTGGTATTGGGTCATCAATGGCGAACTGGCCAAGGATCAGGACGGCAACTACGTTCCTGTAGTGGGCCTCCAGGGCGACAAGGGTGATGCCGGTGCCACGCCGCACTTCAAGATTCAGAATGGTTACTGGTGGGTCTCCTACGACTGGGTGTCCGACGACGTGGATTGCACCTGGTACCAGCTCGACCTGGTGGTGAACACCGAAACCACCATCACCGTGGATACCGAGTCCGATCCCGACAATGTGATCGTGACCATCAACGGCACCGAAATCTCCATCCCCCGCGAGAAGGTGTTTGCGCTCAAGATTGACTTCGCTGGCAAGCTCAACGAAGTGGGTATCTTCGAGGATTCGACCATCGGCCTCCCCTATGAGGTAGAAGGCGCCGGCGCAGAAGACGAGGTGACGGTTGACATTCTCTCCGCCACGCCTGGCATCGACGCCCGCATCGTTGCTTCCGACGCCGTGAGCGGTTATATCGTGATTTCTTCCTCTGAGGTTACCAGCGGAAAGGTCTTCGTTTTTGCCGATAACAATAAGGGCAAGACCAATATCAAGGCCATCACCCTGGAAGAAGGTGTCCTCACCGCTGTGATGGATGCTGTCCAGATTCCTGCCGAAGGTGGCGAGGTCAATTTGGCCATTACCACCAACATGGAGTATTATTTGTCTCTCTCGCCTTCCAGCGCGGCCAACTGGCTCTCCGCCGCTCCCGCTACCAAGGTTCATACGGACAACATTACGGTCACTGCGCTGCCCAATGAAACCAATGCATACCGTGTCGCAACCATCTATGTCTATGAAGAAAACTCCGGTGAGGAGTGCGGTGTTTGCGATGTTGTCCAGCAGCCCAGCGAAGACGGTATCACCTCGATTGCCTCTGTCTATAATCTTCCTTTGGGTTCTGCGGTGAAGATGGTGGACGCTTCTGTCGTTGCTCTGGATGAGGCCGGTGCTATCGTAACCGATGACGGTACCTCTTTCATCTATGTTGAGGCCGAAGGTTTCAAGGCGGGTGCTGTCTACAGCATTTCCGGAACTATGAAGGCGATTGATGATGCCGAGGATGCTCCCTACGTGGCGTCTGCTACCATCACGGAGTCTACCGAGGCCGAGGCCGTCGAGATTATCCCCACGGATCACTATTATTACTCCAGCGTTGAGTCCTCCGGTTTCTTCACGGGAACCACGGGCGAACTGTTCTGCGAAGACGGTGTCTATTCCATCCGCACCTGGAATTATGAAGAGGATATGAAGCAGCAGGTGGTGCTCGACGCCCCTGGTGCCAACTTGGGTCTGGAAGCCCTGGTGGGCAAGACGGTTTCCGTTGCCGGTTGGGTAAAGGGCGTCGTTGTGGATGATGCCGGTAAGGACGACATCCATTTTGTCGCCACCGCTGTCAAGGAAGTAGTCTTTACCAAGGAAGAAGGCTGGGCCCTCTCCTACGACGGTGAAGTGTCCGGTGATGAAGACTATCCTGAGCAGATTACCAATACCGTTGCCAATCCGCAGGACGATAGCTTCTATGAACTTATCGTCATTAAGAAGAGCGCCATTGAAGGGAATTTGGAAGATGTCATCCAGGATGTCCTTTACGAGCAGATGTATGATTTCCAATACACCATCTTCTACTATGGCCTCTACGGTTATCTGTATGACGAAGTCTTCTCTGTCTTCTGCCACAATGAGACGGCTTCTGACTCCTTCGCGCCCTTCGACTTTGGCCAGTACTATCTGCTTGCGCTTGGTTTAGACGAGTATGCTAACCTCACCGGTAAGTACAACTACATCGAATTTGAGAAGAAGAGCCCTTATGCCAACAACAAGTACGAGGACTATCTGGGCGACTTCACCTTCACCAACAGCAAGGGTGCAGAAGAAGTCTGGACCTTCACCCAGGACGTTGAGGGTGAAACCTATTCCGTGAGCGGTATTGCCGGTATCAAGGCCGGTGACCTGGGCTCTGGTGAACTGGCCAAGGCTGAGTTTGACGCTACTACCGGACTGGTCTCCTTCAACAACCAGGTGCTGGGAACATTTGAGTATCAGGACGCAACCTATACAGACAAGTTCGTAGCCGTTTGGTACGCCAGCTCAGGTGCCCAGAGCAATGAGTCCTATATGGATGATCCGTTCATCCTCAGCATGGGTATCAACGCCGCAGGTGGCGTGGATCTCAGAATTGGTGCCGACAGCTATGGCGATCTGGAAGGCTTTGGCTATCTCGCGTTCGATGACAGCAATAAGTTGGCAGCCCGTTATGGCGACGTAAAGTTTGACGGTGCCAAGATTGTGAAGGGCATTGTGGAGAATACCACCACATACGAAGACTATCTGGGCGAGTGGAGCCTGGGTGCCAGCGTATGGAAGATTGAGCAGAAGACAGCTGGCGAAACTTACAAGATCACCGGTATCAAGGGACAGACCGGATATCCGGAAGTAACTGGCTACTTTGATAATGGTAAACTCAAAGTTTACGAAATGGATTTCGGGAAAGACGATGCAGGGTATGCTATGTACCTGAGTGGTATCTTCGCGTATTATGGGAGCACTTACCTTTCCTACCCGTTCAACACTTCAACTCCCAGCCTGCTCTTCACGGGCTGCTTGGACGAGGACGGAACCATCTCCCTGATTCCTGGCGAGAACCCGTATTCTTCGTTCGTCGGATTCTGCTTCGTTGCCTATCTGGATGACGACCATGCATCCCAGTCCGCTGAAACGGATCTGCCTAACGTGCTGAAGCCTTATGTCTATGTCCCTGACCCCAATGTGTATGTGTTCAAGGAAGACTTTGAGGAAGCACCCGCAACGTGGAGCCTGTATGATGCCGATGGTGATGGCTTCAATTGGAAGTATTCCACTTCACTCAAGGCGCACTCCGGTGAAGGCTTGCTCTATAGCCAGTCTTATGATAATTCTACCTATACAGCGCTGACCCCGGATAACTGGGTCTTTACGCCGGCCATTACGCTCACTACCAACAACTACCTCAGCTTCTGGGTCACCGGTCAGGATCCTAATTACAGCGCGGAGCACTATGGCGTGTATCTCTTTGGCGAGGCCCCCTCGACTGAGAACCTGAGTTCTGCCTTAAAGCTTTGGGAGCAGACCTTCCCGGGTGGAACTGCCGCTGCTACGGGTGACAACGATTATCGTCGTTACGATATCGAACTTCCTGCAGAATATGCCGGAAAGACGGTGTACATTGCCTTCCGTCATTTCGACTGCACCGACATGTTCTATCTGGACCTGGACGATGTGGCCATTACCGAAGGCAAGCCCGTCACGCCTAGCGCTGCTCCGGCTCTTGCTCCTTGCCGCGCTGGTGTATCGGCCAGCAAGGTGAACGAGTGCAAGGCTACCGGTCGTCCTATCCAGCGCATCTCCTTCGAGAGCACGGTGGCTACCAGCCGTCCGGCTCCCGTTCAGAAGAGCCAGAATACGAACAAGCGTCTGGAGCGTGTTTCTCCCAAGACCACGCCCATCCCTGCCAGATAATACTATCTTGCGCCATATGCATCGAGGCCGTCCCATCGCGGGACGGCCTCTTTGTTTCTGGCGATTAAGTCTCTATCGGCCAGGGCTTTATAAAAATTAACTGTGCCTTGTGGGGCACAGTTAAATCGTTAAATCGGTGTGTGGGCCGGGCCGATTAGTCGATGCGGTCGAAGCCGGTGTAGGGGCGAAGGACTTCGGGAATTTCGATGTAACCTTCTTTCTGGTTGTCTTCCAGCAGGGCGGCCACCACGCGCGGGAGGGCCAGGGAGCTGCCGTTGAGGGTGTGGACCAGCTGGGTCTTGCCGCTTTCGTCCTTGTAGCGGCACTTGAGGCGGTTGGCCTGGTAGCTCTCGAAGTTGGATACGGAAGAAATCTCCAGCCAGCGGCCTTGGGCGGCGCTCCAGAGTTCGAAGTCGTAGGTGATGGCCGAGGTGAAGCTCATGTCTCCGCCGCAAAGACGGAGGATGCGGTACTTCAGGCCCAGCTCGTTCACCAGGCTCTCTACGTGGGCCACCATCTCGTCCAGGGCGGCGTAGCTGTTCTCGGGCTTCTC
>JAEEGL016975094.1_pt1 | contig 37707 bp, 41 predicted proteins | sample 9134231 | NCBI WGS metagenome assembly JAEEGL01 (sample SAMN16246548, study PRJNA631951) | gut metagenome | biome: gut microbiome; feature: rumen; material: fiber-attached | host: Bos | place: Iran: Karaj | collected 2018-10 | reverse complement strand
GAAGGCGGTTTGGTGGCAACATGCTTTGCCTCAAACATTATGCGTCTTGAAAGCTTGGTTTTGGCGGCCGATAAAGCGGGGCGCACGCCTGTTTTAATGGGGCGCAGCTTAAAAAAGAATGTCCAAATTGCCAAAGATTGCGGCTATATGGCAGATCTTCCGAAAATATACACACCGGAAGAAGTGCAGGGCATCACAAATGATAAAGCGCTTTATATCTGCACGGGCTCTCAGGCGAACTACAGAAGTGCTTTAAGCATTATTGCAAAAGGCGAAAGCAAATATGTGAAACTCGGTTCGGATGATACGGTTATTTTTTCATCAAAAATTATTCCCGGAAATGAAGAAAAAATCGAGCGTATGCAAGAAAAAATGATGGCTGAGGGTGTAACGGTCATCACCGAAGAAATCGCTCCGGTTCATACTTCCGGACACCCTTCGAAAGAAGAGCTTAAAAAAATGTATGAGCTTTTAAAACCGAAAATTCTGTTTCCCGTTCACGGCGACAAACGGTTTATCAGAGAACATAAGCGTTTTGCCTCTGCCTGCGGTATCGAAGATGTTTGTTCGGGCAAAAACGGCGATGTTTTCCTCCTTAATAACGGCAAAATCGAGAAAATCAGCGAAGTTGAAACGGATGTTATGGGTGTCGACAGAGGGCGGAGTGTGTCGCTTAAATCAGAGCTGATTTTAAATCGCAGGCGTATTGCCTATAATTGCAGTTTATTTATCACCGCAATCATTTCAAAAGAAAATCATTTACGCGATTTACAAATATCATCAATTGACATTTTAGAAGCGCCCGAGTGGGAAAAACTTTGCGCCGAAGTCAAAGAAAAGGTCATGCCTTTGCTTGATTCCGAAATCTTTCAAAAAGGTCTTAACAAACAAAATGAAGAGCTGATTAAGAGCAAAATCAGGAAAGAAATCTATCAAAGAACAAATATTAAACCCGTAACGCTTTTACACATTTATCAAGAAGGAGAAAATCAATGAGTATTGTTGCGCCGAAATTAAAAAAAGGTGATAAGATTATGGTTGTCGCGCCCGCGCGCGGTTTGAAACTGCTTGGCGCCGATTGCAGAAAAATTGCATCAGAACGTCTGAAAAACTTGGGGTTGGAGGTTGTTTTTGCCGACAATACAACGGATGAAAATTTTGATATGATGGGTTCTGCATCGGTCGAAAAGCGTGCCTCGGATATCAATCAAGCCTTTGCCGATGATTCCGTAAAAGCGGTTTTAACGGTAATCGGCGGTTTTAACTCAAACGAAATTTTAAAATACATCAACTACGATTTGATCAAGAAGAATCCGAAGATTTTCATGGGCTTTTCGGACATTACGGCACTTCATGCGGCAATTTATGCAAAAACGGGGCTTGTGACGTATTATGGTCCGCACTTTAGCTCGTTTGGAATGTTAAAAGGGTGTGAATATACTTTGGATAATGCTTCTAAAATGCTGTTTGAAAAAGGTGAAGTTGAGCTTTTGCCCTCAAAAGAGTGGAGTGATGACCCATGGTATCGCGATCAAGAAAATCGTGAATTTATTAAAAACGAAGGTTGGTGGCAAATTCAAGAAGGTTCGGCCGAAGGCGCAATCCTCGGCGGCAATTTGTGCACATTTATCTTAAATAACAGCACGCCGTATCAACCAAAATTTGAAAAAGAGACGATTCTTTTCATAGAAGATGATGAAATGTCAGATTTGCCGACCTTCGACCGCAATCTTCAAGCTCTCATCAATCAGGAAGATTTCAAAAACGTGAAAGGGCTGGTGATCGGGCGCTTCCAAAAAGGCTCAAAAATAACAAGAGAGAGCCTTGAGTTCATCTTAAATAAGGCTGAACTCAAAAATATGCCAATCATTGCCAACATTGATATGGGCCATACAACACCGATTGCAACGATTCCTTTAGGTGGTCAGGCTCGTATCGAAAACGGCAGAATTTTTATAACAGACTGAAAAATATAGTAAAATAAACTTAAAAAAGTTCTTGCAAATTAGAAAAAAATGAACTACTGTTCGCGCATATTGCTCAAATAGGACAATATAATGTTTAGTTTATAAAATTTTATAAAGGAAATATATTCATGAAAAAAACTTTATTACTTGCTGGTGTTGCTAGCGTTTTTGCATTCAGCGCACAAGCTTTGGAAGTTACACCTTACGTTGGTGCTGACTACAATTTGAACTTCACAAACAAAGCATCTATGTTAGATGGCATTATGCCTGGTAAATATCACTCAGGCTCAATCGTTGCAGGTACAAAGGTTTCTCCTTATATTGCAGCTGAAGTTTTTGGTGAACTTTCAAAACATGAAAACAAAAAATCTTTTCACACAGAATATGGTGCATACGGTGCTGATTTGTTCGGTATCTTGCCTTTAGGCTGCTATGGCGAATGGGAAGTTTTAGGCACAGCAGGTCTCGGCCGTTATGTATTCAAAGCTAAAGATAAGGCTGAAAAAGTTCACGCAACAGAGCATGTTTGGGGTTGGCGTTTAGGTGCTGGTCTCCAATACAACGTTACAGAAAACTGGGGCGTTCGCGCTATGTATCGTCACGTTGCTTTTGTTAACAAAGAACTCAGAGGCTTAGACGTATTGTCATTCGGCGTTCGTTACGCTTTCTAATCGTTAACGAAAAAGTTAAAAAACACCGACGAATTCGCCGGTGTTTTTTTTTAGATAATTAATTTTAAGAAAATTTTTAAAAATACGGAATACTATATAAAAAGCACCTTAACTTCACACATAACAAGGAGCTTAGCTATGAAGAAGACAAAGTTTTTAATGGCACTTTTAATAGGAACAAGCCTGACAACCAATACTATGGCAGAAGTAATAGATGAAGGTACTTGTGGAAGTGATTGCCATTGGCAGTTTGATGATGAAACAGGTGAATTACACATCTACGGAACAGGAGATATGCAAGATTATTCTGGAATTAGTAGTAATATCTCTGATTATCCGTGGGGAAATTATCTCACCGATATCAAGGCACTTCGTGTTGATAACGGAATCACAAGCATCTCGCCTAAAGCATTTAACTATGCTTCGACATCTGTAACTCCTCAATTAACTTCAGTAATTTTACCAGATACTCTCAAAAAAATTGGAGAAGAAGCTTTTGGAACAATTTCAAGCCTTGAAAGTATTGATATTCCAAATTCTGTAACAGAAATAGGAGCATTTGCGTTTCTGAATAGTGGGCTAACAAGTCTTGTAATTCCGGATACGGTTGTAAATATTGGATTTCATGCTTTTTATGGTTGTACAGATATGGAAATCACAATTTCTCCAGAACAATTATTGTCAAGTAATTCTGGTCAAATTAGCCGAAATATAGCAATGAATAGTTGCAACCGACCTCCAGCTATCTGTGCTGATGCTAGAGCATATTTTGAAGCAAATCCAAGTGCAACTACTTATACATATCCTGAGTCTCTTTTTCAAACAAATATCAGCGATCTTACTATTAAATGTAAAGGAAACATATCAGAGTGCGAAGCCGCAATGAGCTACTTGAACTATAGTGTTGGTTCATATAAATTAGCACAAGCAGCATATTCAATACAAAATGCTGATGGAAGTATACTTTATTTTGATGAAAATGGGCAAGCTATATTAAAAGGCAAGAAAATCTATACAGTTCAAGAAGCTGAAAAACTATCTAAATCGACCGGAAACACATTTAAGGTTCGATATAAATAACTTCTTCCTTGACGTTTCATGTTTTTGCCCTTAATCTCATAATCAACAAAAGAGATTGGTTATGGAATTAGCAAAAAACGAAGCTATCCAAAAAATAGAATTTTTACTTAAAAACATCAAAAGATTGCCGCCGGATATTTTTGATGAACAAAATAATTTGCGCCAAGAAATAACGGCGCAAATTAAAAAGATGATGCCGCTTGTCAAAAAAGAGCTGCTTTCGTTTATCAAAACACCGATGCTAGATATGGTCTTGTTTGGCGATCTTTGCTCGCCGCTTTGCCATATTAATTCGGATTTGAATATCGGCTTTGTTTTTAAAGCAAATATCACAAATCAAGCTTTAGAAAACACCAATCTGTCGTTTTCAAAGCGTGGCTTCGAAATCAAAATATATCGCCACAAAATCAAGTTTTTTATTTTAAAGCAGGAAGAAAAAATCGGCGCCAACTGGTCTTTATTAAACAAAAAATGGAATATCGCCCCGAAAATTCAAGACTTTGAATTTGAAACGAACACATTTTTCAAAGAATACATCACATTAAATGAAAACATACACGAAAATTTAGATTGTTTGGAAAGAAACGAAAAAGGTTTTTATCTTCCGAAAAGCTGTGAAATTATTAAAAATTATTTTTCAAAACTTGAAGAAAAGGTTGAAAAAGTCAAAGCTGAAAAGGCGGATTATATTTATACGTTAGATTATAATCTTTTAAAGGCGCTTGATTTGTTTGAAGTGCGTGAACACTTTAAAAAAGCCGTCGTCGATTCTGAGTGCTATTATTTAAGCGGAGAAGAAGATGAACTTTGATTTGAAGGCTCATATCCATCGTTTGCTTACAACCAATGAAACACTCGATAGCCGATTGTTTGATAAAAACGATGTTTTAAAAGAGAACATCAGAACAGGGCTTTTAAAAATCACGGATAAGATTATTGAAAAAACGGTCGCGGGAATTGACGGTTTGGAGGTTTACGATATCTGTTTAACGGGTTCCGCCTCCAACTATTTTTATCGAAAAGAATCTGATATTGATTTGCGCATTGAAGTCCACAATAAAAATTGCAAAATCATAGCCAAAGATGTGGAACACTTCGATTCCTTTTTGGCCTCACAATTAGGCGGGTTAATATCAAAAGGGTATTGTTTTTGTTTTCAAAACAGAGTCGTTGATGTAAAAATTTCATCAAGACAAATTGATTTTACATCGCTTTATTCGCTTAAAAACAACAAATGGATTATTAAACCGAATAAAGATATTTTAAAAAGTATTTCCGAAGACGAAGTTGTTTCTTATTATCTCAAGAGAAGAAGTGAAATTTTAAAAGAATTTCAAGAGTTAAAGGCAAAAAACAAGGGTGCGGAGCTTGGAGAGAAATTAAATGATTTTTATGTCAGGACGGTTAATCGCTCAATTGTCGGTTTTCCAACGTTGCAAGACTATCTTGTGTTCAAGCTTTTAAACATTGAAGGCATTCTAAAGCCCATCGGTGCGGATAGTATTTTGGCTTATAACGAGGGATTAAGCTTAAAATAAAAGACTATTATTAAAAAAGAGTTTTCCCTTGCAAACAATATAAAAACAAGCTAGTATATAAAACAGATTTTTTAAATAAGAGGATAAGAGTATGAAGAAAACAAAATTTTTAACGGCGCTTTTAATCGGCACAAGTTTAACAACGAATGCGATGGCATCCGTTGCCAGCGGCACATGCGGCGAAAATTGCTCTTGGACGATTGATGATGACTATAATCTTTCAATTGAAGGAACCGGTCCGATGGATAATTTTATGAGCGGCGGTGAATCTCCGTGGGGTAATTATATGGACCGCATAGGAACGGTCACTGTCGGTGAGGGAATTACTTCTATCGGTGACAGTGCGTTTGACTGGAGTGCTTCTCATATCAGCCAAATTAGTTTGCCGAGCACATTAGAGTCAATAGGGGCATACGCCTTTTCGTTTGTAGATGTAAATACTTTAATAATTCCTGATACCGTTACATCTATCGGAGAACACGCTTTTTCGGCAAGCTATATTACAAATCTTGTTATTCCGGATTCCGTAACCGAAATCGGAAGGGGCGCGTTTGATCACATAAATGTTCAAAACCTGTATTGCGAAGAGGGTATAGAAGATTTATGCCAAGATGCGTTGGCAAATTCTTGTAAAGGCTTGTGGTATTCGACCGGATCAAAAATATATTGCAATGGTCAAACAATGGATTCATTTATTGAGCTGAAATTATATGCCAAAACAGATGACGGAAGATATGTTTCAAACGGCAAAGATTATGACTCGTTTGAAGATTTGAAAAACGGCCACGAACATGATCACTCCATAGCCGAAAATCCGATTTTTGCGACAACGAACGGCATGCACCCGTATGCCGTCAGATCAAAATCTCTGCCAAATATGGCTGCAGATTAAAGCTAAGCAAATAAAATATTTATTTATGTTGCAAACAAACAAATGAATAAAATAAGCGCAAAGCAAATAAGGAGAGTTAAATGAAAAAGATTAGTGAACTCGGGCGTTCAATGGTTGAAATGCTTGGCGTTTTAGCCATTATCGGCGTTATTTCCGGCGGTGGTTTGGCAGGCTACTCTAAAGCGATGTATCTTTATCAGATGCACAATACGGTCAGCTTTGTTTCACAGGCCCTTATTAATTATTCTTTGTTTGTTCAACGCGACGTCAGAGATTATCCGAATGACCGCACAAAAATGGCTGAGAACGCACATAATTTTACGCTTCTTCCCGAATGTGTGCCGCAAGAGTCTGCGCTTGGTGATTCGACTTATCAGGTCTGCCGTGCACCTTTGGGCGAAATTTATCCGCGCTTTTTCACAAACAACACTTCGGAAGGCTTTTATTATACATATATGCTCTACGTCACGTTTCTTAAAAACAGGCAGAAAGCTTGCTCTGATTTCCTGAGCCGAAACTGGGATAGGATTGTGCCCGAAAAAGTCTGGCGCAAAGGCAAATTGTGGCTGATCTCAAATCAAGGTGAATCAGTCGTTTACGGCACCGGCGGCGGGGGCTTAAACCTTTCGAATTTGGCAAACAATTGCGAAGCTCTGTGCGGCGAAGGAAACAGTTTTTGTGCCGTTGTGTTTGACTTTACCGGCGTCAAATACTAACTAATTGAAAATAAAAGAAAAATTGGCGATTTTTTAAAGTGATCGCCTTTTCTTTTTAAATGTTTCACATGAAACATCTTATATTTTTATAGGAAAAATCATATATTTATAAAAATTAAAAATCTTCTTTACATATCAAACAGTTTGCTTTATTTTAACCCATACAATAAATAAACAGGAAAAAAACAATGACCGCGACCTTAAAACAAATTCGCAAAACTTTTTTGGATTACTTTGAAAAAAACGGACACACAATCGTGCCTGCATCTTCTTTGGTGCCGGATAACGATCCGACATTGATGTTTACAAACTCGGGAATGGTGCAGTTTAAAAACATTTTTACGGGCAATGAAACACGCCCCTATACACGTGCCGCATCGGCTCAAAAATCTGTTCGTGCGGGTGGAAAACATAACGACCTTGACAGTGTCGGTTATGACGTTCGTCACCACACATTTTTTGAAATGCTCGGTAACTTCTCGTTCGGTGATTACTTCAAGGAAGAAGCGATTTATTACGCCTGGGAGCTCATTACAAAAGAATTCGGTATCCCGAAAGACAAGTTGGCGGTTACGGTTTTCCACACGGATGATGTCGCGCGTGAATTATGGAAAAAAATCTCGGGTTTGCCGTCAGACAGAATTATTGATATCGCAACAAAAGATAACTTTTGGCAGATGGGTGATACGGGCCCTTGCGGTTATTGTTCCGAAATTTTTTATGATCACGGGCCTGAAGTTTGGGGTGGTTTGCCCGGAACACCCGAAGAAGACGGCGATCGCTGGATTGAAATTTGGAATTTGGTGTTTGATGAGTTTGAAGACTTACCCTCAGGTGAGCGCGTTAATTTGAAAAAACGCTGTATTGATACCGGTATGGGCTTAGAGCGTATGACGGCGATTTTGCAAGGTGTTCACTCAAATTATGATATCGACCTGTTCCAAAATTTAATCACGGATTTATGTAAACTTTCGGGCACGGATAAAGCAAACAAAGCATTTTCGTCTTCATATAATGTCATCACGGATCACCTGCGCTCGACAGCTTTCTTAATTGCAGACGGTGTTTTGCCGTCAAACGAGGGAAGGGGCTACGTTTTGCGCCGTATTATGCGCCGTGCGATGCGTCATTTGTTTATGATCGGGGTTCATGAGCCGCTTTTATATAAACTTTTGCCGTCGCTTCAACGTGAAATGGGCGAGACATATCCTGAAATTGTGCGTTATGATGCCTTAATCAGAGAAACAATCAAAGCCGAAGAAGTTCGTTTTGGCAGAACGCTTGCCACCGGTATGAAGCTTTTGGACGAACAAACGGCCGATATGAAAGAAGGCTCTGTTTTAAGTGGCGAGACGGCATTTAAGCTTTATGATACATACGGTTTTCCGCTTGATTTAACGCAAGATGCCTTAAAGCTTAAAAACATTAAAGTCGATACTGACGGCTTTAATAAGGCGATGGAAGAACAAAAAGCCAAGGCACGTCAAAATTGGGCCGGCTCCGGCGATGAGGGAACCGAAAAAGTTTGGTTTGAACTGCAAGACAAACTCGGAGCGACAGACTTTTTAGGTTATAAAACCTTAAAGGCCGATTGCGCCATCGTAGGGCTTGTTAAAGATGGTGTTTCGGTTGATAAAATCGATTCGGGCGAGTTTTACTTAGTCGCAAACCAAACGCCGTTTTACGGCGAATGCGGCGGTCAGGTCGGTGATACGGGAAAAATTATCGGCAAAGATTTTGAAATAGAAGTGATTGACACCAAACGCAAGCTTGATAACATATTTGTTCATGTTTGTAAGCTCACCAAAGGCTCTGTAAAAGTCGGTGATGTTGCCTCTTTTGAGGTCAACGCGTTGCGCCGCAAACAAATTTGCGCGAACCACTCCGTGACCCACTTGGTGCATAAAGCGCTTCGCACGGTTTTAGGCGATCACGTTGCTCAAAAAGGCTCGCTTGTGGCACCTGACCGTATGCGCTTTGATATATCTCATCCGAAGCAGATAACGGCAGATGAAATTCGCAAAGTTGAAGATATGGTCAACGCCTCAATCAGAGAAAACTACCATGTTAACACGGTTTTGATGAATAAAGATGAGGCGGTTGCAACAGGTGCGATGGCGCTGTTTGGTGAAAAATACGGCGATGAAGTTCGAGTCGTTAAAATGGAAAAGAACGGCGAAGTTTATAGCGAAGAACTTTGTGGCGGAACGCACGTTTGCGACACGGGCGATATCGGCTATTTCCACATTTTATCAGAATCTGCGGTCGCGGCAGGCATCCGCCGCTTAGAGTGTTTAACGGGGGCTGCGGCTGAAAATTTTGAACACCAGCTTGAAGATAAATTACATCATATTTGTTCAAGCCTTAAAACGAATGTGAACGATTTGGAACAACGCATTGCAAATCTTTTGGCTGAAAAGAAAAAGCTGGAACAAGATATTTTAGATTTGAAAAAACAAATGATCGGAGGTAAGAAAGACGGCGCAGACGATGTTGAAACGATTAACGGCATCAAATTTGTCGGTAAAGTCGTTTCAGGCGTTCATCCGAAAGAACTTAAGGCTTTTGTTGATGAAATCGAACAAAGCATTAAGTCGGGTGTTGTTGTTTTGGCCTCAGATAAAGACGAAAAAGCTTCAATTGTTGTCGGGGTAACAAAAGACCTGACGAATAAATATTCGGCAGTTGATTTGGTCAAACTGGCAGCCTCGGCCGTCGGCGGAACGGGTGGCGGCGGAAGAGCTGATATGGCGCAAGCCGGCGGCTCGGATGCAACAAAGCTTAATGATGCCATCGAAACAGTCAAAAAAGCAATATAAAAAACAGCCCCTCAAACAAGGGGCCTTTTTTTGACAAAAATGTTGACAGAGTCCGAAATTTCTGGTATATTGCAAACAGAAAAATCAATTAAATTTTTATATATTATGAAGAAAATTTTGATTGCATTAGCTATCATTTTGCTGAGCTTAGGCGCGCTTCTTTTCAGCATGAAGTGTTTGGACTGGACGCTGATGAAAGCTATTGGATTTGCCGGAATGGTGATGTGCCTTGCAATGACAGTCTGGACACACTACACGTGGGGGTGGATCGAAACCAACAAACACTGTTTTTCCTACTGGTTCGCATTTCGAGACATGGATAAATGGCCGAATGCAAAAGGGTGGAAGTGGGGCGGTTTTGCCTCAATGGTACTCTTCGGAGTATTTATGTTCATCTTCCTCTGTCATGTGCAGATGCTTTGGTTTTGGTGGATTGTAGTGTTTATTGTTTGGTTTGAAGTTCTGTTCTTTATGATTCTGAGGACCTTTTTTTACTAAGAGCTACCTCCACTGATGTAATGAGCTAAAAACAGCATCTTTTCGAAAGGAAAGGTGCTGTTTAGCTTTTTTTAAATGATGTGATAGATAATAGCGCTCTAATGGAGTATATGTAATGAGCGTTTTTCAAATTTTTATCGGATTTTTATTGTTGCTTGCCTGGGCGGCAAGACCGATTTTATATCGTCCGGCGGCAAAATATTTCCCGATGAAAATGTCGTCTGCCTTCACAAGTACATGGCTGATGCTTGCGCTTATCATAACATTTCCTCTTTTAAGACATTTACTTTTAGATGATTGGAAAAAAATTTTATTTTCACCGTTTATTTTAATCAGCATCTATAAAGGAGCAATGCTCTTTTACAGCATAGAATTATCTCAATTTGTAAACAGAGAATCAACATCGTCTTCGGTGTTTTTAAGCTTTATTGCGCTAGCATTGGGCGCATTGGCAAATAATTTGTTTTTCGGTGAAGGCTTGAGAGTTGTCAAAGTGTTGTGTATTTTAGGCTTTGGCGCTTTAGGTGCGGCTTTCTTAATCAAAGGCGATGCCAAAAGACTAAAGAAAAAAGCCAAAACGGCATTTTGGGTTTTAACGGTCATTATGGCCTCATATACGGTCTCTGACCATCTTGCCATTCCTCAAATCGGCTGGTATGCACATTTGCTTGTTTCATCTGTCGTGATGTTTATCACAAGTTTAATTCACGGCATTTCAAAGCAAGATTTTAAACATATGTTTTTAAATCGGCAAATTGCTTACGCCGGTATTTTTTATGCGGCATCGGAATTTTTGGTTATTTATGCATCAATTAATATTTTGCCGGTTTCAATTGTCGCCGTCTTTTTAAGGCTTTCCGTGCCGGTGGTAATGATTTACTCAGCGATGCGTTATCATGAACAAAGCATCAAAAATCAGCTTATTTTCGGCATCTGCGCCATTATCCTCGCCTTACCGATTATTTTAATGAAAAACGGATAAAAACATTATCTCTTAGGTATGAACAATTTCAAACTCGTCAACGAGCTGTTGATACACAGCCAGATTTTTGTTGATTAAAACATTCCGATCGATAATCATTTGAGGAGGCGTGTGGCGCTTGGTAATAAGTTCACGAGCGGCAACTCTTTGAAGTGCAACATCAACGGTGCAAGGCACATATAACATTTTCGTATGGTAACCGAATTGTTTGATGTTTGCGAGAAGCTCACGATGACACATGGGGGTGCCTCCATGATCAAAGAAAATATTTTTCTTTGTTTCCACAGCGCGTTTCAAAAGCTCATAACCTGCGATTCGTGCGGGAAGTTCCCAACGTTTGAAAGCCTCAACACTACCGATTGTATCAACATCTTTTTTATATTCCGGTATGGCTTCCATAATAAAGTCAAAGCCGATAAATAAATAGTCTTTAAAATCATCTTTGTGCTGAAAATAGTATGTCGTCTTTCCTGCACCGGGAATACCAAACATATGGACAATTTCGGGACTTTCCTGAGAAGGTACGACTGAGAGCATACTTTCAAATACACTCTCAAAACTTTGCATTTCGTTTTGATGCTCCTCAAAGGTATAAGGCAAAACCTCAGAGATGCCTGGAATTAAACTTTTAATTGCTAACATATCTGCACGGATTATATTAAATTTTTAAAACGTATGCAAGAAAAATAAAGTTTCCAAATTTAAAATCGAGATTGTTTAAATGCGTCAATGATTTCGTAGTGTGATGCCGCAAGATATATTTGATCGATATTGTTTTTCAAAAATTCTTCGGTAATATCGGCAGTTGTTATTGTCAGCAGAACAGGTATCGCCGGATAATCAAGCGCAACCTTCATATCAGCAAAAGCATCGCCGACAAAAACAATGTCTTGTTTGGAACAAGTAAGCGGCAACGAAAGTTTTTTTAAGGTATAATCTATAATTTTTTTAGAAGGCTTTGTAACGCCGGCTTCATCTGCTGTCACAATAACATCAATCAATGGTTTAATGTTTTTGATAAATTCGGTATGCATTTGCAAATCTTTTACAAAAGAAGTGTCTCTGTTTGTGATGATGGCTGTTTTTATATGATGTTTTTTCAGTAACTGTAAATATTCTTTTGCACCATCAAAAAAAGGGATTTCTTCAATGTGTGTCAACAGATAATTTAAATAAGTGTTATATGCATCAGAAGCGTCCGGTCCGAAAAAGTTCGGAAAATTTTCTTTCATTGATTTGAGTTTATTTTTTTTTTGCCGCGTAATAGACCAGGGCGCTTGATGATATAAAGCTAAAGTATAATTAATGGCATCATGATCAACTTTTTTTGAATTCATTAAAGTGCCGCATAAATCAAATATAACAACTTTAGGCTTTTGAGAAAAAGGACTACATTGATTGATGTTCATCAATTTAGTCCTTAATTAAGGTTGCCAAATCATCAAAATCATTTATATGCAATAAACGCTTATTGGAGCTTTCCTTATCAACATAAGAGCTGTCCATGAAGTTTCCCTTTCCGAGTAAAACCGGATAAACAGAAGCGTTCATGGCACAATCCGTATCTTGTTTGGAATCACCGACCAAAAACACATTATCACGATTGATAGAAGAAACATCATCTTTTAAAGCAACAAAAACAGGATCCGGCGCGGGTTTATTGTGAGGAGCGTCTCCGTTAGCTAAGATTTTTTTGAACTTAACATTCGGATAACACTGCGAAACCTCTTTTAACAACAATTTGCGCTCTTTGTTTGAAATAACATACAAGTCAATATTTTTGTCTTCACAAAGCTTCATAAATTGCTCGGCATGAAGTTTGGGCCTGATTTTATGGTAACCGTGTTTTTCATAATATTCTAAATAACGTTGATAAGCTTCATCAGCCTGTTTGCCGAAAAAGTTCACAAAGTTTTCTTTTAATGATTTATTGGTATCTCTGTGTTTCGCTTTTGTAATATCCCAAGGCTCTTTTCCGTAGAGCTTTAAAACATGCTCCATAGAATCAACCACCGCAGCCCTGGTTTCAGCCAAAGTTCCGTCCCAATCAAAAAGTATTGCTTTCGGATTGCGTTTCATCTAAAAGTTTCCTCGCAAAAGTTCAATATTTTCGGAAAAGGTATTCAATTCTGTTATAAAAGATGAAAGACTTTGTCTTAACGAATTTACATCTTGTTCATTTAAATCTGTCTGAAGAGCAGAAATCTTTTTATATGAAACCTGACAAGGCAATTGCACACCGATAAGAATATCTTCTTTTATTAATCCTTTTTCAGCTTTTTCCAAAAGGCGATTTAAAGGAATCGTGATAGAAGAATCTTTTTGAGAGTATGCTTTAATGATATTAAAAATACAGGCTGCCGGCAATTTTGAAGAACCGGAATTTAGCGAAAGATGGTGCACATCTTTTTGCATGTCGGAAATTTCTTTGCCTCGTGAAATTGTGCGTTTAACGGCTTGTAATTTAATTTCTTCAACATTTTTAATTTTTTTATTTATTTTGAATGTTGCATCATTTAAAAACATATCTTTGCTGTGAAATCCTAAAATAGTGGCTTCAAAATCGGAAAAAGAAAGATGTGCTAAATCTGCAAAAATTTTCTTGAAGCGCAAAGTGTCTAAATAACAACCCAAGCCGTAAACTTTTTGTTTTCCTAAAACAGATCTTGCCACTTCAGACATGGTATCTGATTGGTTTGTGACAACCACGACATTACTTTTAGGAGCATATTTTTTTATTTCATAGCATAAGTTTGCAATAAGAGGGGCATTTTTAATAGACTGGATATTTCTGCCGCTCGGATCAAGAAGTTTATAAGCTTCTTCTTCCTCTTTTGAAGCAAATGAGCCGACTGTAATGATGACAAGGCTTGAGCCTTTGATGTCTGCTAAATTGTTTGAGGGAAGGAAAGATACATGACTTGAAAAAGGCTTTTCAAGGGTTAAAAGGCTTTCTTGCAAATCTTGTAATTGTCCTGAAATTTTTTGCACATTGTTTGGGGTATACAAAACCACGTCTACCTTGGAAGAAAAACTTGTTTGTTCTGCCAATAAACGCGTTAACTCAGAGCCGACTTTCCCCGCGGCGCCCAAAATCGAAATCTTCATATAATCTCCGTCAAAAGAACATTACTTACGACACGCCATATCACAAAATTTCATAAAAGTCAATTTATTTGTACAAAATGACAAATGACATTTTCTTAAAGAAAGTTACATTTTTTAATCTTCTGATTTATTTGAAGGCTATTTTACCGGAATTAACATCATCTATTAATTGTTCCAACTCTTGCATTGAGTGAACTTCCGGAATCCATCTGAGCTCGTCCGGCAGATCGGTTGTAAACTCGCTGCGATAACGAATGGGGTGTGCGCCGGCATCAATAGCAGCATATTGATTATAAACGCGGTCATCAACCAAAATCGTTTCATCAGCTTTTATGCCATATTCTTCAAAGCAAGATTTAAGCATATCAACTTTTGCCGTGTCGTGCATGAATTTGCCGTGCTGAACGCATTTGATGGTCAAAAAGTTTTTCACATCGGCAAGCAAATTGTTCAAAAACTTTGTTTTTGTTTCAACATCAAATGTTGCCGATAAGGTAAACTGTTTAAAGCCTTTGTCATGAAAACGTTTTAAGGCTTCGATAACCCCCGGATATAACGGGCGGTTTGTAAAAAATTCAATATTATGAGAAAAATCATAATCAAGCTCTGCACCGAGTGTCGGGTGTGTTTTAAGCTCTAAAGCGCCGTATTTTGAAACAATCGGCAAAACTTTCGGCAAATCTTCCCATTTCATATCACCATACATCGGTTTGTATTTCGGATGTTCTTTTAAAAAGTGAAAATAGGCATAATTAAGGTTTGCCAACACACCATCAACATCCCAAAAAATGTTTTTAATCATACAAAACCTCAACTATTTGTTCGCTGATGCTTTTTTCTTTGCAGGGGCTTTGGCGGTTTTAACGCTGACCTTTTCTTCTTTTCCGAGTTCTTTTTTAACAACTTCATCGACAAGGCTTAAAATAAAGCTCAAAAGAAGCATCATTGAAATAGCCAGATACGAAATAAAGAAAATCCATGAATGCGGATAAATAACCATGACCGAACGTGTAATATGGGCCCAGCCGTCAAGAGTAAATACCTGCAATAAAGTTAAAATCGATTCGGACAATGTCGCAAAGTCTAAGAAACGGGCAGAAAACAGGTTAACGGCAATAATTGCAAAGACATATAAGAAAACGCCGAAAACCAAAAGAAAAGCAACAAAGTTCGGAAGCAGAGCCGTTGCAACGTTGATGATGCGTTTTAATTTAGAAAAACGATTGATGTATTTTAAGAGTCTGAACAATCTGAAGGCCCTGAAAATAATGAACGATGAAGCAAACGAAAACGATGAAACGGTAATGATTGCAAAATCGGCCATATTCCAATGAGATTTAAAAAAGTCTTTGCCGTAAACATAAATTTTTAAGCCGATTTCCACAATAAAGATGGCAAGACACAATCTGTCAATCAAATATAAAATCGGACCGAAATTGCTGTGAAATGACGGAATGGCCATCAGTCCCAAAACAACAGAGTTGATGCAGATAAGCATCATAATAAACATATCAAATCCGCGCGTTTCAACAAAAGCGGTGATTTTGCGCTTATCAGCGATTAAAGCATGTTTCATCATTTTATCCTCACAAAAATTAAATTTATAAGCAGTCTAGCCGAAATGTTTGAAAAATACAAGCACTAATGTTGAAATAACAATAGCGGGACCGAAAGCGCCGATTCGCTCGCGTTTTGCCAAACAAAAAGCGGCAAACACAAAAGAGGATATTAAAATTAAAGCCGGAATTTGCTCAAAACCGATCCAGGCGCCGACGGCCGACAAAAGCTTGATATCTCCGCCGCCGAAAGCATCAGGATGTTTTTTGACCATAAAAAGAGAGGCAATAACAGGCAACAGATAACCGACAGCTGCCCCCATGGCGCTGTAAAAGGCGGGTGAACAAAAAATATAATCATGTTGGGGCACAACGGTTGCCGCATAAATAAAACCGACAATTAAAAGCGGAACGGTCAAAATATCGGGCAGCAAAAACATACGCTCATCAATTTCATATAAAAGGAGCAAAATCCACAGTAAAGCGATATAAAAAGCAGAAGGCAGACACAAATGCGCCGCATAAGTTAAGGCGGCAGCAATCACGGCCCACCCCAAAGAGCGCATCAGATATTTGTGCATCAAACGCTGATATTGTCCGTTTTGTTTGCGTTTTTCTTTGGAAACTTTTTTTGTCGGGGCAATCAGGCGGTAAATCGCATAAGCCATCGTGGCGGGCATAAACTTTGAAAAACGACGTGCCATATAAGGAATAAGGGCACCGAAAACAAATCCTGAAACAATGTAAAACATATTAAAATCTCCTTTTTTTCAATTTTTAATACAAAAAAGTTAAAAAGTACTTGAAATTTCAAAAATAAAGTTGTAAGAAAACATCACTTTGTTCGGCACCCCTGGAGGTCGATCAAAGAATAACAACTAAAAATAAGGAAAAATAATATGACAAATATTACATTTAAAGCATTAAAGCGTGAGAAAGCAGGTAAGGGGGCAGCTCGTGCATGTCGTCGTGAGGGCCGTGTTCCTGCAGTGATTTACGGTGGTAAAAAAGACCCCGTTTTAATCAGCCTTGATCCGGTCGAACTCAAAAAGGCATTGGAAGCCGATGATCTTTTTGAGACCGAAATTGTTCTTGATATTGAGGGCAAAACCCAAAAAGTTAAATGTCAGGATATTCAATTTCACCCTGTAACGGATATGCCGATTCACGTTGATTTTTTACGTTAAGAGGTAAAAAATGTTTTTAGTGGTCGGGCTTGGAAATCCGGGAACGGAATATCAAAATACCCGCCACAATGTCGGTTTTATGGCGGTCGATGAAATATGCGACCGCTATAAATTTAGCCCGTTTAAGTCAAAGTTTGACGGCTTAATTGCCGAAGGCCAAATCGGCTCTGAAAAAGTTTATGTGCTAAAACCTCAGACATTTATGAATTTATCAGGCAATTCGGTGGTCAAAGCGGCTTTGTTCTATAAGATATTGCCTGAAAATATTATAGTGATACATGATGATATTGATCTTTCTTTAGGTCAGCTTAAAGCAAAGCTCGGCGGCGGTGCCGGAGGACACAACGGTTTAAAAAGCATCGATTCGAATATAACGCCCCAATATAACAGGATTCGCGTCGGCGTCGGCAGACCTCAGATAAAAGGCCCCGAAGTTGTGGATTATGTCTTGGGACATTTTTCAAAACACGACAAAGAAGTGTTGCAAAAAGCTTTTGAAACAGTATCTGAAGCTGTTGAAGTTTTAATTTTAAATGGCATCGATTCGTGCTCGAATTTTTTGGGCATGTCGCAAGCTTCAAAAAAATAATGAGAACAAATATAACGGAGATTAAAGATGGGTTTTAATTGCGGAATAGTTGGACTTCCAAATGTTGGAAAATCGACGCTTTTTAACGCCTTAACGCAAACAATTTCGGCACAGGCGGCAAATTTTCCGTTCTGCACGATTGAACCGAATACAGGGCGCGTGGCTGTGCCGGATAAAAGACTTGATAAGTTAGTTGAGATGGTTCAACCGAAAAACATTGTGCCGACACAACTCGAGTTTGTCGATATTGCAGGGCTTGTCAAAGGCGCATCGAAAGGCGAGGGGCTCGGAAACCAATTCTTGGCAAACATCAGAGAAACAGATGCCATTATTCACGTTCTGCGCTGCTTTGAAAACGACAATATTACGCACGTTGAAGGTTCGGTCGATCCGATAAGAGATGCCGAAATCGTAGAAACGGAATTGATGCTCGCAGACCTTGAAAGCTTGGAAAAACGTATTGAACAAGTCGTTAAAAAGGCGCGCGGAGGTGACAAAGAAGCAATTGTTCAAAAAGCCGTGATTGAGCCGATTATTGAAGCCTTAAAAGCAGGAAAGCCGGCGCGCGTTGCCGCTCCTGATGAAAAACAAAAAGATGAATATAAACAATATAAAATGCTTCAGCTTTTAACGTCAAAACCTGTTTTGTATGTTTGTAACGTTGATGAAGAGTCAGCTTCAAAAGGCAATAAATTTTCTGAGGCTGTTTTTAAGAAGGCATCAGCAGAAAACGCCAAAGCCGTGATTATTTCAGCAGAAATAGAATCAGAAGTGGCGCAGCTTGAAGATGAAAACGAGAAAAAAGAATTTTTACAAACGCTTGGACTGGAAGAAACGGGGCTTTCAAAAATTATTAAAGCAGGCTATGAGCTTTTGGGCCTTCAAACATATTTTACCGCCGGCCCGAAAGAAGTACGCGCGTGGACGTTTTTAAAAGGTTATAAAGCCCCTCAGTGTGCCGGAATTATTCACTCGGATTTTGAGCGTGGATTTATCAGGGCAGAAACAATTTCATATGATGACTATGTAAAATTCGGCGGTGAACAGGCTTGCAAAGAAGCCGGAAAAATCCGCTCTGAAGGCAAAGAATATGTTGTGCAGGACGGCGATATTATGACGTTTTTGTTTAATGTTTAGGAAGAGACCATGTTAGATTTAAAAATTAAAAAATATGAAAAGTTTTGTTTGCCGGAGAAAATAGAAGGTGAAAAAACTGTTTTTCTGAGGCGGAGACATGAACATGATGAAGAGTTATTGGATTTAATTCTTCGTTCAAAAGATTTTTTAAGAGAATTTTTGTTCTGGGTGGATGACACAAAAACTTTGCAAGATGTTGCCGTTGTAACCGATGTTTTTTCAAAAAACTGGGAAAATCAAGATTCCTTTGAATATGTATTTATGGATAAAAAAACGAAAAAAATGGTTGGGGCCGGTGGTATTCACACAGTTTCCTATATGAATCATTGGGCAGAATATGGGTATTATTTGGATAAAAAAGCAACGGGACATGGTTATGCCTCTGATTTTGTGAAAGCGTTGGAAAAGGAACTTTTTAAAAGAAAAATTCATCGGCTTGTAATAGAATGCGACGCATTAAATAAAGCATCTGCAAAGGTTGCGGAACGTTGCGGCTTTTCTTATGAAGGATGTCTGAAAGGGGCTAAGTTTGCGTACGGAGAGTACCGCAACGAATTGGTATATGCCAAAATTAATCCAAACGACGAATAGAACTTCTTTCAAAATAATGATTTTTCATTTTAGCCTGAAAATCATCAAATTCATTCGTAACGGAATGATATCCGACGGCATAGCGCCTCTCTTCGGGCGCCCACAGGCAGTATGATTGTATCGCAAAAGAAATTTTTTCTTCATCTTCTTTTGTGGGTTTAATAGATATAAATTCGGTTTTGGATTTGCAGTAAGGCTCTTTGAAGAAGCGAATCTTGGAAACAAATCCGCGCTTAAATAAATGATAAGCAGCTAAGCCTAAATTTTGATGATCGCGATGTTGGTTTTTGCCGTTTTTAAAATAAATCGTGCAAAGCGTGACATCTTTGGGAAATTGCGATAAATAATGTTTGATAATATCTTCGGCATGCCTTTGCGTCAAAGCGCCGTCAATCGCACGATTTTGCGGAATATGAATATGATCGCGCTTAACACCTAACGCCATGCAGCTGTCAATAAATTCAAAATCTCTTGCCTGAACAAAATCTTGAAGAGATAAGTTATAAATGTGCTCACCGGCATGCTTTGAACAAGAATGACCGTCATTGAGGCGCTCTCTGACACGAGATTGAGACCCGTCAGTACACAAAATAAGATGAACATCATCTTTTTGTTTAAGAGATTGGCGAATATCAACGCTCATGGTAAGCAGTTCATCATCTTGGTGAGGAACAAAATACAACAAAGTTTTCGGTGCCTCGAAAATTTTTGAAAGAAAGGCGCCTTCTCCAAATTGAGTATCAAACCAGTCTCTGATGTTTTCTAAAATTTTATCATTAGCAGTTTTGTTCGTTTGCCATAAAGTATGCTCCTGAGAAGTAAGAACCGTGTTTAAGCGCTTAAATTTTCGCGGTTGAACGACAGGAACATGATAAATGACTTCCAGCGTTTTGAGCCAAAAATCATCTGCAGACAAACATAATTGTTTGATTAAAGTCTCATCAAAATAAGATTTACCGAATACATTCGGCGGAAATAACGTGCCGGCACCGTTTGTGGCGAGCAGTTGCATGGAAGGCTTTTTGATGATTTTGTTTTGTTCTTTTACAAAATTGTGATAAAAATCAAATCGATCAACATTTCTTTTCATCAGATGTGTACGCATTGCCGATACGGCATGAGGAAATTTTAAATATGATTTCAACAGACACTCAATCATATCGCAATCATATACTAAATCATCGTCTGCGATAATAACAATGTCATTGCTATATTTTTGTAAAGCATAAAAATATTTTTTGTGAGGCTTTAAGTCGTCGCACCATTCTATTTGAAGCTTGTCGTTTGCAAATTGAGATAAATATTCGGGCAAGTCATCTTCTTTGTTTTCGAATTGAGAAGCGGCAAGCCATAAAATAACTTTATCAGGCAAAACGGTTTGAGAAAAAAGAGAAGAAAGTGTTGGCTCTAAATAGTTGATTCTCAGAGGATATGAGGTCAAAGAAACAATAATCTGATGCTTTTTTCTTAACAACCGGAGGCGAAAAGAAAAAATATTAATCAAAAATCTTCGTATTTTTAGAAACATAATATAAAATATTCCATAAAATAACACCAAGCAAAAGCAGTATATCAAAGAATAAAATGAAGTAAATAAAAAAAACCGCCTGTAAAGACGGTTTTTTATTGGCGGGAGTGACGGGGCTCGGACCCGCGACCTTCTGCGTGACAGGCAGACGCTCTAACCAGCTGAGCTACACCCCCATAAGGTAAACCACTTATACATAACAAAAAAAATAAAAGCAAGACTTTTTTTAAAAAATTTATAAAAAATTTATAAAGTGTGGATATATTACTTCGGGTATGCTTCCAATTTGTATAACTTGATTATCTACTTGAAAAAAGTTGAAAGTTGTAGCATCCTAGTCGAAATTAATGTGAGAGTAAAAAGAGAATGGACTTTAAACGCGCGAGAACAACGGCAAAACGGATACGTCAAGAACGTATGCTTCTTTTTGTTTATGCTCTTTCCATAACGGCGGCATTGCTTATATACATATATCACAACAACAATGTAAATGCGTCGTTTGATTATGATAATGAATTTATTGATGAAGAATCCGAAGAAATAGCGTTGGGTGAAGACAGCTTTTCTTTGGAAGAGAATTTGGCTTTAGCGGAAACGGGGGCCGAAATTGAAAATCTTCAAGTTATTGAAACAGAGGCTGAGGAAGAAGGCGAACCGGCAGAAGAAATTTTGGTTGCGCAAAATCTAGGGGTTAATGAAGAAGCCGTTGTTGTTGAAAAGGGTGACAGCTTTATCGGCATTTTAACAAAAATGGGCCTGGAATACGGTGATGCCACAAATCTTTATAAGACCTATAAGAAAGTTTATGATGCTCGAAACATAAAAATCGGTCAGGTTATTAATATTTCATCGGTTGTTGACACGAAATACAGCGATATGATGACAATCACCAAAATTATGACAGAACCGACAAGCGGAACGAGATATATTCTTGAAAAACAAGAAGATGGAAAATATGAAGCACGTGTTGAACAAGATGAATTAAAAACCGAGACAAAAGTTGTTTCCGGCACGATTAACGGCACGGTTGTCGGGTCAATGAAGCTTGCCGGGGTTCCGCAAAATGTTGCAGGCAATTTTGTAAACATTTTTTCCTACAGTGTCGATTTCAGAAAAGATGTGAAGGCAGGCGATAAATTTGAAGTTCGTTATGAACGCAAAACAGCACCGAACGGAAATGTGGTTAAAACGGGCGATATTGTTTATGCAGCCTTAACGCTCGGAAAAGTCAAAACGGAGCTTTACCGTTTTGAAGACGGCGCCTCCGTTGATTATTACAACGAAAAGGGCTTAGCGTTAAAGAAGAATTTAGACAGGAAACCGTTAGAATTTAAAAAAGCGCGCATTTCTTCAAAGTTCGGACGCAGATTCCATCCGATATTAAAGCAATATCGTATGCATAGCGGTGTCGATTATGCCGCGCCGATGAATACAAAGGTTTATGCTTCGGCAGATGGAACGGTAACTGCGGCAAAATGGGTAAACGGCTACGGAAATTATATTACGATCCGTCATAATTCGGAATATTCAACCGGATACGGACACTTAAAGTCGTATGCCAAAGGGATTCGCCCGGGTGTGCGTGTCAAACAAGGACAGGTCATCGCTTATGTCGGCTCGACAGGTCGTTCAACAGGTCCGCATTTGCACTTTGAAATCATCAAAAACGGCAAAAAAATTGATCCGTTGAAAGTCAAAGCGGCAACAGGTGAAAACTTAAGCGGCGATAAGCTCAAAAAGTTCAAAAAAGTTGTTGAACAGATTAAGGCGACAACGGCAACAGAAACGAAAGTGGCCGAAACGGCGCAAAATTCATCCGAAAAAACGGAAAAGACCGCTTCAAACTAAATTCTCATAACAAATTTATTTTATTGACAGCTTCAAAAAGGCTGTGTATTTTGTTATAAAATCAACGTTTTTATAAAGGAGATTATCAATGGAACTTAAAGGTTCTAAAACAGAACAAAACTTAAAAGATGCTTTTGCAGGCGAATCTCAAGCACGCAATAAGTATACATATTATGCTTCTAAAGCCAAAAAAGAAGGCTACAATATCATCGCCGCAAAATTTGAAGAAACGGCCAACAACGAAAAAGAGCATGCTAAAATCTGGTTTAAGCTTTTGCATAACGGCGAAGTTCCGTCAACAATCGAAAACTTGAAGGACGCCGCTTCAGGCGAAAATTATGAGTGGACCGATATGTATGAGCGTATGGCTCGCGAAGCAAGAGAAGAAGGCTTTGATAAAATTGCCAAACTTTTTGAAATGGTTGGCAATATTGAAAAAGGTCATGAAGAAAGATATCAGGCTTTGCTCGATTCTTTGTGTGAGGGTAAGATTTTCGAGCGTCCGACGAAAGTTATTTGGGAATGCGCTAACTGCGGTTGCCGTATTGAGAGTCCGAAAGCGCCGGAAAGATGCCCTGTTTGCGATCACCCGCAAGCTTATTTCTTTGAGCTTCAGGAAAAGTTCTAGAGATATAAAAAAAAGAACAAGCCCCGCATCAGCGGGGCTTTTTTTGATAATAAAAAAACAGCGCCTTGAAAAAGGCGCTGCATTTTTTCAAAAATCCGAAGATTATTTCAATCTGTCGATTTCAGACTGAATGCCGGCTTCGTCGATAACTTGAATTTGTGTGCCGTTCAAAACGAGTGTCGGAACACCGCGGATTTGAAGTTTGTTAGCTAAATCAGAAACTTCTTTAATCGTGTTTTGAACTTTCTCAGAAGCAACATCTTCTTTGAATTTCTTCATATCCAAGCCTGCTTTTTCAGCCATGCTGTTGATTGTTTCTTCAGTCAATCTGGATTGAGAACCGAGCATAATGCCGTATAATTCCATAAATTTGCCCTGTTCGTTAGCAGCTAAAGCGGCTTGAGCGGCATATTTTGAAATTTGAGCAACGAATGTAATCGGTTTGAAAACAACTTTAACATCAGGATTCTTTTTAACAATGGCTTCAACAGCGGGAGCCAATCTCTTGCAGTAGCCGCAAGAAAAATCAAAGAATTCAACCAAAACAATCTTGGCATCTTTAGGACCGACAAAAGGAGCATTTGCATTGTTGTTCAGCTCTTCAATGTTTGTTTTGAAAAGACGAGAAGCTTCCTGTAATTGAGCTTGACGTTGAACGTCTTCATATTTTTGCAAAGCGCTGACAATCATTTCAGGATTATTTTCCAAAGCAACGCGAAGCTCTGAAACATCCAAAGCAGCCGGAGCTTTTGCCTTATGATTGCAGCAACCGAAAAATGTGCAGAGAGCTGTCAAAACAGCAACAACAAGTGCTACAACTGAAATATATAATGAATTTTTCATTTTAAACCTTTCTTAAAATTACGTAATTAAAAAACAACGTGAATCTATACGTTTTTTTCATAATTGACAAGATAAAATACAAAAAAGATAACAACAAAATGAAAAGGTAAAATCATGTTTCACGTTAAAGTTTCACTTTTCTCTCACACCAAAGAATTAGAAAACAAAATAGATGAACTGCATGATAAAATTGTTGAGATTTCAATGGTTTTTAAAAAGGCTGTCCATCTGTTTTTACAAGAAAAGAGAAGCCAAAATTACCGAAAACTAAGCAAAGAAATTAAAACCATTGAACATGATGCCGATGTTTTGCGTCGGGATATTGAAAGCCGTTTATATGCTCAAAATCTGATTCCCGATTTCAGAGGCGATGTTTTGGAGCTTGTTGAAAATTTGGACAAGGTGATTAACGAATTTGACGAAGTGGCACATCAATTTTATATTGAAAACCCTGATGTTCCGAAAGAATATCACGAAAAAATCGAAGATTTGGTCGGTCAGGTATGCGAATGTGCCGAAAATTTGGCATTCGCTTCAAGAGCTTTTTTCAGAGATTTTACGGCAGTGCGCAATTATTCGAAAAAAGTTTATTTCTTTGAACACGAAAGCGACAAGACGACAGCCAAATTAAAAGAAGAAATTTTTGCCTCAAATATCGAGCTTGCCCACAAATTGCAGCTCAAAACATTTTTAAGCGAAGTCGCCGATATTGCCGATTTGGCGGAAAACTGTGTGGACCAATTGCTGATTTATGTGATTAAGAGAGATATTTAAGATGGGGTTGGCATATCTGATTTTTTTATCAAGCGGTTTGTTTTTGGGTTGGTCATTAGGTGCCAATGACGTTTCGAATATTTTCGGGGCGGCTGTCGGCTCAAAAATGCTCAAATTTAAAACAGCTGCCGTTATCGCTTCGGTTTTTATCATTTTAGGCGCTGTATACGGCGGTGCCGGAACGACACAAACTTTAATGAAACTTGGTGATGTCAACGCTTTGGCCGGTTCTTTTATGGTGGCTTTATCAGCGGCGGTAACAGTCTCTTTTATGGCCAAATCGGGTTTGACGACTTCAACATCGCAGGCAATTGTCGGCGGTATTATCGGGTGGAATTTATATGCCGGCAAAGCAACCGATATGGCGGTATTGCTTAAGATTATTTTAAGCTGGGCGGCATGCCCGTTTTTAGCAGGGCTTATTGCCATCGGGCTATATGTTATTTTAAAAAAAATAATCAACAAAATTCATCTTCATATTTTAAGGCAGGATCAATATTTAAGAATAGGGCTCATTCTTTCGGGGGCCTTTTGCACATACGCTTTGGGGGCGAATAATATTGCCAACGTCATGGGTGTGTTTGTGGATTCGGCTCCTTTTTCGGCGATAAACACAGCTCTGTTAAAATTGGATTCGACACAGATATTATTTTTGCTCGGAGCAATAGCCATTTCGGCCGGTATTTGGACTTATTCACAAAAAGTCATGGCAACAATCGGAAGCCACATTATGAAAATGTCGCCTTTTGTGGCGTTTATTGTTGTGTTATCTCAAGCTGTTGTGCTGTTTTTGTTTTCTTCGTCCGCTTTAAGAGACGGGTTGCACGCGTTATCATTGCCGGCGATTCCGTTGGTGCCTGTTTCAAGCACGCAGGCTGTCATCGGTGCGATTTTGGGTATCGGACTTTTAAAAGGGGGCAGAGGTATTAACTGGGGCATCGCCGGACGCATTGTCGGCGGGTGGTTCACAACACCCTTAATGACAATGATTATCTGCTTTGTGTCTCTGTTCTTTTTGGAAAATGTGTTTAAGCAAGTTGTTTGCTTACCTTAACGGGCTTAAACAAAGCAGTCGGATTTATTGAACTATTCCGTCAAATAAAACTTCTTTTCTTTTGGAAGACAGTTTTTTTAGGGCATTGTCTAAATCCGGATTCTGAGGCATTTTTCCCGTTGTTTGAAAACTCTGCAAATCGGAAAGATAAAAAGAATATCTGTTCTTATAAGGCGGGAGACTCTTGTCAACGGCAGCAATTTTAGGCGGAAGAATTTTATTTTCCGATTCCGTTTCGTCTTCCGATTCTTCCGTCGGTTGAACATCCACACTCGCAACAGGCAGTGTAGCTTGTTCAAGAGGTTTGATTTCAGCGGTTAAAGCTTCTTGAACAGGTTCCGAAACAACGTTTTCGGGAGTTTTTTCCGGCTCGTTTTCAATGGCAAAAACGCGCCCATCAATAATTTTATAACGCCGTTGAGAATATTTTGAAGAATGGTCTTGAAGCTGTTTGTTTAAAGGTTTTAGTTCGTCCCTGACGACAGGAAGAGCCCCATCCGGAATAAAAAAATCCTGTGCGTATAAGATGGTGGCTGAAAATACGAAAAACATTGCAAAGATAAAATATTTCATTTATATTGACTCTACGGTTATTAACAAAACTTGGTTATATTATACATGAAAAACGTTTTTTATATATTAATTTTTTTAAGTTTTACATCTTTTTCATCAGCAAAAGCGGAAAGCCCGCTGAATGCACGTTGCAAATCTATTGTTAAAAGTCCGAATGTGAGCGTAACCGCATCTTATGATGCGTTGACGTATGACCACACAAAAGTAGGGCGCACATTAACAAGGCTGCATACGTCCGAATATGGCGGTGATGTGCATAACGGCTACCAAATTAACGGATTGGCAACATACGATTTAGGCTCCGAGCTTAATTTTAATCTGTCAAAACAGAAGCTTTCGGACGGCGTTGTATGCTTTTATCCGAGCGATATAAAGCTTGAAATTTCGATGCGCAATCCGACAATTTATATTGCGCGGGGTATCAAAAAAGGAACATGCGCTTATGAAGTTGCTTTAAGACATGAACAGACACATCAGCAAATTAATATGGAAGTTATCGAAAAGTATATGCCGGTGATTAAAAATCGCTTTATCGAAGCCGTTAAGAAATATGCCATCGCAAGCAGAGCAAAAGATGATGTTCCGATGGAAGTTATTCAGGAAGGTTTGCAGAAAAAATATCTGGAAGCGATTAATCCGGTTTTAGAAGAAATTAAATCCGAAATCAAAAAAGAACAGGAAAAGCTGGATAATATCGAAAATTACAACTACGAACAAAGCTTGTGTCAATAAAGCGCTTATTTTGTTGCGTCAATTAAAGCATCAACACATTCTTCAACACCCTTAAATGCGGCGTCAATGTATTCTTTGTCAGCAGCGGAATTGTTCTGATAATAAATACGAATGGTTGTCATGCCGGTTTCTTTGGCAAATTCAAGATTTGAATAGCTGTCGTCAACAAAAATACAATCTTCCGGTTTATGCCCGATTTTTTTGCAATATTGATGATAAACATCGGCATTTTCGTTTTTCTTATAAACACCGAAATCTTCAACGCTGTAAAAACGATTTTTAAAAATATCATACAAGCCGATACGCTTTAAAATTTTTTCGGACGTTTCGCGGTTGCTTGCCGTAAAAACATATTGCTCTAACGGAATTTTTTTGAGCTTAATCGCGAGGTTTTGATAGGGCTCAATTAAATGAACGGGATTTCTTTTGTTATAGTAAAAAGACAAATCTTTTTGAGAAATACCGTAATGCTGATAAAAATATTCACCGCCGTCGCGATAATCTTTATACGACTGCTTAACCAAAGCTTTGCATTCGGGCAAATCAAGCGGAACATTCAAATCTTCAATCAGCGCAACGGCCATTGTTTCATCTAAAATGTCGGCAATTTCGGGGGTGATGCGATAAAGAGTGTTATCTAAGTCCCAAATAACGGCTTTTTTATCTGCAAACAAAACGATTCTCCAAAGTGTTTATATTTCAAAAGCACTCCAAGATAACACAATAAAAAAGAACGTCAAGAGGGATTTTCTTATTTATACCTTAAACGCACTTTATTGACAGCACCGTCTTTAGCTACTTCGTTTGCTTCTTGAACGGTATAAATCAAGCGTCCGCGGTGTTTGTTTGAAGAAGACGAGCTGTTGTTTGAAGAATTGTTGAGGCCAAAAAGTGTGTCATAACCGGTTTCTTCAATTGTCATGGTCGGAACCACACCATAGACAGCAAGATAAGCTTCTTCAGCAGATGCATACGTCGTATCTCCACGTCGAGTTGAAGCGACAACACTTCCATCATCATTATAAGTAAAAGAAACGGAAGAACACATAATGCTTGATTCCGCACGAGCACAACCAATTCCCAAAAGAAAAGTTGCGAAAAATGTAAATAAAATATTTTTTATCATCGCATTATCCTCCTATCTCTCATAAACACATGGTTCAGAAGAGCCACTTCGAGTTATTCTGCCTTGGTCATCAAACTCAATAACATTATCAAAACCAATCCCGGCAAGATTTCCGTCTTTATCATACGAAATTCTGCCACCTGTTTCTTCTATATAAAAGGAATTATAATCAGGAACATTGTTTTGAATTGATTCCGGGCTTTCATAATAGGCATCAAACCAAACACCTTGCTCGGCGTTATATTGAGATGCCCATTTATAATCCGGCGTGTCATTTGCAACAGATTCGGGAGAATACCATTCAACACGTGCCACTTCATTTCCGTTTTCATCATAGGTATACCCGCTCTTGCTATCTGGAGTATTATTTATAATCGATTCATTATTGTAATATTCAATGTAATAAACTGTTGAGCCTTCATAAACTCTTTCTTCTTTGCTCGTAGGGGCATTGTTTGCGACCGATTCGGGGGTATCCCAAAAAGTTTGAGATGTTAAATCACCCGCTGAGTTATATGTATATTCAGCCTTAAGCTCAGGAACATTCTCTTTGTCATAGATAATGACGGAAAGCAAATTGCCCGCGGCATCATAGGTTGAAACTTCAGGCCCGCTCCAAAGTGTTGAGCAAGTTTCAGTTGTAATACCGTTTTCAGTTGTTGAAGTACAATCTCTTGCAAAAGCATCAACAGAAGAAAATATACAACCGGCGACTAAAAACATTAAAAGCTTCTTATTCATTTCCTTTCTCCTTCAAAGCGTAAACTTTTAAGGAACCTGTTTGAGGCGATTCCCAATAGAATAATTATACGTCAAAATTATCAAAAAGTCAAGTAAAATCAAAACTTTCGAAGCATAAGACAAGAAAACAAAAAGCTAAAGATCACTTGTTTCGGCAATAAGTGCGTTCAATTCATTTTGCAACATTAAATATTGGTCATAATCTTCTTTGGTGGCATCGGATTTTGTGATTTTAATTTTTGCCTCGTTTAGATCATATTTAAGTTGCTTGATTTGAACGCCTGTCAGCAAAAGCTGAATTTGTTTTTTGATGTGGAAAATATCGGTTTTTTGAGATTGAATCATGTTCATTTCCCAAAGAGAGCGAATTTCTTTTTCAAAACCGGCTTCAAAAAGCTTTTGCCAAAGTGCGTCTTTTTCTAAATGATGATGCGATTCTTCAATTAAGCACTCAAGAAGTTTGATATGTTGAAACTTTGATAAGTCAAATGTTAAAAGCTTTTCTTCCAATTCTTCTGCCAAAGACGGGAAAAGCAAAAGCGCGGCTAAAATAAAACGCAAGTCCACATCGCTTAACGGCTGTCTGTTTCTGATAATGCTTTTTCGGACGGGCTTTGCGGTTTGTTGAACGGTGCCGGTGCCGTATGTTTCAAAAATGCGTTTTTTCATCTCTTGCGCATAATAAATACGCACATCTTTATCGGTTATTTTAAGAACTTCATCCTTAATGGTCTTTTCGATAAAAGCTTTGCGCTCCGGTGTGTCGGCAAGTTTTTCTTTGGTGTTTTTCTCCCAAAGCAAATCAATGAGTGGAACGGTGTGTTCAAAAAGTTTTTCAAATTCCGTCGCTCCTTTGGCTCGCAAAAACTCATCCGGATCGAGTTTGTCGGGCAAAAACATAAATTGTAAAGAATAACCCGGTTTTAAAATCGGCAAAGCTCTGTCAATTGAGCGAAGGGCGGCCTTGATTCCGGCAGAATCGCCGTCAAAACACAAAACAGGCTCATTAACGACTTTCCATGCTTGAATGATTTGATCTTCGGTCAAAGCCGTGCCCATCGGGGCAGCTGCATACGAAAACCCGAATTTATCAAGCGCAATAACGTCCATATAGCCTTCGCAGATAATCAGCCGCTTGCTTTCAAAACCTTTATCGCGTGCAAAATTAAAATTGTAAAGCATTTTGCGCTTATTAAAAAGAGTGGTTTCGGGCGAGTTTAAATATTTCGGTTGCCCATCGCCCAAAATACGCCCGCCGAAGGCAATCGGTCGATTCTGCTTGTCAAAAATCGGAATCATCACACGGTTTCTGAAAAAGTCATGTGAAACTTTGTTTTGATCCTGCGGAGTGGCAATCAGCCCGAGCTCGGACATATCAAATTCATTAACGCCTTTTGACTTTAAATAAGCTTTCAAATCGTTGTTTGAGGGTGCATATCCCAGTCTGAATTTTTTGATTAAATCATCAGTGATGCCGCGGTTGTAAAAATATTCAAGTCCCTTGGCACCGACAGGCATTCGAAGCGCTTTTTCATAGAAAGAAACGGCAAGCTCCATAATTTCAAACAAAGACTGTCGTTTTTGGTGTTCAAGCGAATGTTCTTTCGAGAATTTAGGCATAGGAACGCCGGCCTTGTGGGCAAGCTTTTCAACGGCATCCATAAATGGTAAACCGTTTGCTTCCATCTCAAAGCGAATGATATCGCCATGAGCCCCGCAGCCGAAACAATGGTAAAAGCCTTTCGCCTCGTTAACGGTAAAGGAAGGCGTTTTTTCGTTATGAAACGGGCAAAGGCCGATATATTCACGGCCCTTGCGCACAAGCTTGACTTTTTCGGCAACGACATCGGCAACCGAAAGCTTGCTTCGGAGTTCATCCAAAAATTTTTGTAAATCGCCCTCCATAGAGAAAAGCCTTATTTTAAGAAAGCAAAGATTTAATGACGGCCGAAACGGCGCCGAAATCCATTTGTCCGGCATATTGCGCACGAAGCTGGCCCATAACCTTGCCCATATCTTTCATCGAAGTTGCAGCCGTCGAAGCAATAACAGACTTAACAGCCGCTTCAACTTCTTCTTTTGAAAGCTGTTTGGGCAGAAAACGCTCAATAATTTTGATTTCTTTTTCTTCTTTTTGAGCAAGCTCGGGTCTTGCACCCGAAATAAACATTTCAATAGACTCGCGGCGTTGTTTAATCATTGTTTGCATCATGGAAAGCAAATCGGCATCAGTCGCTTCTTTGTTGCCTTTGCCTCTGGCATCGACGTCTTTTTCTTTAATGCCTGCAATAATCATGCGAATGGCATTAACTTCAAGCATATCTTTGGATTTCATCGCTTCTTTCAAAGCGTTTTGAATATTTTCGCGTAACATTTTTTTCTCCTTATAAAGTATCTGCGAAAGTGATGTGAATGTTTTTTTGTTTCGGAGTCGGATTAACGACAATAATTTCAAACGGAAGCTTGTAATTCGGAAAAGTGCGCGTTTGAGGCAAAGATTTTGTAGCCTCAAGAAGCTTTCGACCGTCTTCGTCATAAACAAAAACACGGACGGGCAAAACTTTCATTTGATAGGAAGACGGATTGTCAATAACACCTGTAATTCTGATTTTTGAAATGTTTTGATCAACAAATTCTTCGGTTTTGATATTCATAAACTGAAGATTGGAGCCGTCATAAATGCTTTCAATGCCGAATTTTTGGTATAAAGCTTCGGTTTTCGGAATATATCTGACAATATCAAAACGCATCAAATACAAAAGGGCAAGCATAATCAATAAAAGCAGCAAAATTAAAAGGTAATTAATGGTATTTTTATAGTGTGTCAAATGAACAATGCGGACTTTTGCGGGAACCATGGGTGGTTCGGAGGTTTCCGGAGTAAAAGAGTCATCTGTTGTTTGAGAAAAACGCTCAAATATCTTCAAAACATTCAATTTTTTTTCTTTTTCGGATAAAGGCTCTTTTATGGCATCTTCAGGATAGGCCTTAAAAACTTCGCCGCATGAATGACAGCGCATTTTAAGACCGTTTTGAGGAACAACATCGTCCGCCAGCTCATACGTTACCTGACATTTAGGACATTTTATCAACATTTTTGTAAGCTCTTTTTTCTTTTGTTACCAATAAAAAGTATATTAAATTTAAAAAAATATAGAATCAAAGAAAAAAAAGATTTTATTAAATGTATAATTTGGTGTATGTTCTTTAAAAGCAAAAACGGAGGTTTTATGGAAACGCACAAAAATATGTTAACGGAACCGATTATCGATATGTGCAACGTGTGCATCCGGTACGGTAAAGATCCGGAGGTCCTGAAAGACATCAAACTGACGCTTGAAAAAGGTTCATTCCACTTTTTGACAGGAAAATCAGGCGCCGGTAAGACATCTCTTCTTTCAATGATGTATTTAGCTTTAAGACCAAGCGCCGGCACGGTAACCATTTTCGGTTCAAACATCGGGTATGCCAGCAGAGACACAATGGCAGCCTTAAGGCGCCGTATCGGTGTCGTGTTTCAGGACTTTCGCCTTTTAGAACATCTGTCAGCATACGATAATGTCGCGATTCCGCTTCGAATCAGAGGTATGGGTGAAAACGAAATAAAAAAACGTGTTAAAGAACTGCTGAGCTGGGTTGAGCTTGATAAAAGCATGGATAAAATATGCTCAACGCTTTCTGGCGGCGAAAAACAGCGTGTGGCGATTGCAAGAGCGGTTATTAACAGACCTGAAATTTTGCTTGCGGACGAGCCGACGGGAAACGTTGATAATGATATTGCGGTCAAATTAATGAAATTATTTATTGAGCTGAATAAATTAGGGACGACGGTTGTTATAGCAACACACAGCAAAGATTTGATCGCCGAATATAATTATCCGCAGATTCACTTGGAAAACAAAGGGTTAAAGATTGTTCCGGCGCTAAGGAAGGTTTAAGATGAAAACATCGTTTTTAAATAGATATCGCACGGAAATTCCGTTGCATGATGATAAAGCAAATTTCTTTTTGGAAATTTCGACGGCGGCATCGGTATTCCTGTTTTCAATTATTTTGGCGGCTTATTTTATGACGAGCGCCATGATTAATACGTGGAATAAGAATATCATAGACGGCCTGACGGTTCAAATTATGCCTTCAAATGAAGAATTATCCGCAGATGAAGAATTACTCAGAACTGAAAAAGTGGTCAGCTTTTTTGATCAGATAGAAGGTGTCGAAAAAGTTAAAAAAATCTCGGACGGACAAATCAAACACTTGATGTCGCCATGGCTCGGAGATGGTGCAAACATCGAATCATTGCCGATTCCAAAGCTTTTGGATGTCAGGTTGAAAAACGGGAAAAATTTTGATTATGAGAAAATTTCGGCAAATCTGAAAGAAATTGCGCCGTATGCTTCAATAGACAACCACGGTATATGGCTGCAAAAGTTAATTAAAAGTGCTTCCGCGCTGAGAGTCTTGTCGTTTTTTGTTTTAACGCTTGTCGCTGTCGTGTTGGCGCTGTCTTTATTTTATGCCGTGCAAACAAGCTTGAAAATTCATCAGAGTATCATTGAAATTTTGCATATTATGGGAGCAACGGACAATTATGTTGCCAAACAATATGCCGCACGCGGATTTTGGGTCGGTTTATGCTCCGGTATCATCGGGGCACTTTTAAGCGTCGGGGCGCTTTTAATTATTTCACACCTGTCATCCGGTCTTGAAACGGGCTTAATAGGATCTGCAAAATTAAATGTGATCCACTGGGGTGCATTGTTCGCATTACCGTTTGTAACGGCATTGCTGTCGATGTTGATGTCATTTTTATCCGTCAAACATACCTTAAGGAAAATTATGTAAATGAAACGCGTAAAATTTATTGCACGAATATATTTTTATTTTTTCTTTTTGATATGGTTGGGCGGTTTTATCGTTTTTCAGCAATATATCAGAAAACGTCCGATTGATGAAACGACAAAGACGGATGCTATCGTTGTTTTAACGGGCGGTAAAAACAGAATAGCGGAAGCAATCAGATTATATAACAAGGGTTTGGCGGATATGCTTTTTATATCGGGTGTTGAGCCTCATGTTAATCTGGAAACTCTTGAAATTCAAAATCATGTAAATTTTATTCGGGGTGAAAACAACGTTATTTTAGGCAAAGAAGCGACAAATACAATTGAAAATGCCGTCGAAGTCAACGAAATGATCAGAAGAAATCGTTTGAAATCAATTCGTTTGGTAACGTCTTATTACCATATGCCACGAAGCATGGAAGAAATTTTGGCGCAAAATCCGGAAGTTAAAATTTTAGAACATCCTGTTTATTCCAAAAATGTGTCTAAGCGTTGGTGGAAAAGACCGAAAAGCTTTTATTTAATCGCTTCCGAATATCACAAATTTGTATTTGTATATATGAAAAATCTTGTATTAAAACTTATGAGGGCATAACCATGATTTACATCCGTTCGCTGCTAACTAATATTTGCTTTTTCACAGTTATGATATTGGGCTGTACAATAACGTTGTTCGTCGGTCCGATTTCAAGGAAAGGTACGGTTTATCTGTGGGACAGAATTGTTATGCCGACCATTTTTTGGCTGGTAAAAAACATTGCGGGGCTCAAAGTTGAATACAGAGGCAAAGAAAATGTTTCAAAGGAGCCGTCTTTATATGCCTGCAAGCATGAATCGGCTCTCGAAACTTATGCATTTACGCAACCGGTCAGAACATGTACGTATGTTTTGAAAAAAGAGCTCGTTTATATGCCGTTTTTCGGGTGGACGCAATATTTTTACGGCATGGTGCCCGTGGACCGAAAAGGTGGGACTAAAGCCATGAAAAATATGCTCAAAGGTGTTTCAAAAATTGTTAAAGAAGGGCGCCCCGTGGTTGTCTTTCCGGAAGGAACAAGGTGTAAACCGGGAACAACAAAAGGTTACAAACCCGGCTTTTTGTTTTTAGCGGAAAATCTGAAGTTGAAAGTAGTGCCCGTTGCGGTCAATACCGGATTATTTTGGGCAAAAAACTCGTTTTTAAGATATCCGGGCACGGCAGTTATCGAATTTATGCCGGCGATGGAGGTTAAAGCACACGAAGATAAAAAGGCGTTTATGGAACGTTTGGAAAAAACGATTGAAGATAAATGCAAAGAATTGAACGAAGAAGCCATAGAAAAATATCCGTGGATCCGAAAGAATTTAGGAGCTTAAAGACGTGAGGGTTTTAGTTGGGCTTTCGGGCGGTGTCGATTCCTCAGTAGCAGCGTGCCTGCTTAAAAAAGCAGGGCACGAAGTCATTGGGGCGACGATGTCGATTTGGGACAAAGAAAAGTTTAAATCTGTTAATTCGGCACACCTCAAAGATGCTTGTTTTTCTCCTCATGAGGAGCAGGATATTGCTGCGGCACAAGCGCTGTGTAAAAAAATAGGCATAGAATATCATGTTATTGATTGCACAAAAGAATATCAGAAAATTGTGCTGACGAACTTCAAAGAGGAATATCTTGCCGGACGAACACCTAATCCGTGTGTTGTTTGTAACGGTGCGATAAAATTTGAGGCATTGCCCAGGGGGGCGAGGGCTTTAGGCATAGAGTTTGATAAATTTGCAACGGGGCATTATGTTCGCCTTTCATATAACAATGAATTAAAACGTTACCAACTTCGTATGGCTGAAGATGAAAAAAAAGATCAGAGTTATTTTTTATATCGTTTAAGCCAGGAGCAATTAAGCACGATTTTAACGCCGCTGGGCGATTATACGAAAGAAGAAGTGCGCCGAATTGCAAAAGAATACGGCCTTGAAATGAGCGACAAAAAAGACAGCCAGGATTTTTATTCGGGCAATATTAATGATATTTTGGGACAAGCTCCGAAAGAAGGCAATTTTGTTGATAAAAACGGTAAAATACTCGGCAAACACCAAGGGATTTGGAATTTTACAATCGGTCAGAGAAGGGGGCTCGGTGTGAGTGCGGACAGACCGCTTTATGTGATTGCTTTAAATAAAGAAAAAAACGAAGTTGTCTTAGGTTATGAAGAAGACGGTTACAAACAATCGTTAATTGTTGATGATTTAAGATGGCTTTCGGTTTGCGGGCTGAAAGGACGTCAAAGTATTTTGTTAAAATTACGTTCTTCTCAGAAACCTTTTGAGGCAGATTTTATTGAGCTTGAAAATGGTGAAGCAGAGCTTGTTTTCCATGAAAAGCAAAAAGCCGTCGCATGCGGACAATCGGCCGTGTTTTACGATAGAGAAGGCTATGTTTTGGGCGGTGGTCTTATCAAAAGTGCGCAAAAATAAAATAAATTTTTGGACGCGCTTAAAATACAACTTATTATATAAAAATAAATTTTATACACACAAATATTAGAAAAATATTTGTGTTTTTTTTCAAAGAGATAAGGAAAAACGATATATAACGTATTAGATTATTAATTTACGTTATACAATTTTTTGTTGCATATTTTATGATATATAGTAAATTCCTAATATAAATAAAATACCAAATTGCAGGGAGAAAAGGATATGACCAAACTGACAAACAGAGTAATTTCAATTTTTGATAGAAAAACAAGCATGCGTTTAGCAACCGAAGAATGGATGGCTTTTGATGATATCTGCAAAAGAGAAGGGTTGAAACGCAAACGATTGTTGGAAATGATTGAGATGAACAAATCTCCCGATTTAGGCTTGACTTGTTTTGTAAGGCTTTTTACGGTAGCTTATATGCATAGACTGATTAAATCAACAGCATTAAAAAACAAAGCAAACGACAACAATAAAGATATTTACCAAACTTTTGATATCATTTCTTGAAAACTGGACTTGCGAAACTTAAAAATACCTCTTATAAAGGAATAAAGAGGTATTTTTTTTTGATAAAATTTTTTGATACACATATCCATTTAACTGATTTTGAAGGCATTTCAAAAAATGCTTTGATGGAAAAATTAAAACGCAACGGCGTCGAAAAATGCATATGCGTTTCGGCGCATCGTTCGGATTGGGAAAAAGTTGCCGGATTAGCGCACGATTTTCCGTTTGAAGTGATACCGGCCTTCGGTCTTCATCCGTGGTATGCCGATGAAAGCAACGGCAGATGGAAAGATGAATTAAGCGAATATTTAAAAGAATTTCCGGAAAGTTTAATAGGAGAGTGCGGTTTTGACGCTCTTAAATCAAGAGATAAGGATCTTGAAGAAGAGGTTTTTAAGACACAGCTTGAATTGGCTTTTGAATATAACAGACCTTTGTTGCTTCACATGGTCAAAGCTGATTTGTTTTTGGAGCATTATTGGGGAAGGTTGCCCGAAAAAAGTGTTTTTCATTCTTTTTCGGGGCAAGATGAGTTATTAAAGAAAATCCTTAAGTTTGAGCATTATATATCTGTAAATAAATGTTTTTTTAAAAAGAAAAATGCCCAAAGCATTTTAGAAAAAACGCCGTTGGAAAAGCTTTTCTTGGAAACAGATGCGCCGTATCAGTCAAACATTGAAGATTTAGGATATGTTTTGCGGCAAGTGGCGGAAATTAAAG
>JAEEGL011025923.1_pt1 | contig 37712 bp, 40 predicted proteins | sample 9134231 | NCBI WGS metagenome assembly JAEEGL01 (sample SAMN16246548, study PRJNA631951) | gut metagenome | biome: gut microbiome; feature: rumen; material: fiber-attached | host: Bos | place: Iran: Karaj | collected 2018-10 | reverse complement strand
CTAATTACCTAATCCTGAAAAAGATACTCGCAAATTCCAACGAATTCAGATAGGAACAAAAAGAGTCCTTCATATATAGCTTCGACTGTCCGGAATTTAAAGAGCTAAGAGAAAAGTACCGTCTGCCAAAGATAGCCGGAAAAGGCGATAATTTCGAGCGGGCAAGAAAGCTGCTCATCCATTTTTCCAGGCGCATGACCCACGAGCCGATGTACGACAACCACGTGGAATGCAACGCGCTCGCGCTTCTGGATTATTGTTATGAAAATCCCGAGCACGGCATAAACTGCCTCAATAAATCCAAGGTGCTTTCCGAATGCTGCCTTGCTCTCGGCATACCGGCACGGCGCGTTTCCATAATGCCCTTCTCCCCTTACGATATGGACAACCACGTAGTCACTGAGATCTACGACGACACGAGGAAAAAATGGGTCATGATGGACCCGACTACCGGCGGCATGTTCGTCGATGAAAAGAAAACTCCTCTGTCGCTTCTCGAGATGCGCGAACGCTTTGCCGGAAACAGATTCATAACCTTTATCCCCGCCTCGAGCCGAACGCGCGACCTTGAAGCGCTGGAAAAGAAACATCTTTATGACAACTGGTACATCTGCAAAAACTTATTCTACCTTAACGTCGAAAAGTATCAGAAGTTCGGCGAGAGGAAAGATGACTGGATGGTCTTCGTACCGAAGGGATACTCTATAAACGAAAACAAGATAGCAAACCTGAAATACAGAAGAGACGTGGCTGCAAAACAGTATCCGCAAATGAAAGAATGGGCGGAAAAGCAACTCAAGGGAGCGGAGCAAATGTCCGAGCCCGAAGCGATCGACATAAGCGCGCTGACGCAAGCCCCCGATCTTACGTAAAATCGGATACGCACAGATAAAGGAGTAAAAACATGCTGAGAACCAACAAGGACAAAACAATCATGATCGCCGTGAGCGGCATCATAAAACAGACGAGAACGTCGGGCGGTTTTGAGACCAATCACAACGGACGCGCGTTCCTTGTCCCGTCCACCGGCGGCATCACGTACAACGTAAGACTCGGCGACAGCGTTTACGGTCTTGCAGGCGATCATATCGAACCCGCCGTATCCTGCTTCAACGAGCGGCCGGACGAAGGGCCCAGCTTTTCCGCTCTTTGCTGCATGGGCAATCACGCCCGCGTCCTCACCGGCGAAGGAAAAGGCGCGGTCGGCTTCGTGTTCGGCCAGCACGGCGGAGTGCAGCATATCATGATAGACTTCCACCCGGACGACCTGGAAAAACTCGCGATCAACGACACCATCCAGATAAAATCCTGGGGCCAGGGCCTGACCCTGCTCGATTATCCCGACGTGACGGTGACCAATATCGATCCCAACGTTCTGGACGCGATGGACATACGCGAGCATGACGGAAAGCTTCAGATACCCGTCGCCGGCGTCATACCCGCCCAGCTGATCGGCTCGGGCTTCGGCGACGTCGACAAGATCATGGGAAGAGACTGCGACATGATGACGACCGACTGGAACGCCATCGTGGAAAACCATCTTGAAAACCTCAAATTCGGTGATCTCGTATATATCGCGGACATAGATTCCGGCTACGGAAGAGCGTATAAGAGAGGCGCGGCGTCGATAGGCGTGGTGATCCACGGAGACAGCTTCTGCGCCGGTCACGGACCGGGCATCGCCACCTTCCTTACGTCCGCTAAAAATATACTCGAGCCCATCATCGACCCGAGCTCCAACATCAAAAAGTATCACGACGCGGCATATGGCACCCTTGTACCATTAAAATAAAAAACAAAACAATTACAACGGGAGGAACCAGTATGAAAAGAGCGCTTGCTATCCTGTTGACCGCACTGCTGGTACTTGGAATACTGGCAGGCTGCAACAAGACACCAACCACGACGACCACAACCAAAAAGGACGATAACAAGACAACCACCACTACACAAAAGCCGCCCGAAGACCCCGACGCGTGGAAATACGGCGGGACCATGGTCACAGGCGTCACCGGAGGCGTCAATCAGCCGATGTACATCTTCGAGTCCTCCATGCTCGACGGACATCTGCGCGATCTGTCCATGGAAAAGCTTTTCACCTGGGACGTCGATCACAACATCATCCCGCGCCTGGCTCTGAGCTATGAGGCGGAAAACAACAACACCAAGTTCACCGTACATCTGCGCGAAGGCGTGAAATGGCCGGACGGCGAGCCGTTCACCTCCAAGGACATCCTTTGCTACTGGGACGTTTTGGAAAGAGCCAATTCCACGGAAATAATCAGCAGACCGTCGGAAGACTATCCGGGCTTCAAAGTCTCCGCCCCCGACGATTACACCATAGTTTATGAAGTCGACGACCCGCTCGTCACCTTCGTATACAGCGGCCTCTGCTCATTCTGCGCGCTGCCTTACCACATCTGGAAGGACGCCAACCTTGAGAAGGTCGACGAGATAACAGACGTCAAATATCTCATGGGACTCGGGCCCTTCACGATCACCGAGATAAGACCTTCCGAAGAAGTCAAGCTCGTGCGCAACGAATACTATTGGGAAATGAAACCGTACCTTGACGGCGTCCTCGTCCGCGTGGTCCCCGACGTCGACGCGCTGAGGCTTGCCTTTGAAAACGGCGAAGTGAACTACCTGATGCAGGGAGCCAGCTACGATCTTATGGAAAAGCTCGACGGACAAGAAGGCTTCCACTTCGACACGATGCCCTCCGGCAACTTCTCATACTATATAATGAACCTTGAAGACGAAGTTCTTAAAAACGTCGAAGTGCGCCATGCTCTCAATCTTCTTGCTAACCGCGACGCCATAAAGGTTGCAGACCGCAAGCCCATGTCGCAGATAATGACTTCTGTCTTCACCAGCTTCGATCTGGTCTATCAGCCCAATACGATGAACGAGGACTGCTACACCTATAACCCCGAAAAAGCCATAAAGATCCTTGAAGACGCCGGCTGGAAGGTCGGGGCCGATGGCATCCGCGAAAAAGACGGTGTCAAGCTCAAGATAACCCAGCTTGCATTGAGCGACGCCACACCTGCACACCTCATCTTCATGGAGGACTGCAAGAAGGCCGGAATAGAGATCACTATTAAAATAGTCGACAGGGCCACGGTAATCAGCACCATATTTGTAGCAAACCCCACTGATTATCAGATGTTCCAGAACGGCTCCACCCTCGGCCCGACCAGCGGCGGATACGGCACGTTCTTCGGCAGCGGCAACTTCACCAATTATGACAGCGCCGAACTGCGCGATATGTTCGACCAGGCCGAACACGCTTCTTCCATGGAAGAAATGATAAGCAAGTGCAATGAGATATCCAAAGTCGTTTCCGACAATTTCGCATTCGTCTGGCTGTTTGAAAACACCAGATTCGAGGAGACCAGCAACTATCTGAACCTTCAGGAGTGCGAGCTTTGCGGCTGGAACCACGGCTGGATCTCCATCGCTCACGCATACTTTGAACAATAAGACCTTACCGGTCAGACCTGAACGCGAGTTTTCCTCATAATGACCAAAGGGACTGGGGCAGCCATGCGGCTGCCCCAGTCCCCATTTTATCACGATCAGTCCATACGATATCCGAGACCGCGAACGGTCTTTATAACGGCGGGCTGTTGAGGATCGTCCTCTATCTTTTCTCTGAGTCTTTTGATGTAAACGGTCAGGGTGTTGTCGTTCACGTAATCGCCGGCGATATCCCAGATGTCCTCGAGTATCCTTCCCCTGCTCAAAAGCCTTCCCCTGTTGTTCAAAAACAAAAGCAGTATCCTGTATTCCAAAGCGGACAGCTGTATCTCCGTACCGTTTTTGGTTATCACGCCCTTTTCGACGTCTGCCGCAAGACCGCAGCCCAAGTCTATCCGCTCGGTCCCCGATGAACGGCGGATGACGTTTTTTATCCTTGAGACCAGCTCTCTCGGCCTGAAGGGTTTGGCTATGTAATCGTCCGCGCCGATATCGAAGCCGCTAACCACCGAGTTTTCATCGGACGACGCGGTGAGAAAGATCACGGGGATGCCCTTCTGCTTTGCGGCACTGCACACGCCGAAGCCGCTGCCGTCGGACAGCGCGAGATCGACGAGGCACAGATCGGGTCCGTCTGCGGCAATGACGCCGCGGGCCTTGTTTTCGCCGCTCGCGTTCAACGTCTCAAAGCCCTCGTCCCTGAGATACTCGTTGAGAGCTTTGATTATGGAAGGATCGTCTTCAACGATAAGGATGCTGTACATACCGTCCTCCTTTTATTCGCTGTCATCATTTTACCACGTTTGACCGCGCCGGTAAATCAAAAAAGCCTTGGATGTCCAAGGCTTTTTTATAATATCACGGGCTGGAGCTGACGACCCTGCAGCGCGAGCTCGAGCGCCTTGTCGCACAGTCCGAAGCGCGCGACTATCGATCTTTCCTTTTTGACGTGGTCATCCTGCGAGCACGGCACGAAAAAGACGTTTTTCCTGTTGTAAAGCGACGCAATATTGGCAAAGGAAGCGCCCAGAGCGTCGTTCGTCGCAACGGCGATGACCACCGGAAAGCCGTTCCTCATATGGGCCTTTATGGCCATTAGCGCGGGCGTGTCTGTGATGCCGAGGTTCATTTTCGCGAGAGTATTTCCGGTGCACGGCGCGACGAGCATGACGTCAAACGGTTTTTCCGGCCCTATGCGTTCGGCCTCGGTAATGGTATGGACGGGGCTTTTCCCCGTTATCCTGGTGATCTCCCTTATGAAATCCTCCGCCTTGTAAAAGCGTGTGTCAAGCTCGTAGGCGTTATACGACGTGATCGCGGTCACGTCGTTGTCCCGCGAAAGCCGCTCGATTACGGGGAGTACCTGCGAAAAATTGCAGAAAGAGCCGGTTATAACGACTCCGATCTTAGCTTCTCTCACGGCCGTCCTCCTTTACTGCGGCGATGAAAGCGTCCGCTATCAGCTCGCCCGCGGTCTTCGGAGCGTATTTTCCGGGAACGCCCGGAAGATATATCACTCTGTCCGCACGATCCGGGCCAAACCCTCCCGGCGGCGACGCAAGATCGAAAACGAGGGCGTCTTTTTTCGCGTTATCCACGGCGGCGGAGCTTGCCACTTTTTGCGGCACGGTGTTGAATATAAAGTCAAAGCCGCACATTTCCCGCTCCAGCCGGTCGAATGAAATGGTCTTTACCCGCCGTGCGTCCAAAAGGGCCGCGTCCTTTTCATTTCTCAGACAGACGGACGTATCCGCTCCCAGAGCCGAAAGCATGTGCGCCAGCAGCTTCCCTATCCTGCCGAAGCCGATAACGAGGGCGGACGAGCCCCACACGCTCGCGCGCGAGCGCTTCATAGCTTCAAATATAGCGCCCTCCGCCGTCAAAGCGGCGTTTTTTGCGGCGAGTCTTTCATCCGAGAGCAGGTCCTTGAGCCTGATCCCGTGATCCGAAGCCGTATATATATCACGAGGAGAAAAACCCCCTCCGTAAATCGTGCCGCGCTCCGCCGCCCCGACCACGTCGGCAAAGGGTATGGCGTGCGGGCCCGTCACCGCGCCGTCTCTCACGGCGGGCACGGGCAAAAGCAGCGTCCTCCCCCCGACGGCGTCCTCAATACGCGAGCAGCCGCCGCTTTCGCCTTCGGTTTTGAAGCATACGGCGTCCAGACCTTTTGACAAAAGGCGTCTGTACGCATAGCTCATGCGAAGGTCTCCGCCTATGACCGCCGCTTTGATATCATTTTCCACCGCATCACTCCTTTCTTTGACATATTATTCCGTCCGAACGAAAATGGTTCTTTTACTTTGACGCAGATGAGTGTATAATGATCATGAAAGAGTGTGATGACTGTGAACGCTGATAAATTCTTCGAAATCATTTATTCTTCAAAACCGATCCATCTTTCGGGCGTAGGCGGCGTGTCGATGAGGGCGCTGGCGAACTATCTTATCAGCCGCGGAGTCAAGGTCCAGGGCTCCGACCGCGAAAGCTCGAAATACACAGACGATCTGAGGGCGAAGGGTGCGCGCATCTTTATCGGCCACTCTCCCGAGTCGGTCGTGGGCGCGGCGCTCGTCATACGCACCGCGGCGATTAAGGACGATAATCCCGAGATCGTTTCCGCAAGGGCGCACGGCATCCCCGTGATAGAGCGCTCCGAGGCGTGGGGCTTTTTGATGAGCAGATATCCCGACTGCGTCTGCATTGCGGGTACCCACGGCAAGACCACCACCACCGCCATGACGGCGTCCGTTTTCACCGAGGCCGGAAAAGACCCTACCGTTATGGTCGGAGGAGACATGCCCGAGTTCGGCGGCACGCTGCGCCTGGGTGCAGATGAGACTTTCGTCGCGGAGGCCTGCGAATACCAGAATTCATTTTTGAAATTCACGCCCACCGTCGCGGTCATCCTCAACGTGGACCGCGACCACATGGACTTTTTCAAAAACACCGACGATATCATCAATTCTTTCAGAAAATTCGCCTCCCTCGTACCCGAGGACGGCTTCGTGATCGCGAACGGGGACGATATGAACGTCAGGGTGTCCACCTCGGATATCGGAAGAGAGACGATCTATTTCGGGCTTGACGAAAAATGCGACGTAAGGCCGGAGAACGTAAAGTCACACGACGGTTTTTATTCCTTCACCGTTCTTTTCAAAGGTGAAAGATACGCCGACGTCAGGCTTTCCGTGCCAGGTATGCACAATATGCTCAACGCTCTCGCGGTGGCCGCCGTCGCGCACATCTCCGGCATATCCGGAGAGACCTTCGCCGCCGGCATAAACAAATACCGCGGCATCAACCGCCGCATGGAGTTCAAAAAGTATTATAACGGCGCGTGCGTCTTCGACGATTACGCTCACCACCCCAGCGAGATAGAGGCCACTCTCAAGGCGGCAAGAGGCATGAACCCCAAGAGGATAATCTGCGTTTTCCAGCCCCATACCTATACGAGAACGGCTTTTTTCCTTGAGGAATTCGCGAAGGCACTCAGCCTCGCAGACGTGTGCCTCATGACCGAGATATACGCCGCAAGAGAGCAGAATCCCGACAACATCACCTCCAAGCTCATCACCGACAGGATTCCCGGCGCTCTTTATACCCCGACCTTCGAGCAGGCAGCCGAGTATATCAAAAACAACGCCGGCCCGGGCGACTTCGTTTTCACCATGGGCGCGGGTGATATCTACAAACTTTCCGATCTGTTCTGAAAACAAATGATAAAAGCGCGGCTGTCGCCGCGCTTTTATTGTTTTATTTGAATAGCATCAGTTATTTGTTTTCAGCGAATAAACGTCGCACCGTCTGTTGTCGAAGGACGGAACGTCCGTACGGACCTTTTTTATAAGCTCTCTTTCGATCTCGGCGATGCAGAAGCCTTCCTCTTCGCCCATGCGCGCCTTTACCTCGCCCCAGGGATCGATTATCATCGATCCGCCGAACGAGGGCACTCCTTCGTCGTGGCCGGTCTGATCGGACGCCACGACGTAAGTCCCGCTTTCTATGGCCCGGGCGCGGAGAAGCACTTCCCAGTGAGCTTTTCCCGTAGGTCTCGTAAAGTTGGCTCCTATCGTGAAAATCTCGGCGTTTCGAGCGCGAAGCAGGCGGAACTGCTCGGGAAAACGGATATCATAGCAGGTGGCGAGGCCTATCGAGCCGATATCGGTATGCACGCATACTATCTCAACGCCCGCAGACGAATAGGACGACTCGCTTATCTTTCTCCCATCGGGCAGTGTGGCGTCGAAGGCGTGCAGTTTGCGGTAGACCCCGGCGAGGCCTCCCCTGTCGTCTATGAAGACGCAGGTGTTGAACGGCTTGCCGCCGGGATTCTTTTCAAATATGCTGCCGCCGTGGATGAACACTTTGAATTCAGCTGCAAAGCTTTGCAGCGCCCGAACGGTCTCGCCGCAAAGATCCTCGGCGTTTTCCGCGCGCTGCTTTCCCACGTAAGAAAATACCTCGGGCAGCACGATGAGCTTTGCGCCCTGCCTTGCGGCAAGCCCGGCGTAATGAAGCGCCTTTTCTACGTTTTGCTTTTTGTTTTCCCCGGCCGACGTCTGTACGGCGGCCGCCAGATATTTATCCATATCGTTCTCCCAAAGAAAAAGAGGCGGCAGGGCCGCCTCTTTTTGATCACATGAACTGACGCTTGCGCGTGATATTGATCGTGCCGTCCTGCATGACGTTGAGCTGGTCAAGAGATTTGCCCGTGCCGTAAGCCACGCATGAGATGGCGTCGTCCGCGACTCTGGTTGGTATGCCGGTCTTGGCTTCGATCAGCTTGTCGAAGCCGTAAAGCAGGCTGCCGCCGCCGGTCATGACTATGCCGTTGTTGGCGATATCGCCGATGAGTTCGGGCGGAGTGCGCTCCAGCACGCCGTGGATGGCCTCCACGATGGCGGAAGAGACTTCCTCGAAGGCCTCGATCATTTCCGAGCTGGAGACAGAGAACGTGCGGGGCAGGCCGGTCATAAGGCAGCGGCCCTTGACGTCCATGATCTTTTCCTCGGGCCTGGGGAACACGCATCCGACGGTCATCTTCATCTCTTCGGCCGTGCGCTCGCCTATGAGCACGTTGTGCCTGCGGCGAACGTACTTGATTATCGCCTCATCGAACTTATCTCCGGCGATCTTGATGGAGGCCGATTCGACTATACCGCCGAGGGAAATAACGGCGATATCCGCCGTGCCGCCGCCGATGTCGACGACCATATTGCCGTTGGGCTTTGCGACGTCGATGCCGGCGCCGATGGCGGCTGCCAGCGGCTCTTCGATAAGGAACACGCGCTTCGCGCCCGCCTGCGTGCCGGCGTCTATGACCGCGCGCTCCTCGACCTCGGTGATCACGCTGGGTATGCAGATGACCACGTTGGGCTTGAGAAGTCTGAAGCCGAGCGCCTTTTTGATGAATTCCTTGATCATTCGCTGAGTCATTTCATAATCAGAGATCACGCCCTCCTTCAGCGGGCGGATAGCGACTATGTTGCTGGGGGTCCTGCCAAGCATGCTCTGGGCCTCGGAGCCGACAGCCAGTATCTTTCCCGAAAGCTTATCGAGCGCAACGACGGACGGCTCACAAAGCGTGATCCCCTTCCCCTTTACAAAGACCAGGACCGAAGCGGTTCCCAGATCTATTCCGATGTCTCCTGCCATATCGTCACCTCATCAGTTAACATAATCTTTTTGACTATTATATTTAATTTTTTAATATAATTCAATAGTTTTTATTATTTTACTTACCGATTTTGCGCACACGACGCAGTATATCCGCGCGGCGCCCGCGTTGAGAAGGGTCCTCGCGCTCTCGGTCAGCGTGACCCCGGTCGTCAGTATATCGTCCGTCAAAAGAACGGTCTTTCCTTTTATCTCCGCGGGATCGCAGCATATCTCAAACGCTCCGGAAATGTTCGCCGCGCGCTGGGCGGGGTTGAGAGTGTTCATCGGCGCAGTGTCGCGCTTTTTCCTCAGGCACGAAACCGCCGGAACCTTATAATGCTTCGCAAGCTCACGCGCCAGAAGCTCGGCCTGGTTGTACCCTCTTTTTCTTACGGTCGTGGGGTTGGAGACAGCGAAGGTCACGAGCTCCCAGGAAGGTGTCCACGCCTTCGACAAAGCGTACTCCATATATCTTGCGAAGGGCGCAGCGTAGCCCGTTTTGCCGTGGTATTTGAAGCGAAGCACGGCGCGCCTTACCTCGTTTTCGTATCTCAGCGGCGCGACGCAGCCCTCGGTCAGACTGACGCGGGATACGCTGTCGCTTATGCGCACGTTCTTTCTGCAGTCTGCACACACCTCAAGCTCGTCGTCTTTCAGTATGCGTCCGCAGAAAACACACTTCGGCGGGAACAGAAGGGACCTTATATCAACCATTCAAAGCCCTCCGTATCCTCGACTTGAGCGCGCCGTATCTGCGGGTTTTTTCGTTGGACGCGACCATCTCCGCTACCGTTTCTTTCCTGCCGACGAGAACGAGCAGCTTTTTCGCACGGGTGACCGCGGTATAAAACAGGCTGCGGTTGAGAAGTCTTCTGGGGGCGGAGAACACGGGCATGACGACGGCCTCGTATTCGCTGCCCTGCGATTTATGAGCGGTTATGGCATATGCAAGCTCAAGATCTGTAAGATCGTCCGTCGAATACTCCGCCGTCCTGTCGTCAAAGCACACGCTGACAATGCCCGAAAGCTTGTCGATGAGCATGACCGTGCCGACGTCGCCGTTGAAAATACCCGTCCCCACCTCGAGCGAGTCGGTCTTTTTCCAAAGGATGTCATAATTGTTGCGTATCTGCATGACCTTGTCGCCCTCGCGCAAAAGTCCGGCCGCGGTATGTATCTCGGCTTTTTCCTCTGACGGCGGGTTGAGCGTCTGCTGAAGCGCCGCGTTGAGCGCGTCGGTGCCGCACTCGAGCTTTCTCGACGGGCAGATGACCTGGATATTTTCGGCGGGTATGCCGAAATGCGACTGTATCCTTCCGGACAGCAATGACACGACCGTATCCGCCGTTTGGCCCGCCGAACGCGAGGGTGAAAAATAAAAATCTCCTTCGTTTGCCGCAAGATCGGGCACTTCTCCCGCGTTTATGCGGTGCGCGTTCATGACTATACGGCTGCTGGCCGCCTGCCTGAATATTTCGGTGAGCTCGACGCGGGGTATGCTTTCGATCTCCAGAAGATCGGCGAAAAAGTTGCCGGCGCCTATAGGCGGGAGCTGGGACGCGTCTCCTATAAGTATAAGCCTGGTGTGAGGCTTTAAAGCGTCGAAAAGTGAGCACGCAAGAAGCAGCTCGAGCATGGACGCCTCGTCCACAATAACGACGTCCGCGTCCAAAGGATCGTCGTGACATTTTTTGAAATTGACCCTGGACGTGCGCTTATCGTAAACGCACTCCAAAAGCCGATGGATAGTAGAAGCGCTCCTTCCGGTGACCTCGGCCATTCGCTTTGCCGCGCGCCCGGTGGGCGCGGTCAGCACCGTTTCAAGGCCGCAGGCGTCGAAAATATCCAGCATGGTCTTGAGCGCGGTGGTTTTTCCCGTTCCCGGGCCTCCGGTAATCAGAGAAAGGCCGTTGGAAAAGCCCAGGGAGATCGCGAGCTTTTGCTTGTCGGTGTATTTTATATCGTTTTGTTTTTCGTATCTTGCTATCAGTCTGTCAAGATTCGGAGGAGGCGCCGCGGAAAGAGCGGTAAGTGCCGCGACGGATTTTGCGGCGAACGCTTCCGCGTCGTCGTAAATCGGGAGATAGCAGGCCTCAAGGCCGGACAGACGCCTCAGCGTGATCTTTTGAGCGTCCGCGAGCGAGCTTACGGCGGCCGCCGCGTCCTCGCTCTCGCAGCCGGTGAGCTGGGCCGTTATGGCCGTGAGCTTGTCTCTCGGAATGAAGGTATGGCCGTTTTGAGCGTTGTAGTATAGCTCGTAAAGGGCGCCCGCCTCAAGCCGCCTCATATCCCCTTCTTCTATCCCCAGGACCGCGGCCAGCGCGTCCGCCCTCGAAAAATCAAGGTCAAACGGAAAGCCGCACAGTATATACGGATTTTCGGTGAGCACGCTCAGCGCCCTGTCACCGTAGTTGTTTATGAGCTCCGCGGCGAATGAAACGGGTATCTTGTTGCCGGTGAGAAAGTCGGTAAGCATGCGCATGGTATTGAGCGAGGCAAAATCGGCGCCTATCTCCTCCGCCCTTTTCCTCGTGATGCCCTTTACCGCCGTCAGCCGCTCGGGATGGTTCATCATCACCTCGAAGGTGTCGTCCCCGAAAAGCTCGACGATACCCTTCGCGGTCTTCGGACCGACCCCTCTTATGACGCCGGAGGACAGGTATTCGCATATGACGGAAGCGGTCTCGGGCATCCTGCGCTCATAGCTTTCCACCGAGAACTGCAGCCCGTGCTTCACGTGATTCACGTAGGTCCCGACGGCTATAAAGGTCTCTCCCGCTCCGATATACGGGATTATGCCGACGACGGTTATGAACTCGCCGTCCTCGGTCTCCGCCCTCGCCACTGAATAGCCGTTCTCCCCGTTTTGATAGATAACGGAAACGACCGTAAAGATCAACTCTGTTTTTTCGTTCATCTGATCAGCCCATAAGACGCGAGAGTGATGAACAGTCCCGCAATCAAAACGCCGCAGAAAATGGCGAGCACCGCCTTAAGCAGCGGAATATTGGCGGCGGACGCGATCAACGACGAGGTCCACGCGCCCGTCCCGGGAAGCGGTATCATGGTGAATACCACCAGTCCGAAAAGCTGCCATTTTCTGATCTTTTCCTTCTTTTTATCCACTCTGTCCATTATCCTGGCCGTTACCTTGTTGAGCGGGCCGCGCATGAGCCGATCGAACAAATGGCGCGAATACTTTATCAAAAACGGCACGGGTATCATGTTCCCTATAACGCAGACGATATAGCACACGTACCAGGGCACGTTGCTGACCGCGCCGACGGGAACAGCTCCCCGCAGTTCAACTACGGGGAGCATTGATATCAGCAGAAGATAAAGTATCTTTTTCAACTTATGAACGACTCCATTTCACTCCCTGAGGAGTATCTTCCAGAATGATGCCCATGGCCTTGAGCCTGTCTCTTATGGCGTCGGCTTCGGCCCAGTTTCTTTCCTTTCTCGCCTTTTGGCGGGCTTCTATAAGGGCCTCTATCTCGGGCTCGACGTCGTCTTCGGAGGCGAGCTCTATGCGCAGGACCGAGCAAAGCCTGTTCAGAGCTTCAAAGCTCTTTTCCGCGTATGCGGCGGTGGCGCCGCGCTCCGCGAGCGTCGTGTTTATCTCTCTAACGAGGTCGAATACGGCGGAAAGCGCGGAAGGGGTATTGAGATCGTCGTCCATGGCGTCCTCAAAAGCCGCATAGTAGGAAGCAAAGCTTTCGACCGAGGCCTTTTCCCTGTCGCTCATTTCGCCCGGGGCGCCGTTTTGAGACATGAACTTCAGGTTGGACGCGCACGAAAGTATGCGTTCAAGTCCGCTGCGCGCCTGCTCGAGAGACTTTGCGGTAAAATTCATGGGCGTGCGGTAATGGCCGGAAAGCAGGAACATCCTGACGGCCTGTCCGCCGCAGTTTTTGACTATGTCTCTGACCATTAGGGAATTGTTTTTGGATTTGGACATCTTGTGGTTGTCTATATTCAAAAACGCCACGTGGAGCCAGTATCTGGCAAATTCCTTGCCCGAGCATCCCTCGCTCTGGGCTATCTCGTTTTCATGGTGCGGGAAGATCAGATCTACGCCGCCGGCGTGTATATCGATGGTCTCGCCCAGATACTTTTTCGACATGGCCGAGCACTCGATATGCCAGCCCGGTCTCCCCTCTCCCCAGGGCGAGCTCCAGCTCGGCTCGCCGGGCTTGGAGGCTTTCCACAGGGCGAAATCGGTCGGGTCTTCCTTTTGCTCTCCGACCGCTATGCGCGCTCCCGATTCAAGATCGTCTATATCCTGATGAGACAGCTTGCCGTAGCCCTTAAAGCTTCTGGTCCTGTAATACACGTCCCCGTCCACGGGATACGCAAGGCCTTTGCTTTCAAGGTCGGTCACCATATCCACGATCTCTTTGATGTTGGCGGTGGCTCTGGGATATATATCGGCGTCCCTGATCCCGATGGCATGCGCGTCTTCAAAATAAGCGGCTATGTATTTTTCGGCAAGGGCGGCGACGGTGGTATCCTCGTCTAACGCTTTTTTTATCAGCTTGTCGTCGATATCGGTAAAGTTCTGTACGAACGTCACCTCGTACCCTTTGTATTCAAGATAGCTTCGCAACAGATCGAAGAACAAAAAGGTGCGGGCGTTCCCTATATGGAAATAGTTGTAAACCGTAGGACCGCAACCGTACATCTTCACCTTTCCCGCCTCAAGCGGAACAAACTCTTCTTTTTCGCGGCTGAGCGTATTAAAGAGCTTCATTTATTTGTGTTCTCCTTTCGAAACGCCGTCGCTGATGACTGAAAAATTGTCAACGACATATTTAATGCCGGAAAACGCCGTAGTGAAGCCCATGATTATCGCGCAGAGCAGCTTGACGTCAAGGACGTTCGGGATGATCGTAAAGTTTATGCCGGCCAGCAGAATAATTATGCACACTATCTGCGAGAAGGTCTTTATCTTTCCCCAGATGGATGCCGCGATGACCACGCCCTCGGCGGCGGCTACCGTCCTTAGCGACGTTACGATGAATTCACGGAAGAGGATAAGCGCCACACACCACAAGGGAGTAAGACCCTTCATCATGAGCGCGAGAAGGGCGGAGCATACCAGAAGCTTATCTGCAAGCGGGTCGATAAACTTTCCGAAATTGGTCACCTGATCGTACTTTCTCGCCACGTACCCGTCCACTCCGTCGGTAAGGCTTGCGAGAATGAACAGAATGAGGGCTATTATACGACAGGCCTTATTGTCTATTGAGACGAAAACGAGAAAAAACGGGATAACGGCGATCCGCGAAAGTGTTATCTTGTTTGCAGCAGTCATAACGACGCTCCTTCCTCAGCCGCGGCGAAAAGATCGCAGCCTTCATATCCGATTATTCTTGCGGGGACGATACGTCCTTCTTCCACAGGCGATTCAAAATATACCAACCCGTCGACTTCGGGGGAATCCATATAAGTTCTTCCGTAACAGCGGCCCAGCTCGTCTTCTCCGCAGCATAGCACGTCAAGCGTTTTGCCCACAAGGCCCGCGGAAAACTCCTCCATGACGGCGCTCTGGAGCGCGTAAAGCTTTTCGCGTCTCGCCTCGGCGATCATGGGATCGATCTGATCGGGCATCCTGCTCGCCGGGGTACCATCCTCGCAGGAAAAGACGAATATCCCCGCTCTCTGGAGCTTTTGCTCCGCGAGAAAATCGTAGAGCTCGGTAAATTTTTCCTCGCTCTCGCCCGGGAAGCCCACGATTATGCTGGTGCGAATGACCGCCTGCGGCATCATGTCCCGTATCTTGGAAAGCACGCTTTTTACCGCCAAAGCCCCGCCGTGCCGGTTCATGCGGCGCAGGATGTCTTCATTTATGTGCTGGAACGGGATGTCGAAATATTTCAGTATCTTATCGTTGTTTTTGACGGTCTCCAAAAGCTCGTCGCCGACGGCCTCGGGATAGAGATAGTGGAGTCTGATCCACTCTATGCCGTCGATGGCGCACAGCCTTTTCAAAAGCTCGGGCAGCATGTACCTTCCGTACAGATCCTCGCCGTATCTGGAAACGTCCTGGGCTATGACTATGAGTTCTTTGACTCCGGCGGAAGCAAGCTCGCGGGCCTCCTCCGTCAGATCCTCCAGGGTGCGGCTGCGATACCTGCCGCGTATGTAAGGGATGACGCAATATGAGCAGTAGTTGGAGCAGCCCTCGGCAATCTTAAGATATGCCGAATACGAGGGCGTCATGAGTATCCTTTTGCCGCAGAGGGCGGCGGACTCCGCAGGAGAAAACCGCTCGCAGTATACACCTTCCCACACGGCTTTGACGGCGTCCACTATGCTTGAGTATTCGCCCGTGCCGAGCACGGCGTCCACCTCGGGGAGCTCCTTATGGAATTCGTTTTTGAAACGCTCGGTAAGACATCCCGCGGCGACTATGCCCTTGAGCTCTCCCCTTTGTTTCATTTCGGCAAGGGACAAAATGGTGTCTATGCCTTCCTTCTGCGCGCTCTCTATAAAGCCGCACGTGTTGACCACGGCGATCTGCGCTTCGGAAAGGTCGGTAAGCTCTATCCCCGCCTCCTGTAATGACGCCGCCATCTGTTCGGAATCGACGAGATTTTTGGCGCATCCCAGCGATATTATGTTTACTTTTATTCCCATTGATCGTTCCCTGCGCTGTATTTGTTCAAGGCGTCGCTTATCTCGTCCCACATAAAGCCGCGTCCCGCAAGCGAACGGGATATTTTGGCGTACGTTTCACGGTCCAGGGGGCGGCCTCCGCTTTTTGACGAGATAAATCTCTGCATCCACTCAAAGTCGGGCTGATAGTTTTCCATCACGGCCGCGGCGTCATCGCGCCCTACGCCCTTTACGGAAAGCTCTCGCCTTATGCGCATGGCTCCGTATCCCCTTGCGCTCAGATCGCGCATGAGCATGCCGGCGTACGAAAGATCATCCAGGAGTTTGAGTTCTTTGAGTCTTTCGACGGCCTGCTCGCTCTGCTCCCGCGTATAGCCTTTTGCGACGAGCTTGTCGAGCAAGGCGGAGCAAGAGCAGTTCCTGTAGGACAATAGCTTTACGGCATGTTCAAGAGCCGTGCTCATTTTTCATCTTCAAAATCGTCCGCAAAGACCTCTACTCCGGCTTTTGCGGTCCTGGCTGCGACGGGAGCCGCGTCGACCGCTGCGGAAGACGTCTTTTTGATCGGCTTTGCAAGCATGGCCTCTTTTATCTTCTGCTCCATCCGCTCCGCGGCCTCGGGGTTGTCGAGATAATACTGCTTCGCAGCCTCGCGGCCCTGACCGATACGTTTGTCGTCCTCGTAGAAGAAGGCGCCCGAACGCTTGATAAAGTCGAACTTCATGCCCATATCGACTATCTCGCCCACTCTGGATATGCCTTCTCCGTATATGATGTCGAACTCGGCTTCTTTGAAGGGCGGAGCTATCTTGTTCTTCACGACCTTGGCCTTGGTGCGGCTTCCTATGTTCTGGGAGCCGTTTTTGATGAATTCGGCTCTGCGGACCTCGATCCTGACGCTGGAGTAGAACTTGAGCGCGCGGCCGCCCGTGGTGACCTCGGGGTTTCCGTACATTACGCCGATCTTCTCGCGCAGCTGGTTGATGAATATGACCACCGTGCTCGACTTGGATATTGCGCCGGCGAGCTTCCTCAGGGCCTGGCTCATCAGTCTTGCCTGAAGGCCGACGAAGGAGTCGCCCATTTCGCCCTCGATCTCTGCTCTGGGCACCAGAGCCGCGACCGAGTCTATCACCATGACGTCTATCGCTCCCGAACGCACGAGAGCCTCGGCGATCTCAAGGGCCTGCTCTCCGGTATCCGGCTGGGAGACGAGAAGACGGTCGATATCTACGCCGAGATTGGAGGCAGAGACCGGAGCGAGCGCGTGCTCCGCGTCAATGAAAGCGGCCTCTCCTCCGTTTTTCTGCGCCGACGCTATGACGTGGAGCGCAAGGGTGGTCTTGCCCGAGCTCTCGGGCCCGTATATCTCGATTATCCTGCCCTTGGGCACTCCGCCTATGCCGAGCGCTATATCAAGGGACAAGGAGCCTGTGGAGATGCTCTCCACGTTGAGGGCGTTATTGTCGCCGAGACGCATCACGGCGCCTTTTCCGAATTGCTTTTCAAGCTGAGAAAGAGCTGTGTCAAGAGCGTTTTGTTTATTGGCGTTAGTCATATCAGTTTACTCCCTTATCTTTATTAGAAAGAAGCTATCAGTACTCTGTCGTTTGCCGAAAGGTCTTTTTTGACGATGGTGTTGTTGAAGCCCGCCGCGCGAAAGATCTGCTTGACGCTTTCCGCCTGATCGTAACCGATCTCGACCATTATGCATCCGTTTTTAGCAAGACTTGCTCTGCAGTTCGTCGCGATCGCGCGGTAATAGGTCAGCCCGTCCTCTCCGCCGTCCAGCGCCATGCGCGGCTCATACTGCACTTCCTTCTGAAGTCCGTCTAGCTCGCCCGTGCGGATATAGGGAGGATTGCTCACGATGATGTTGAACTTGCCGAAGGTCTCGGGCAAGGGATCGCGCATGTCGTATTTTTCGGTGATCACTCTGGAGTTGAGCCCGTGCCTTATCAGATTTTTCCTCGTAAGGGCGAGCGCCGCGGGCTCGATGTCTGCGGCTATCGCCGTGAAGCCCGAGGGCACGGAATGAAGGATCGAGGTTATCACGCATCCCGTTCCGCAGCCCAGCTCGAGGATACGCCCTCTCTCCCTTTCCCCGAGGAATGCGACCGCCTGCTCTACGAGGGTCTCGGTCTCGGGACGGGGTATAAGCGTTTCGGTGCTGAGATCGAAGGTCAGTCCGTAAAACTCCCACTGACCGACTATGTACTGCATGGGATATCCCGATAGGCGCAGCTCCGTCAGACGGTTTATCTCGCTGATGTCCTTATCGAAGATATAATCCGAGCGCTTATCATAAAAGCGCTCGCGCGCGATGCCCGTGGCAAAGCACACCAGTTCTCTTGCCTCCAGCGAGGAGTTGTCCACTCCGCCTTTGTGCAGTCTGCGTTTTACGTCGAGCCATACGTCGTTGAGCGTAGTTACCATTTACCACACATCCTCATTCTGTTTTTCCGGGATAACTTCGTTCAAAGCGGTTATCGCCACTTCCATCATGCTTTCGTCGGGCTCTCTGGTGGTGCACCTCTGCAGCCAGAGCCCGGGCATGCGGAGTATTTTGGTCAAAATATTGTCGTATCTCCCTACCAGCCTGTTTACCTCATAGCTCACGCCAACGACGAGAGGGATCAGGAGTATCCTCATGCCTATCCTCGCGTAAACGTTAGTGAACCTGATCCACGAGAACAAAAGGATGGATATGATCATGACCACGAAAAGGAAGCTGGTGCCGCAGCGGGGGTGGAACCTGGAGTTTTTTCTGACGTTTTCCACCGTGAGCTCCATCCCGGCCTCGTAACAGTGGATGCTCTTATGCTCTGCTCCGTGGTACATATACGTCCTTTGGATATCCTTCTGGAAAGAGGTCAGTATTATGAACGCGAGGAATATCGCTATCCTGACTCCGCCCTCGAGAAGGTTTCTGCCGACGAATGAGATATCCTTGAAAAAGCTGACTATAAAGGTCGGAAGGAAAAAGAACAGAAATACCGGAAGGGCTATCCCGAACACCACGCTCAAGGCCGTAAAGATCCTGTCGAGATTTTTCGCGCCGATCTTTTTCTCCAGCCATCCTGGCTTTTCGTTCGGCTCGTCGTCGAAGAACGAGGCCGAATACATCAGCGCGCCGAAGCCTGCCTTCATGGAGTCGAAAAAACCGACTATCCCTCTTATCACAGGTATCTTTGAGACTATGCCGCGATCCGCCGAAGGATTCGGCTCGGTCTTTACGATCATCTCGCCGTCCGATTTTCTTACGACCGTCGATACTTTTTTAGGTCCGCGCATCAATATGCCTTCTATCAGCGCCTGACCGCCTATCGTCGTTTTCTTTGCCATTATCAATTCCCCGATCATTTTACGGGAAGGACGACCGTAACCACGGTGTTCTTGCCGTACTCGCTCTGTATATCGAGCTTTCCGCCGTGCAGCTTGATTATCTCATTGCACACCGAAAGGCCTATGCCGGTGCCGCGGCCCTTTGAGCTTCCCTTGTAGAATTTGTCTTTGACGAACGGAAGCTCGTCGGGCGGTATGCCCGCGCCGTAATCTTTGAAAACTATCTTGCATTCCGATCCGAAATCGGTCACGCCGATATCGAGTCGTTTGCCGTCGGAACCGTATTTTGCGGCGTTGTCTATGATGTTCAAAAACACCTGGAGCAGTCTGTCGCGGTCTCCGTGAGTTATTATGCTCTCGTCAAGGCCGCTGAAGTTTACTGTCATGCCGCTCTGCTCGAGCATTTCTTTATAGGTGAACACCGAATCCTGAATGACGTCGCATATATCGAGCTGAGTCACGTTCAGCTTGAACGTGGAGCCTTCGAGCCTTGAGAATTCCAAAAGCTCCTCGACTATGCGGGACAGTCTGTGCGTCTCTTTTATTATGATGGACAGGCCCTGCCTGGTGGTATCGTCGTCCGACGGGTCGTGAGCTATCGTTTCCGCCCATCCGCCTATCGAGGTCAGCGGAGTCTTGAGCTCGTGAGACACGGTGGAAATGAAATCGTTCTTCATCTTCTCCGTTCTCGCTATTTCCCTGGACATGTGGTTTACGGTCGTGCAGAGCGTACCCATTTCATCGTTGAACTTTGCGTCGAGTGTAGCTCCGTACTGCCCGGCGGCGATATTCTGGGCGAGAGTCGTTATCTGCAGCGTGGGGTTCACTATGGATCTTAGGAAGAAAAGGTTTGAAATAAGTATAAAGCCCAGCACCAAAAGATAGGCCGCCGCCAAAAGCAGGTACATCGACCTTAGCTGCTTATTGAGCACCCTTGCCGAGCTTATATATCGCACGGCTCCCATCACCGACCCCGTAGACGATGAAAACACGGGAGCCGACGCCGAGACCACCCTTTCCCCGGTGGTCTCGTCTTTTCCGTAGGTCGTGGCGAGCTGCATGGTGGCAAAGCACTTCGAAACGTCGGACGTGCCGGGAAGGACGCCCGCACTTATTCCCGAGGACGATACGATTATTCGCCCGTAAGAGTCGATTATCTGCATCTCGAGCTTGTCTTTTTCGGAAAAGTCGTCCACGGTTTTCTGGGCGTTGCCGTAAAACGTACTGTAATCGGCCGACATATACTCGGTAAGATATCCCGAGGTCGCGTTTGCCCGCGTCTGGAGCTCGAGCTTCAGCGAGTTTGTGAAATACTGGGCCACTAAAAACGCAGACAGCGCCATAATGATGGTGAAAAAGCCCACCAGAATACTGAGGTCGGTCTTCATCCATCTTTTGACAATACCGCTTATCTTTTTTCTGCCTGCCGCCAAATCAGATCAGCTCTCCCATTTATATCCGTATCCCCACACCGTGGTGATGTATCTCGGAGATACGGCAGATTCTTCTATTTTCAGTCTGAGTCTGCGGATGTTCACATCGACGACTTTAAGGTCTCCCTGAAAATCCTTGCCCCATACGAGCTCCATGAGAAGATCCCTGCTCATGGCCTTGCCCTGGTTTTCCATAAAGGTCTTTATTATAAGATACTCTACCTGAGTGAGCGCGATCCGCTCTCCGTTCTTATGCAGCTCCCTGCTGCGGAGATTGAGCTCGAACGGCCCGGAAACTATGACGTTGGAATCGAACCCGCTGCCGCTCATCCTCCTGCACAGAGCGTCGACCCTCGCCGTAAGCTCCATCACCGAAAACGGCTTGGTCACGTAGTCGTCGGCGCCGGTACTGAGCCCGTTCACTCTGTCGAGCTCCTGGGACATCGCCGTCAGCATGATGACTCCGATCTTACTGCCCGAGCCTCGGACCCTGCGGCATACTTCAAAACCGTCTATATCGGGAAGCATGACGTCCAGGATAGCCACGGACACGTCGTCGTGTGTGCGCAGATATTCCTCCGCCGCAAGACCCGACTCGAATTCGACCGTTTCATACCCGCTTCTTTTAAGGTTGAGGACAACAAAGGAACGTATATCCTGTTCGTCTTCCAAAACGAGAATTTTCTTGCTCATTTTTCCTCCTAATTGACCAGACCGAAGATCGTCTTGAAATAATCCGACGAGAACTCATATCCGTCCGGAAGGGATTCAGGGATAAAATATCCGTAAATGACTCCGTCTTCCACTCTGTAAAGGTGCATTCCCTGCTGGATCAGATAATCCAGACTGGAGTCGCTCTGCAGGACGTACACCGTAAGGATATCGCTGAAAATATACGCATTGGGATCGTCCGCGTCGAGGCCGGTCTTGTCCTCCGTTCTGATACCGAACGAGGTCATAAGGTAGTTGGACGTCGCCGTATGGCGGGCGACCACCTCTTCTCCCCAATCCTCCGGCCAGAAAAGATACCAGTTTTCGGACGGATAATTGAACGTGACCGACTTCACCGTCATAAAGCTCGAGTCGTGGAACGACACCCAGCTTATCCTGTATCTCTGTTCGATGGAGCTGGTCTCGGTGACCGCGGAGTTCCAGGCGACCGGAACCTCGATCACTCCGTCGGAATCTATGTCCTGGCAGGACACCGGGATGCTCCTCCAGGTCTGCGTCCCGGAACCCGTGGCGTAGTTTATAGTCAGGTTCTCGACAGAACCGCCGCGGACCTCAAGAACATCGGTCACGTATCCTCCGCCGACGGCAAGACTGTCTACGAATACAGCTTTTCGAGAGCCGGAGGAAGATCCGATCTGCATTTTGAAAAGGCTTCTGAATTCGGTGCACAGCAGAGTTTTGCCGCTGGAAGAATACTTTTCCCCGTTGTAATAAAACACGTCGAGAGCGTATCTTTCAAGGACGCTGTCGAGCGATACCGTGAATATCTCGCCTATGCCGTTTTCATCTATATCCGCCGCCATCATCGCGACGCACTGAGTCTCAAGCAGCTGGATTATGCTGTTTTCGCTGAAGGAGTATACAGAAAGGCCGTGACTGCTGGACTGATCGAACGCCCATGATACCGCGATGGCCCGCGATCCGTCGGAATCTATAGTGATGTAATCGACCGAATAGATATACGTCCCGGCGCCGTCCTGCGAGCCGACGAGCTTGTATCCCTGCTCGGTCTGCTTGTAAAAATACGTTCTGAATATGCCGTCTGAGCCGCGGAAGAACGCCACTACCTCGTCGACCGAGTCGTTGTCGAAATCTACGAACTGCACCGAGCTGCGATTCGTGCCCGTGACCGGGGCCGCGTAGACCGCGCCCGTCCCGATTATCTCGTCAAGCTGGTTCTGCAGTTTGACGTACTGTTCTGGCAATTTGGGTACGGCAAGAAGGCCCTCTCCGCTTATGAATGAGCAGCCTCCAAAGCAAAACAGAGCAAAAATAAAACATATCAGGGCAAACTTCTTTATAGTCATACACATGTATTTTATCATACAATATCTTTTAATACAAACTATTTTATTAAAAAAGAAGGGCCGCTCAAGGCGGCCCTTCGGTGGGTAAGCGTCAGGAAATGAAATACTTTTTTATCCTGTCAGTCGCAAGTTCTTTATCAGCGCTGATGGTTATCGTAAACTTGATCCCGCACATCTCGGAAAGCTTGTCGAGCCGATCGAGGAAGTCCGCCGCGTGGACAGGATCATCGTCGTTTGCCATTTTATACATGCTGTCAAGGAAAATGTGGGTTATGTCATAGTTGCCGGAATAAACGCCGCAAATATAGGAATACAGGCTGTCATAGCCTTCGTTGAGATTATATTCAGAAACGTCTATCAGTTTTGCATGGTATTTGACGTTGTAGCGAAGATTGGTTCCCTTTTCGATGCACACGACATTGCCGGATTCTTCCTCCAACGCCTGATGTACAAGATCGATTACCGCTTTGGTCTTGCCCGAGCCGCGCTTGCCCATAATTACTCTAACCATAATTGACCTCCTTGAATAGTTATTGGACGTCTATATAATACCATATTCTCAAAGCAAGCACAACCTTATTTATTCTTAATTTCTGCAAAATACCAGCTTGAGCAATTCTCCGAAGATATCAAAAAGGCCCTTACGCTCCACGCCGAAGGCCGTGACCACGGGGATCTGACACAGCGTTTCGCCGTCGAGATATATCTTCAGAACGCCTACCTGCCGCCCTTTTTCGACGGGCGCCGGGATGCTTTTTTCCGTTTCGAGCTGCTTGGTTATGCCCGAGGCCTTGTCTTTTCTCACCAAAAGCGGCGTTTCATCCGCGTATTCGAGCTCGGCGTACGGTGTTTTGCCCATCTCCACCTCGATCGGGAGCAATGGAGCGTCCGCGGTGATGGCTACGCAGCAAAAGCTTGCGAAGCCGTAATTGAGAAGGGCGGTGACGTCCGCGCTGCGCTCGTCCGGCGTCCTTTCCCCGAGGACTACCGCGACCAGTCTCATATTCCCCCGCTCGGCGCTGGCGGAAAGACAGTAGCCCGCGCCCGCCGTAAAGCCGGTCTTGAGGCCTGTAAGGCCGTCGTATTTTTTCAGTAGCTTGTTCGTCGTATTGAGCACGGATCTTCCGTCCCTTATGGAGTCGCTCCAAAGGGTGGTATATTCGGTTATGCTCCGATGCTTCAAAAGCTCGATCGACATCAGTGCGATATCGTAAGCCGAGCTCACGTGCCCCTCCTCGGTGAGACCGTGACAGTTCTTGAACACGGTGTCGTTCATGCCGAGCTCCTTCGCCCTTTCGTTCATCTTGTCGACGAACGCCTGCTCGGTGCCTGCAAGATGCTCGCTCATCGCGACGCAGCAGTCGTTTGCGGAAACGACTGCGATGCACTTGAGCATATCGTTGACGCTTAGCTGTTCTCCCTCCTCCAGCCAGATTTGGCTTCCGCCCATCCTTTCGGCGTTGGCGGAGGCAGTGACCATATCGGAAAGACTTATATCTCCCCTGTCAATTGCCTCCATTATGAGAAGAAGAGTCATTATCTTGGTCACGCTCGCGGGCTGACGCTGCTCGTGGGCGTTCTTTTCCCAAAGGACGGCGCCGCTCTCGTGGATGAGGACAGCGGAAGGGGCGCTCACGTCCACGCCCGTATCGTTCTGCGCGAACGCCGCCGAGGCAAGCATCGCGGCGCACAGCACTAAGCAAATAATCTTTTTCATATCACACCTCCTTTTCTAAAGATATTTGCCCCTCGAGACAACTATTCCGGTTGAAAAAAATAACACGTTAATGTAAAATGGAACAGGTGATATTTTGAAAGCTGCATTTTATACGCTGGGCTGCAAGACCAATCAGTTCGAAACCCAGGGCATGGAAAGGCTGTTTCGTGAAAAGGGTCACGAGATAGTCGACTTTTCCGAATATGCCGACGTTTACGTCGTCAACACCTGTACGGTCACCGCCTTTGCAGACAAAAAATCCAGGAACGCCGCAAGAAAGGCCAAGCTCATAAACCCGGACTGCACGCTGATCGTCTGCGGATGTTATTCGCAGCTCGACCCCGACGCCGCAAAGCAGACGACGCACGCCGATATAGTCATCGGCTCGGATAATAAATCGTCGGTCCTGGAGCTTGCGGAAAGCGCATATTACGGAAGGCCCGCCCGACCCGCGCCGTCATGCGGCGGCTTTGACGTACTGCCTCCCGGAGGTCTTGCCGAAAGGACCAGGGCGCTCTTGAAGATACAGGACGGATGCAGGAACTTCTGCACCTACTGCCGAATCCCGTACGCCCGCGGCGAATACCGATCCCTTCCTCTCGACGAGATGAAAAGGCAGTGCCTCATGCTTGCGGATGAAGGATACCGCGAGATAGTCGTGACCGGCATAGAGATAAGTTCTTACGGCGCCGAGCTTGAAAACGTGTCCCTTTCGGACGCGCTCAGGGTCATACTGTCCTCCTGTCCGGGCATAAGGATAAGGCTGGGCTCGCTCGAGCCGCGCACGGTGAACGGCGCTTTTATCGAGACGATCTCGGGCTTTGACAATCTCTGCCCGCATTTTCATCTTTCCCTTCAGAGCGGATGCGACAAAATACTTAAAGCCATGAACCGCAAATACGATACCGAGACCTATCTTTCGAGCGTTGAAAGGCTGAGAAAGGCGTTTCCCGGCTGCGCCGTCACGACCGATCTCATAGTGGGCTTTCCGGGAGAGACCGAACAGGATTTTCTGACCACTCTGGATTTTATACAAAAGTGCGGCTTTTCCCAAATGCACATCTTCCCGTTTTCAAGAAGGCCGGGCACCGCGGCTTACCGCATGGACGGGCAGATACCCAACGCCGAAAAGCACAGGCGGGCCGCCGAGGCAAAAAAAGTCAGCGACCGGATGAGCCGAGCTTTTCTTGACGAAAAGATCGGAACGAAAGCCGAAGTATTGTTTGAAAACCGCGAGTGCGGATATATATACGGACACACGAAAGATTACTGCCGCGCAGCCGTCGGAGAGAACGAAGCCGAAAACAACGAACTCGGTCTCGTCGTCTTTGAAAGCGTGCGCGGAGGAGTCCTGTACGGACACAAGGAGAAAAGATGAAAAAGCCTGTTTTTAAGGGAGCAGCAACGGCTCTCGTCACCCCGTTCACGATCGACGGCGCAGTGGACTACGACGCGCTCGGAAAACTGATCGACATGCAGATAAGGGCGGGAATCTCCGCTCTGGTCATCTGCGGCACCACCGGCGAGACCCCCACCCTTTCCGACGAAGAGTTCTGCAGTATACTGAGCTTCTCCGTCGAAAGAGCCGCGGGCAGGACCCCGATAATCGCCGGCACCGGCAGGAACAGCACCCTTCACTCGGTGGAGATGTCCAAAAAAGCCGAGCAGATCGGCGCCGACGCTCTGCTTCTCGTGACCCCTTACTACAACAAGACCACGCAGTCGGGACTGGTCAAGCATTATTACACCGTGGCGGATGCCGTGGATCTGCCGATGATCGTCTACTCCGTTCCTTCCAGAACGGGCATGAACATCGAACCCGAGACCCAGCTCAAGCTCTCCGAACACAAAAACATCTACGGCATCAAGGACGCCAGCGGCAACTTCTCCGCCATGATAAAGGCGCGCGCCCTCTGCCCGGACGATTTTGCCCTTTACAGCGGCAATGACGACCAGACAGTGCCCATCTTGTCCATCGGCGGCTCGGGCGTCATATCCGTTTTGTCCAACATAATGCCGGCGGAGACCGAAAAAATGTGTTTCGATTACTTTACCGGCGACGTCGAGACCGCCTTTGAGCTTCAGCGCATGTTCCAGCCCATGATCGAGGCGCTCTTCAAGGAGACCTCTCCCCTTCCAATCAAGAAAGCCATGGAACTCATGGGGCTTTGCACCGGCGTATGCCGCGCGCCTCTTTACGAAGTGTCCGTCCCGACACGCGATTTCTTGGAAAAACAATTAAAGGCGTTCAGCCTCATTTAAGGAGTCATGCTATGAAAAGATCTGTCAGCACCTCAAAAGCCCCCGGCGCCATCGGCCCCTATTCCCAGGCGGTAGAGATCAACGGTCTGATCTTCACCTCCGGCCAGCTCGGCATAGATCCCGAGACCGGAACGCTCCCCGACTGCGTCAAAAAACAGACCGCACAGTCTCTCAAAAACATAAAAGCCATCCTCAATCAGGCGGGCCTCGATCTTGAAGACATAATCAAGACCACCGTATTCGTCAAAAACATGGGAGACTTCGCGAAGATCAACGAGGTCTATTCCGAATTCATTTGTTCCGATCCTCTCCCCGCGCGTTCATGCGTCGAGGTCGCCGCGCTGCCCAAGGGCGGTCTGGTGGAGATCGAAGCGATCGCTCTCAAGAAATAAATACAACAAGCGAAAAAACCCGGGGAACGTGACCGTTCCCCGGATTTTTATGTTTGTTCTCTTTTCGGATCTTATTTGTCGGCCTTGGCAAGGAACTTGTAGCATACTGCCGCAAGCGCGCCGCCGATAAGGGGAGCAACGATGAATACCCAGACGTTCTTGAGAGCTTCGCCGCCTACCAGAAGAGCGGGGCCGAAGCTGCGGGCGGGGTTGACGCTGGTGCCGGTGAAGGGGATGCCGAGCAGGTGTACGAGCACCAGAGCAAGGCCGATGACAAGACCGGCGACTTTTCCGTTCTCAGTCTTGGAGGTGACTCCGAGGATAGCAAGAACGAAAACGAAGGTAAGCACTATTTCGATTATAAGGGACTTGAGGATATCGCCCTGATAAAGAGCGTTGGCGCCGAGGGATTTGGTGCTGCCCAGGAAATAGGCAAGGATGCCGGCTCCGGCGATGGCTCCGGCGAACTGGGCGACGACGTAGCCGATAAAGTCTTTAACGGTCATCTTGCCGCTGATGAGCATGGCGATGGAGACCGCCGGATTGATGTGGCAGCCGGAAACGTTGCCGATCGAATAAGCCATGGCGACTATGACCAGGCCGAAAGCGAGGGCGGTGGCTATATAGCCCGCCTCAGGGAATACGCATCCCGTTACCGCCGCGACGCCGCAGGCGAACAGGACCAGTACCAGTGTGCCGACGAATTCTGCGATGTACTTTTTCATGTTTACTCCTTCTTTCTGACTGATTATCGGAAACGGCTCAAGCCGTGACCTACTTGTTGAAATACCTGCCGGCCGTCATGGCGTAGACCGCCGGGCTCTCTTTTCCGCGAGCGCTCGTGAACAGCTCCCTTGCCGTACCCTCTTTGACCATGCGGTTTTCTTCCGCGGCGGACGCGGTATGCCCGTCGCCCTCGGGCGCGTATACCGTTATCCTTCTGAAGCCGGAACGCTTGAAGGCGAAAAGCAGCAAAAGCTCGAGTATTTGAGAATAAAGCACGCCGGTCTCGTCTTCGCCGTCTGCGGCGATGAACGCGGACGCGGTCTTTTCGGCGGCGTCCACCTCATAAAAACCGCATACTCCGGCGATGCGGCCATCTTTTTCGACCGCCCAGCGGAAATAAAGCGGGTCCTTATACGCGCTTTCGGGCTCGGGCATATCCGCAAGCTCATCCGCAATAGCCAGCGGGAGCGATCGGTAAAGCTCCTCGCCCGCAGAAAAGCTCTCGCCCTTGTCAAACCTTCTTAAAACGATATCCCCGGATTGAAGGCGCCTGGTCCCCCTGAACGATCTGACGTCCTCGCCGAGCAGTTCTTTGTCTTTCCACGAAAGCTCCAGCCTGTCGAACATATCCGGTCTTCTCTCGCGTGTTATCCCGAGCGCCTGCTGCCTGCGCCAATCGGCGATCTTTTCATGATCACCGCCCAAAAGCACCTGCGGCACCTTTTTGCCGTGCCATACCTCGGGACGGGTATACTGCGGATATTCGAGCAGGCCGTTGAAATGGCTTTCCTGCTCGAAGCTCTCGCTTTCGGCCAAAACGCCGGGAACCATGCGGCACACGGCGTCCGTCATGACTATGGCCGCAATCTCTCCGCCCGTAAGGACGTAATCGCCTATCGAAAGCTCCTCGTCGACGCACTCGTCTATGAACCGCTGATCTATGCCTTCGTAATGTCCGCAGACGAACACCACGTCTTTTTTATCCAAAAGGCGTTTAGCGTCCTCCTGGCTGAAGGTCTTTCCTCTGGGGCTGGTCAGCACGACCCAGGGCTTTCTTCCCCGACTCACCTCGGAAAGGCACCTGTAAAGCGGCTCGCACATCATGAGCATGCCCATCCCGCCCCCGTAGGGGTAATCGTCGGTGGTACCTCTGGCGTCGTCCGCCCAGTCTCTTATATTGCTGCATTTTATATCGAGCAGACCGCTCCTGCGGCCTCTGCCGATGATGCTCGAGTTCAAAAAAGCGTCAACGGCTTCGGGAAAAAGCGTAAGTATGTCAATCTTCATCCGGAAGCATCCCTTCGATGGTCCTGACGACGACGGCGCCGTTTTTCAGATCGATCTTTTTCAAAAAGGGGTCTACCGCGGGTATATAGACCGTCCCGTTGTCGCCTGTTACGCACAGGATGACCTGAACGGCGTTTTCCTCGGTGGTCTGAAGCACTCCTATGGACTTTTCAAGCCGTTCGTCATAGACCGAAAAGCCGTAAAGGTCGGAAAAAAGCACCCTTCCTTCCGGCAGCTCGACGTCTTCGCGGCCGCAGGTGATCACCGCGCCGCGCAGCTTTTCGGCGTCGTCCGCCGAGGTCACCTCTTCCAGTGTCAGAAGCAGGTTGTTCTGGTGCTTTGCGACGTTTTTCGTCGTATATCGCCTGCCGTTGATAACGACCTTATCGGGCCAGCAGGCAAAAAGCTCGTCGCCGCACCAGTTTTCAGCTTTCAACACTCCGCGCACCCCATGGGGGCGAAGCACTCTTCCGAGCTCAAGTATCTTCTGCATCTCAACACCTCGCGGGTATTATAGCATATTTTTCCGCATATTTCCATTATGGAAAAAATAAAAGCAGACCTGCGGTCTGCTTTTAAATTTTTTCAGTCGAGGATCGTAACGTCCACACGGGTGTTGCTTCTCATACCGACGCTCTTGACTATGGTTCGGATCTCCTTGGCGATCCTTCCCTGACGTCCGATGACCTTGCCCATATCCTGAGAATTAAGCTTTACCTGAAAGGTGATCGAATCCTCGGAATTGCGTATCTCGGTTATCTCGACATCGTCGGGATTGTCAACGAGCTTGCAGATGATATATCTGAGCAGTTCTTTGACGTCCAGATTATCCATTACAGGGCACCAACCTTTTTCAAAAGAGCTCTGACGGTATCAGTGGGCTGAGCGCCGTTTTTGATCCACTGCTGGGCCTTCTCCGCATCGATCTTGATCTCGGCGGGATCGGTAAGGGGATTGTAAGTGCCGATCTCTTCAATGAATCTTCCGTCTCTGGGGAAACGGGAATCGGCAACGACTATACGATAAAACGGAGCCTTCTTCGCGCCCATGCGTCTCATTCTGATCTTAACCATGGTTTCACCTCCAAATTTGATTTTTATTTACTATTGAAACTACAATGAAAACGGGAACCTGCCGCGCATCTTTCCGCCCTTCTGCATGGAGGCGAACTGCTTGGCCATCTTCTGGATGGCCTCAAACTGCTTGAGCAGTCTGTTGACGTCCTCCACCTTTTGTCCGCATCCGGCCGCTATGCGCTTTTTGCGGCTGAAATTTATTATGTCGGGGTTGTCTCTTTCCTTTTGGGTCATGGACTGGATTATGGCCTCGGTCCTCGCGAGCGCCCTGTCGTCGACCTTGGCGCCGGCGAGCGCTTTTTTGTCTACTCCTGGGATCATGGAGGCGATGTCTCCGATATTGCCCATGCTCTTTATCTGCACCAGCTGATCGTAATAATCGGTGAGGGACATCTTGCCCGCCCTCATCTTTTTCTCCATTTCGAGGGCCTTTTTCTCATCGAAGCTCTGTTCGGCCTTTTCAATCAGGGTAAGGATATCTCCCATGCCCAAAATTCTCGACGCCATGCGGTCGGGATAGAACGGCTCGATCGCATCGAGCTTTTCGCCTATGCCGCAGAACTTGACCGGCTTTCCGGTCACCGCCCTGACGCTGAGCGCGGCGCCGCCTCTGGTATCGCCGTCGAGCTTGGTTATGAACACCGAGTCGATCCCCAGCTGCTCGTTGAAGGATGAAGCCGCGTTCACCGCGTCCTGACCGGTCATACCGTCTACCACCAGCATGATTTCGTTCGGTTTTACGGCGGCCTTGACCCGCTTCAGCTCGTCCATCAGCTCTTCATCGATATGAAGACGGCCGGCGGTATCTATAAGGACCAGATCGTTCCCGTATTTTTTGGCGTGTTCGACGGCCTCGGACGCTATCTGTACCGGGTCGCCCTGCCCTTTTTCGAAAACGGGTATGCCGAGCTGCTCTCCCACCACGCACAGCTGCTTTACGGCAGCCGGGCGGTATACGTCGCACGCGACGAGCAGCGGTCTGCGGTTTTCACGCTTTTTGTAGTACCCGGCAAGCTTTGCGATGTTCGTGGTTTTGCCCGAGCCCTGGAGCCCTACGAACATAACGACCGTGGGAGGATGCGAAGACATCTGTATCTTGGATACGGTGCCTCCCATAAGGGCTGTCATCTGCTCGTTGACTATCTTTATTACCTGCTGCGCAGGCGTCAGGCTTTCGAGGATATCCTGTCCGCAGGCCTTTTCAGTGACGTCAGCGATAAAGCTCTTTACGACTTTATAGCTTACGTCGGCCTCCAAAAGAGCCATGCGTATCTCTCTCATGGCCTCTTTTACGTCGGACTCGGAAAGCCTTCCCTTTGAACGGAGCTTTTTGAAAACTCCCGATAGTTTTTCAGATAATCCTTCAAACGCCATTACAGTTCAGCCTCGTCGATGATCTGGCGCACGAGACGGGATATCTTGTGAGCGTCGTCGTTTATGCCGGGGATCATTTTCCCTCCGGCGTTATACATCACTATCTCGTCAGCGGCCTCTCCTATTTCCCTGAGCTTATTTTCTATCCCGGCAAACTTGCGCACGAGACGGAGCTTATCCTCGGTGTCGCGCAGGAAGGTCTCCGCTCTGACGATGGCGTCTCTCACGCCCTGCCTCGTGATATCGGAATGCTCGGCGATCTCGGAAAGGGAGAGGTCTTCATTGTAATAAAGATCGAAAAGCTCCTTTTGCTTGTCGGTGAGCAGATCGCCGTAATAATCGAACAGCAGCGACATATAGACCGAATCGCTTTTCACAACGCTCTCCCCCCTTCCATAGATGTAAAGTTTTAAACTTTACATCGGGATTGTATATTATTCCCCGACGTTTGTCAACAGTTTTTTCCCCGTCTTGCAAATAAACGTGATTATGATATAATTAATTATCTTTTTGCAGGCGGTCGCCGCATAAAAGGAGGTCAATATGGGCACAGTCGGTTTTCCGGATCTCGGCCTTGAGTTCAAGGTAAATCCGGTGGTTTTTAAGATAGGCAATTTCAGTCTTCGCTGGTACGGCCTGATAATAGCCGTGGGCTTCATCCTCGCGGTGATCTACATTATGAAGCGGGCCAAAGAGTTCAACACCTCGTCGGACGAGCTGACCGACCTGCTTTTGTGGGGCGTCCCTCTGTCCATCATCGGCGCCCGGGCGTATTTCGTCATCAATTCCTGGGACAGTTATAAAAACGATATAAAAGAAATCTTTTATATCTGGCACGGCGGTCTTGCGATCTACGGCGGAGTCATAGTCGCGTTTTTGGTTGTGTTCTTCTTCTGCAAGAAGCGCAAAAGCGACATGCTGAGCATATTCGATCTCATCGCGCTGGGATTTCTCATCGGGCAGTTCATAGGCAGATGGGGAAACTTCGTGAACATGGAGGCATACGGCACCGCGACCTCCCTTCCCTGGGGCATGTCCATTAACGGCGCAGCCCCCGTGCATCCCACCTTCCTTTATGAATCCCTGTGGAATCTCATCGGCTTCATAATCCTGCATTTCTATTCCAAAAAGCGCAAGTTCCGCGGAGAGATATTCCTTTGCTACATAGCTTGGTACGGCTTCGGCCGCATGCTCATCGAAGGACTGAGAACGGATTCGCTTTATCTCGGCTCCACCGACATACGCATATCGCAGCTTCTGGCCGCTGTATCTATGGTAATAGCGCTCGCCGCTCTGTTCATAATAAGAGTGAGCAAAAGCTACAAGCCCATAAAGCACGATACGGTCCAGGAAGAGGAGGAGAAAAAATGAGCGCTCAGATAATAGACGGAAAACTGGTTTCAAAAGCCCTGCGTCAGAAGGTGGCCGCCGAGGTCGCACAGCTCGCTCAGTCAGGCGTAGTGCCCGGACTTGCGGTCATAATCGTCGGAGAGGATCCGGCGTCTCAGATCTACGTCAGAAACAAGGTCAAGGCCTGCGAGGAATGCGGCATTTACAGTGAAAAATACGCTCTCGACGAAGATACGTCGGAGTGTGAGCTGCTTGAGCTGATAGAAAAATTGAACGCAGATCCCAAAATAAACGGCATTTTGTGCCAGCTGCCCCTCCCATCCCACATCGACGAAAACAAAGTCATAAACGCCATATCTCCCGACAAGGACGTGGACGCCTTCCACCCCGTGAACGTCGGTAAAATAATGACCGGCAGCTATACGCTCGCGCCGTGCACTCCCGCAGGAGTCATGGAGCTTCTGGACTATTACGGCATAGATCCCGCCGGCAAGAGATGCGTGGTGGTGGGCAGATCCAACATAGTCGGAAAGCCCCAGGCCATGCTGCTGCTTCACAAAAACGGCACGGTCACCATCTGCCACTCCAAAACCAGAGACCTGCGTTCCGAGACCCTCGGTGCCGACATCCTCGTCTGCGCCATAGGCCGGGCCAAAATGTTCACCGCTGATATGATCAAGCCCGGCGCCGTGGTCATCGACGTCGGCATAAACCGCGGCGAGGATGGAAAGATCTGCGGAGACGTGGATTTTGAAAACGCCAAGGAAGTGGCCTCGTTCATCACCCCCGTACCGGGCGGCGTGGGCCCCATGACCATATCCGTCCTTATGAAAAACACTCTGGCCGCCGCAAAGGCGCAAAACGGCATAAAATAAAAAACATAAAGAAAGACGGCGCGGATGATCCGCGCCGCCTTTTTTGTTTTCAGATATCATCAAGGCTCCAGTCGATCGCCCTGTCCGCAAGAAAGGCGTTGGTCTTGGAAAAATGCCGGCATCCGAAAAATCCGTTGTTTGCCGAAAGCGGGCTAGGATGCGGCGCCTGGAGCACCAGATGCCGCGGAGCTATGAGCGGCGCCTTGGATCTTGCGTAGGCACCCCACAGCAAAAACACCATGGGCTCCTCACGAAGGCTCAACAGTCTTATTATCTCGTCGGTGAACGATCTCCAACCGCAGTCCTTGTGAGAGTTCGCCATATGTGCCCTGACGGTAAGCGTGGTATTGAGCAGCAGCACTCCCCTTTTGGCCCACTCGGTAAGGCAGCCGTGATTGGGTATGCGGAACCCGATATCATCGTTGAGTTCCTTATATACGTTGCGCAGTGAAGGCGGGATCTCGACGCCCGGCTTTACCGAAAACGCGAGTCCGTGGGCCTGCCCCGGCTCGTGATATGGATCCTGTCCGAGGATGACGACCCGGACGTTTTCATAAGGGGTGTATTTCAGCGCGTTGAAGATATCGTTCATATGCGGATAGACCGTATGGGAAGAATACTCTTTTTTCAAAAACTCCCTGATGCCCGCATATAACCCGGATGAGATAAGGTCTCTCAGGACCTCGTCCCAGTCGTTTCCGAACCTGACCATTTCCCGCCTCCTTTCGACATATGGAAGATCCCCGGATAAAAATCCGGGGATCGTGGGATCAGCGATAATTCTTTCTCTTGGCGCGAGCGGCTTCGCTCTTTTTACGACGTTTTACACTGGGGCTTTCGTAACATTCGCGCTTACGGAGCTCGGAGAGCACGCCCGACTTGGCGCACTGACGTTTGAAACGTCTGAGAGCGCTGTCCAGAGACTCATCGGCCTTTACTCTGACTTCTGACATTGATATCCCTCCCTCCGTTTGAAAAACAACTCAAACTGCTTTAAGTATTATATTATCTAACGCTTGGTTCTGTCAACCCATTTTATCACGGTTTTGCGACGATATTGACGATTTTATTTTTGACCACGATGACCTTGATCACGTTGAGCCCGGAAAGCGCGGCCTTTATCTTCGCGTCAGCGAGAGCGGCTTTTTCAAGCTCGTCCTGCTCGGTGCCGGCGGCGACGGTGATCGTGGATTTCACCTTCCCGTTTATCTGAACGGCAAGCTCGAGCATGGAATCGCGGCATTTGCTCTCGTCCCATTCGGGCCACGGCGCACGGACCAGGCTCTTTTCGCCCAAAAGCTCGTTCATTTCCTCGGTGATGTGAGGAGCGAACGGATTAAGCAGCCTGATGAGGGTCAAAAGCTCGGCGCGGTTGACGCCGTTCTGATAAAAGTCGTTGGTAAGACTCATCATGGCGGCGATAGCCGTGTTGAACTTCATTTCCTCTATGTCGCCGCTGACCTTCTTGATCGTCTTGTGTATCGCGACCTCGTTCGCCTCGGAATACTTATCGCCGGGCTTCATCAGATCGAGAAGTCCCCAGACCCTTTCAAGGAACCTCTTGCAGCCCTTGATAGAGGTCGAAGACCAGGGTACCGACTTTTCAAAGTCTCCGATGAACATCTCGTAAAGACGCATGGTATCGGCGCCGTACTCGTTCACTATTTCGTCGGGATTGACGACGTTGCCGCGGCTCTTGGACATCTTTTCGCCGTTTTCGCCGAGGATCATCCCGTGGCTGGTGCGTTTCTGATACGGTTCCGGAGTGGGTACCACGCCTATGTCGTAAAGGAACTTGTGCCAGAAGCGGGAATACAGCAGATGCAGTGTGGTATGCTCCATTCCGCCCTCGTACCAATCGACGGGCAGCCAGTATTTCATGGCATCGTCCGAAGCGAGAGCGTCATCGTTGTGAGGATCGCAGTAGCGAAGATAATACCAACTCGAGCCTGCCCACTGGGGCATGGTGTCGGTCTCCCTCTTCGCGGGCTTGCCGCAAATCGGGCAGGTGGTATCTATCCAGTCGGTGCATTTTGCAAGCGGGGATTCGCCGTCGTCGGTTTGGGTATAATTGCCGACTTCGGGAAGGGTTAGCGGGAGCTGATCCTCGGGGATGGGCACCCAGCCGTGCTCTTCGCAGTAGACCAGAGGTATCGGCTCGCCCCAGTAACGCTGGCGGGAGAACACCCAGTCGCGCAGCTTGTAATTGACCTTCTCGCGACCGATCCCCTTTTCGACGATGTATTTACGGATGGCAAGCTTTGCCTCGTCCACGCTCAGGCCGTTCAAAAAGCCCGAATTGACGATGACGCCGGAATCGCAGTCGGTATAAGCGGCCTCCGCAACGTTGCCGCCCGCGACGACCTCTATGATGGGAAGGCCGAATCTCTTGGCGAAGTCCCAGTCGCGTTCATCGTGGCCGGGGACAGCCATTATGGCGCCCGTGCCGTAGCCCATGAGGACGTAGTCGGAAACGAAGATGGGGATCTTTACGCCGTTAACGGGGTTCGTAGCCATAACGCCCTTGATGATGCAGCCGGTCTTTTCCTTGGCAAGCTCTGTCCTTTCAAAGTCGGACTTCATGGCCGATTTGCGGCGATATTCCTCGATCTCGTCGAGGTTCTCGATCATGCCCTTCCACTTTTCGAGGTAGGGGTGCTCGGGAGATATGGCCATGTAGGTAACGCCGAAAAGGGTGTCGGGCCTGGTCGTATAGATGGTGAGGACGTCTCCGGCATCGGTGGTAAAGTCCACTTCGGCGCCGGTGGAGCGGCCTATCCAGTTCCTCTGCTGAGTCTTTACGCGCTCAATGAAGTCGAGCCCGTCGATACCGTCGAGAAGCTTTTGAGCGTACTCGGTTATACGGAGCATCCACTGGCTTTTCTCTTTGCGTATCACCGGAGCGCCGCAGCGTTCGCAATGGCCGTCGACGACCTCTTCGTTCGCAAGCACGACCTTGCAGGAGGTGCACCAGTTGACAGGCATGGTGGCCTTATAGGCGAGCCCATGCTTGAAAAGCTGAAGGAATATCCACTGCGTCCACTTGTAATAGTTGGGATCGGTGGTATCCACCTGGCGGTCCCAGTCGAAGGAAAAGCCGAGGGCCTTGAGCTGCGAGGTAAACCTCGCGATGTTTTTTCTGGTTACTTCTGCGGGATGTATGCCGGTCTTTATGGCATAGTTTTCGGTGGGAAGGCCGAAGGCGTCCCAGCCGATGCAGAACAGCACGTTGAAGCCCTGCATGCGGCGCTTGCGCGCGACTATGTCAAGAGCGGTATAAGAACGCGGATGTCCCACGTGAAGGCCCGCGCCCGAGGGATAAGGGTATTCGATAAGAGGATAATACTTGGGGAGCGTCCAGTCGTTTTTGGCTTCAAAGGCCTTGCTGTGCTCCCAATTATCCTGCCATTTGTTCTCTATTTGCTTAAAATCGTATTTCATAGTTCTTCATTCCCTGCCGATATATTTTTCAAGATCCACTTTTTCCGCGTCGGCCCAAAGTCGTTCAAGGGCATACAGTTCTCTGGTCTCGGCAAGAAAAACGTTGATTACTACGGTGTTGTAATCCAGGAGCACCCAGTTGGAGGATATGCCTTCGATATGATGAGGCATTACCTCAAGCTCTGTCTTGAGTTTCTTTTCGATCTCTTCCGACAGGGCTCTTATATGGGTGTTGGACGTGCCGGTCATGATGACGAAATAATCGGCGAGCGTGGTGGATTTAGTGACCTTTATGGCGGTCATGTCTACGGCCTTTTTGCCGTCTGCGGCCGCCACCGCGCACTTCAGTATCTCTTCCGGCGTATGGATGGTTTCGCTCACGGTCTTTCCTCCTTTTGAGGTGAATAGTTCTGCATTATCCTGAAAAGGTCCGGATGTATCTGCCCGCCCTTTCTCTCTATTTCATAAGCAGTGCGCTTAAGGCACTCGTATACCGCACCGTCGAGATCCGAAAATGCCTGCTCCCTTATGGGTGCAGCGTCCGGATACGGGCGGCTGCGCTCGGTCTTGTCTGCGACGAACACTATTTTTTCCTCAAGCGTCATATCGCAGCTTCCCAAGGTGTGCCTT
>JAEEGL010071570.1_pt1 | contig 37713 bp, 32 predicted proteins | sample 9134231 | NCBI WGS metagenome assembly JAEEGL01 (sample SAMN16246548, study PRJNA631951) | gut metagenome | biome: gut microbiome; feature: rumen; material: fiber-attached | host: Bos | place: Iran: Karaj | collected 2018-10 | reverse complement strand
GGGGAGGGAAGGAACGCTGATCCTTTTGTTCCGGGAAGCCGACGGGTATTACGAAGCCGTCTGTATCGTCCCCGAGGGATCCCCCCTCGCCCCCGACGCGGCAGAGCTCGCGGCGGATCTCACGGCGCAGGCGATCCCGGGCCTTGCGGCGAACGGGAAAGGTCTCCCGGCGGAAAAGGCCGCACAGGCTGCCAAGCCCTTCTTTATGAGTTTTGAGGGACCGGATCTCGACGAGCTTCTGAGCGAAGAGGAACGGGAGAACGAGAGCCTGCGGTCGGTCGCCGTCATGATCCTGCCCTACGTCAACATCATGCTCTTATACTTCCTCGTTCTGTACTACGGTCAGAGCGCGGCGAACAGCGTGATTTTGGAGAAGACCTCGAAGCTGATGGACACCTTCCTCGCTGCGGTCAAGCCGGAGAGCATGATCTTCGGCAAGGTGCTCGCGGAATGGACCGCCGCGCTCGTCCAGTTCGGCGTGTGGGTCCTCTCTCTCGTCGGCGGATTTGCGGCGGGGACCTTCTTTGTGAAGACGATCAACCCGGATTCGACGATGGGCATCCTGCGCCTCATCGATTATCTCGGCAGTGTGACGAAGATGTTCGCCTGGCCGGAGGTGCTCGTCGCCGCGTTCATCATCGCCGCCGGATTCTTCCTCTACTGCTGCCTCGCCGCGATCTGCGCATCCTTCGCCTCGAAGCCCGAGGAGCTTTCGGGGACGCTCAGCATTTTCTCGATCCTTCTCGTCGTCAGCATGCTCGTGACGATCCGCGCGGGATTTCTGAGCGGAGAGATGGCGGCGGGCGCGAAGTGGTTCGATCTCTTCCCGTTCACCGCGATCCTCATCACGCCGAGCCGGGTCCTTCTCGGATCGGTGAGCCTCGGCGTCGGACTTGCTTCGCTCGCGGTGATCCTGCTGCTCTCGGTCTTCTTCATCCTGATCGCGGGGCGGGTCTATCGCATGATGTCTCTCTACCGCGGCAAAGTCCCGAAGCTGAGTCAGATCGTTCGGATGTTCAAGGAAGGCTGACCGCGTCGGATCGCCGCGCGGCAGTGCCGATACGTAGGGGGGCAGAATATGAAGAAGAAAAAAGCCAGGTGGATCATACGAACGCATCTGTTCCGCAAAGGCGAGTACGAGTGCTCTGCCTGCGGATGGCTGACGATCGCGCCGTACAGGATCTGTCCGAACTGCGGAGCGGTGATGAAAGGCTCCGAAGCCGATACGACCTGGATGGACGAGATGGAAGAGTACGACGCGATCTCCGGAGAATGAGGGACAAACCCGAACAGAAAACAGAAGCGGTACTGCGGCGCGGCAGTGAAAAAGGAATTTTCCGCGCTTCGGGACGCCATCCGAGCAGAAGGAGAAACCGACAATGGATCGAAGTGAAAGCAAGGCGCTGCGGCGCCCGTTTCTCAAAGAGCTTTTCCGAAAGAATAAGCTGAATCTTGTGATGACGGTGCTCGCGGCCTTTTTCGCCGCCGCGTCGAATCTTCTGATCTCGTGGACCTTAAAGGGGATCTCCGATCTGATCTCCGGTGATACGGAGATCCGGTTCGGGACGCTTTTGCTCGTTGCGGGCATCGGCGCCGCGCTGCTGCTTTTGGCGTGGGTGCTCGACCGGACTTTCCTTTCCCGATTCCGTTCCAGGGCGATGCAGCAGTACCGGAAATACGTCTTTGACCGGCTGCTGGAAAAGGGGATCCAGGCGTTCTCGGGCGAGGGCAGCGCGCGCTATCTCTCCGCTTTGTCCAACGACGCGAACACCATCGAACAGGACTACGTCAAGCTGCTGCAGAACACGATCGAGGTGGGCATCACCTTTGTCGGCGCGCTGGGGCTGATGCTGTGGTACAGCCCGCTCTTGACGCTGATCGCGATCGGCTTTTCGCTTTTGCCGATCCTCGTTTCCGTCGTGAACGGCAACAGGGCGGCCGCCGCGGAAAAGGATGTGTCCGACAAGAAGGAGCGCTACACCGGGATGCTCAAGGACGTCCTCTCGGGTTTTGCGGTGATCAAGAGCTTCAAGGCGGAGAAGAATATCTCGTCCCTCCACGGCGAGAGCAACGACAGCGTTTCCGACGCGTCCAAAACGCGCGACAAAGTCAAGCTCGACGTCTCTTACACTTCTGTCCTCGCGGGCGGCGTACTGCAGTTCGGCGTGTTCTTTGTCGCCGGGGCGCTCGCGCTTTCCGGCAAGGGCGGCATCACCGCCGGCACGGCGATCGTCTTCGTGCAGCTTTTGAACTACGTGCTCGCGCCGATCCAGGCCTTCCCGACGTATTACGCCGGAAAGAAGTCCGCTTACGCCCTCATCGACAAGCTGGCACAGGCGCTCGATCAGAACGTCCCCGACGAGGGCGACCCCATCGAACCGCAGCTCACGAAAGGCATCGGGATCCGCGATCTCAGCTTCGCCTATGAGGAAGGCAAGACCGTTCTGTCCGACGTCGATATGGACATGAAGGCCGGCGGCTGCTATGCTCTGGTCGGCGGTTCCGGCAGCGGAAAGTCAACGCTTTTGAACCTGCTCATGGCGTCCTACCGCGGCTATAAAGGACAGATCCTCTACGACGGGAAAGAGCTCAAAACCGTGTCCGCAGCCTCCCTATACGACCTCGTGTCCATTATCCAGCAGAACGTGTTTGTGTTCAACAGCACCATCCGCGACAATATCACCATGTTCTCCCGATTCCCGGAGGAGGAGATCGAACGCGCGGTGCGGCTGTCCGGACTGAAAAACCTCATCGAAGAAAAGGGCGCGGACTATCTCTGCGGCGAAAACGGCTCCGGGCTCTCCGGCGGCGAACGCCAGCGCATCTCCATCGCCCGAGCCCTTTTGCGCAAGACCCCCGTGCTCTTTGTGGACGAGGCTACGGCCTCCCTCGACGCCGAGACCTCCTTCGAGGTGCTGGACGCGATCCTGAAGCTCGACGGCTATACCCGCGTCATCGTCACCCACGATCTCGACGAAAACGTGCTCCGCCGCTGCACCGGCCTGTTCGCGCTGAAGAACGGCGCGGTGACCGAGCAGGGCACCTTCGACGAGCTGATGGAGCAGAAGGGGTACTTCTATTCGCTGTACACCGTTTCTCAAGGATAAAGGCTCCCCGGCGCGGAGACCGATACTGATTTTTTGATACGAACTGTTAAGGTGAGGTTGTTCGATGACGTATCTTCGTGAGAGACCCGTCGTGGGCGTCATGCCGCTGTGGGATGACGAAAAAGACAGCATATGGATGCTGCCGGGATACCTGGACGGGATAAGACAGGCCGGCGCCGTTCCTTTTATCTTTCCGTTTTCAGCAGAAGACGCGGAGCCGGCGCAGTTGATGGGATTCTGCGACGGATTTCTCTTTACGGGTGGGCACGATGTATCACCGCGGCTGTATCACGAAGAGCCGCCGGACGGCCTTGTTTTTGTGTGCGAAAAGCGGGATACGATGGAAGCCGTCGTACTGAGATCCGCTTTGGAGGCTGACAAGCCGGTACTCGGTATATGCCGGGGGATCCAGTTCATCAATGCCGCACTCGGCGGAACACTGTATCTGCTTCAACGTTTTGAAAAAACGATTTCCCAAACCGGCGGCAAACGCCGGTTTTTCCTTTTTTTGCGTGCAGATATCCGCGTGCGCACGGGCATTTTCGGCGTATCAAAAATCGGATCTTCGCTTGAAAGAAACAGGTGCGTCCCGGAGTTCGGGAGCCCCCGTCCGGGATCGGACAGGGCGGAAGGCGGCGATGGACGAAAAATGATCCCCGGACCGCCGGATCTCTTCAAAATATCATTTGTAATCATCATCGGGATGTGGTATAATGTACACAGCATATTGGGAGTACGGATCGTATGTCGGTCGGCTCGTACGCGAGTTGCCGCCGCGGGGGAACAGCCCCGCGGTCCCGCTGCGCGGAATACCGACGATCCCAAGATGCAGTTGTGGTAATAACAAGCGCGAACACGTCGTCCCGTCCGATACGCGGGGATCGGAAAAAATCACGGGTGATTTTTCTTTTGACTGTAGTATTGCTTTGACGGTGCGGAGGACTGTATGAAGAACGGCACGGCGAAAAAAGACGGCAATGCGAACACGGATCAGAAAAAAACGGCGGCTCCGTACCGCCAGAGGGAGCATCTGGAGTATCCCGAAGCCACGATGTTCCAGCTCGTACGGCGGGCGGCGGAGCAGATGCCGGATGAACCCGCCTATGAATTTTACGGACGGAAGACAAGCTATACGCAGTTCATTTGCCGCATCGAGCGGACGGCGCGCGCGTTCGTCTCCTCCGGCGTGAGGGCCGGGGACGCGGTCACGATCTGCATGCCGAATACCCCGCAGGCGATCGACTGCTTCTATGCGCTGAACCGGATCGGCGCCGTCGCCAATATGGTGCATCCTCTGTCCGCCGAGTGTGAGATCACCGATTATCTCGACATCTCCGAGAGCAAAATGATCCTGACGGTGGATCTGTTCTACGAAAAGGTCGAGCGCGCGGTGAAGGCGGCAAAGGGGACCGTCACGATCCTGACCTGCCGGATGCAGGACGAGCTCCCCGCGCACCTCGCGGCGCTGTATATCCTGAAAAAGGGGAAAAGCTATCTGAAATACCCCCGCGCGCCCCATCTTCTCTGGAAGGATTTTCTGAGGAGAGGCGACGGACCGACAGCGCTGCCGGAACCGGTCTTCGATAAAACGAAGACCGCCGTGATCCTGTACAGCGGCGGGACGAGCGGCACCCCCAAGGGGATCTGCCTGTCGGATTACAATTTCAACGCCTGCGCGCTGGAAGCGCGGGAGGCGATCGGCGTGGAGTTCGTGAAAGGGTTCCGGATGCTCAGCTGCATGCCGCTGTTCCACGGCTTCGGTCTCGGGATCAATCTGCACACGGTCCTGATCCACGGCGCGTGCTGTATTCTGATGCCCACCTTCAACGGAAAAAGCTACGCGGCGATGCTGAAAAAGAAGAAACCGAATTTCATCGCGGGCGTGCCGACGATCTTTGAAGCGCTGCTTCACGTTCCGGGACTGGAAAAACTGGATATGAGCTTTCTTTTGGGGATGTTCTGCGGCGGCGATTCGCTGTCGGTGGAACTGAAGCGGAAGATCGACGCGTTCCTCGCGGCGCACAACGCCTCCATCCAGGTGCGCGAGGGCTACGGACTGACCGAATGCGTGACCGCGAGCTGTCTGACGCCGAGAGACGATTACCGGGAGGGCAGCATCGGGATCCCCTTCCCGGATACGGTCTACCGCATCGTCAGACCCGGCACCGATCAACTCCTGCCTGCCGGCGAGGAGGGAGAGATCATCCTGAAGGGACCGACCGTGATGCTCGGATACCTGAAGGATCCGGCGGAAACGGCGAGGACGCTGCGCGTGCTCCCGGACGGCGACACCTGGCTCTATACCGGCGACCTCGGCTGTATGGACGAGGACGGATACGTCTATTTCCGCCAGCGCATGAAGAGGATGATCATCACCAACGGCTACAACGTGTATCCTTCGAGACTGGAAAACGTGATCGACAGCCTGCCGGAGGTGGCGTACTGCTGTGTCATCGGCGTGCCGGACCCGCGCAGGATGCAGCGGGTGAAGGCCTATATCGTCCCCGCCGACGGCGTCGAACCGAGCGACGCCCTGAAGGAGCGCATCCTTGAAGAGCTTTCGCGGCATATCGCGAAATACGCGCTGCCGCGGGAGATCGAATTCCGCACGGAACTGCCGAGGACGCTCGTCGGCAAGGTCGCCTATCAGGTCCTCGAGCGGGAGGAAACGGAGAAAAACAGCCGCACGAGCGCCTGAAGTCAGGAATGCTCATGCATCGGAAAAAAGGAGAGTACATATGGCGGAAAAAGAAAAGAAAGCGAAAAGACGATGGGGCGACCGCAGGGACGGACGCCGCGTCAGAGCGCCGGGACTGCAGACGATCATGTGCTATCTCTGGCCGAAACGGACCGACTGCGAGGTCTATCTGAACGATAAAATCGACGCGACGGAGCTGATGGAATATCTCGAAAGACGCAACGCGGAGCACCCGGAATATAAAACGACGCTCTTTCACGCCGCGGTCACGGGTATGGCGCGCATGGTGAAGGAACGCCCGCTCATGAATCGGTTCATTCAGGGGTACCGGCTGTACGAGCGCGACGAGATCACGATCAGCTTCGTCGTCAAGCGCCGTTTTGCCGACGGCGCGGAGGAGTCCCTCATGGTGCTCAAGCCGAAGGACGAGGATACGCTCGATTCGATCAGTCAGCGGATCGTCGGGAACGTCTGGGAGACCCGCAAAAGCGAACACGCCACCGGCGGCATCGACGAGACGCTGGATACTCTTGCAAAGCTGCCGCGCTTTTTGCTTTTGCCGATCGTCCGCTTCATCCGTATCCTGGATTTCTGGGGGAAGAACCCCAAGGCGATCACCGAGGGAGACCCGAATTATTCCACCATCCTGACGAGCAACCTCGGAAGCATCCAGTGCCCGTCGGTCTATCATCATCTGAATAATTACGGCACGCTCAGCGTGATGATCACGATCGGGACGCTCCACAAGGAAGAGATCTTGATGCCGGACGGTTCCAAAGCGATCCGCGACGTCGTGGATATCGGCGCGACGCTCGATGAACGGATCGCGGACGGGTTCTATTTTGCCCGCAGCCTGAAGCTCATCAAACACGTTTTCGCCCATCCGGAGCTGCTGGAGAAGCCGATCGGCGAGGGAAGCGGGTTCGAATACTGACGAACGGACGCGGATCGGAAAGCCGCCGCTCCGAGTGCGGATCGTGAGCGGCAGGCCGTCCGAGGAGGGCGGTCGCCGGGGCATCCTCGGAAGCGGATCCTTCCGGATATATCGATATCCATGGCGTCGGCGGCGGATCGCCAAATTCCGGGGCGGAAGGAAGACGAAATGGACAAAACCGAAGAAAAAGCGATATTCGATAAAGCGACGGAAAAGCTCGACCTTTTCGTTCCGCTGTGTCTGAAAGACAACTACGCCGATGAAGCAAGAGAGTTTCTTCAGCCGGGCGGGCAGTACGTCAGATTTGCCGTGAAAGAGTTTATGAAAGAACTTCTCTTCGAGCTGATCAAGCCGGTCGGCGAGTGGACGAAGGATCCTTACTATATCGATATGGACCCGATCTACGAGACGGTAAAAAAGGAGCTTGCGGAGCATTTTGAGGTCACTCACGGGCTGGAAGGATATATTTTCTCGGAGTTCGTACACGTCAGAATAAACGATATCCTGTCATTACACCTTATAAGAGGACACCACGCGTTCTCGATCGTCGGGATACGCGTCGACGGTCTGTGGGACGATGACGACGGCGACTGGATGGGATACGTTGCCGAGGAAACGAACGACGAGCTCCTCGAGTGTCAGGCGAACGGCGACTGCGAGGAGTGCTCCGCGTACTTTTTCCCCGATCAGACGGTACAGTTCTGCCGCGTCGCCGAGTACGTGTACGACAATATCGACCGCTTCACGGAGATGGCGGAGGAAAAGGCGCGGGCGCAGAGAGAAAAGTATTGCCCGTGAATCCGGAACAACGGGTGAATGTAAGGAAATGACAGAAAAGTATATCAACGGCAAAAAAGAGGACGTGATCCGCAAGGTCCCGGAGGATCTCTGGTGCGACTGGCTGGAGCGAGCGCCGGAGGATGACGGAGCGGACGAAGCCTTCATGGGGAACGCGCGGCGGAGATCCTTGCAAAGTATACGGAATGATCGGCTGCCGCGCGCGGCGGATCCCGGTCGGGCGGGACGGATGCGCAGATCAATATCCGGGAGGCATTTTCATGCTGTTTCAGACTCTTGACAAACTCAAGCGGCAGTCGATCCTTGCCGCCATACTCATGATGGCGTTCGGCATATTCATGCTGATATGTCCGGAGAACTACATAAACGCCATCGTCGTGACCGTAGGCTTCGTGATGATCATCTTCTCCATCGTCAGGATCCTTGAGTTCATCACGGGGAAAAAGGCGCTCATCCATTACCTGATCTTCACGGGCTCGCTCGTGATCGCGCTGTTCGGCATCATCATCCTCATCTATAACGAGGACCTTCTCCGCGCGCTCGGCTGGCTGTTCGGATTCGTGCTCGTCCAGGACGGCGTATTCACTTTGCTGAACGCCCTGATATTTGCCCGCCGCTCGAGCAGGCGCGGCTGGTGGATCCTGCTCGTTCTTTCCGCCGTGCTGACGGCGCTCGGCGTGCTCATATTCCTGAACCCGTGGTGGGATTCGCCGAATCTTCTGATGAAGGTCATCGGCGGAGCGCTTTTGTTTTCGGCGTGCGTCAGCGCGCTGAGGCTCATATGGGTATGGCCCTTCCGATCGGAGGAGGATCACGGCGATGAACGATAAGACCAAAAAGCTCATAAAGGAACTGGAAGACAAAAAAGAGACGATAAAAAACGGCGCCGCGGAGCTGAGTTCCGAACTCAAGCGTCTTCTGAAGGAAGAGATCGATGCCGTAAAGAAACGCGAAAAACACCGTCCCGCCGAGATGGTCGCCATATTCGCCAAGCATAATTTTTACGCGGGCGGCTTTACCCCGGGCGAGCTTCGGACGACGCTCGAGGACCTCGGTCCCACCTACGTGAAGATCGGGCAGATCATGTCGAGCCGCGTCGATCTGCTCCCGAAGAGCTACTGCAAAGAGCTTGAAAAACTCCGCCAGAACGTCAAGCCGCTCGACGCCGCCGTCGCGCGGGCGGTCATCGAACAGGAGACCGGCAAAAAGATAGAGGATATCTATTCCGAGTTCCGCGACGAGCCGCTCGGCTCCGCTTCCATCGGGCAGGCGCATTACGGCGTCCTGAAGGATGGGACGAAGGTCGTCACCAAGGTCCAGCGTCCGCTCGTCGCCGATACGATGCGGAGCGACATCGTGCTCCTGAAACGGCTTGCCGGTCTCGTGAACATAGTGGGCGAGGAGTACGACGGGCAGGTCATCGATTTCAGGTCCGTCGTGGACGAACTGGAGAAGGTCACGCAGGACGAGCTCGATTTCCGTGTGGAGGCCGAGAACACGCGCTTCTTCAAGGAAAACTGCCTGGGCGGCGGCGAGGTCGGCTGCCCGGACGTCATAGACGAACTCACGACGGAGCGGATATTCACCATGACCTTCATCGACGGCTGCTGTGTTTCCGACGCCGAAGGGCTGGAGGCCGAGGGCTGCGACCCGGAGGAGATCGGCAGGATCATCGTTCAGAACTATATCCACCAGGTGCTCGACGTCGGCACCTTCCATGCCGATCCGCATCAGGGCAATATCATGGTCAGTCACGGCAAGCCCTACTGGATCGATTTCGGCATGATAGGACGCGTCACCGAAAAGGACGTCGACCTCATTCAAAGCGCGGTAAAGGCGATGCTCATGCACAGCGCGGACGACCTCGTCGGCGTCATCGTGAGCATGGGCGCCGCCTCTCCCCTGACCGACCGTGCCCGGCTTACGCAGGACGCCGAGGTCTTCGTCGAGAAGTACGCGTCCGTCAGGAGCGTAAGCGACATCAACGTGACGGAGGTCTTCGAGGAGGTCATGGGGATCGCCGCGAAGCATCACGTCTCCATGCCCGGCAGGTTCACCATCCTCGCGCGGTCGCTGACCGCCATTGAGGGAGTCGTCGGACTGCTCTGCCCCGAGTTGAACGTTTTCGATCTGCTGTATGACAAGATGAAAGAGCGCATGCTGAAAAACCTCAGCCTCCGGCGCGAGCTCGCCCAGGCGGGCCGCGAGCTCTTTGAGGCAGGCAAAAAAACGGCGAGGATACCGGTGCTCGCCTCGGAAGCGCTCGACCATGCGGTCAAGGGCAAGATGAAGGTGAACATGGAACTGAAGGGGTACGACGAGCCGCTTGACAGGATCGGGCATTTCGTGCGCTACGCCATGCTTACTCTCGTCGCCTGCGTGCTCTTCATCGGTTCCTGCATCCTCTGCACGACCGAGTTCAAGCCGCTGTTGTCCAACGGCATGCCTCTGTTTGCCGTTGCGGGGATCGTATTCTCCATTGCGCTTGCGATATTCTCGGTGAAAAATCTGAAATGAACGGGAACGGGACGAACGGGGGGCGGACCGGCGAGGGGGACGAACGATGGACTTTTTCAGCGAGTACAAAAGGCTGAAAGCGCAGAGATTCCCCGTTACGGATGAAACGATCGGATTCGTGCTGGCTTTGGAGCACAGCGACGATATCGCGGCACATTTCGAGATCTATTGTATGGAAATGCGAAGTCCGCGAGAGGAACGCGGATTCGGCATACACGAAGGGTTTTCGTCGCACGGCAGAGCCGGAGGAGAATATCTCCCGGAACGCCTGAACGATGAGGACGAGGCGGCCAGCCACGCCGCGTACCTGCCGGCTGCGTGGCGCGTCCAATCGGGATGCCGTATCAGCGCGGAGGAAAACGCGGTCGTCCGCCGGAAGCTGACGGCTCTTTCCGAGTCCGACGATTGCGGGATCCGGCGAAGAAGTCTGATCGCCTTCGGTTGGATCGGCACGGAAAAGGAACTCGCCTTACTTGACCGGCACCTGCTGACGGATACGGACGCGCTGTGCCGCGCCTGGTCCGCGTCTTCTTTCCTCCGGCTGGCGGAAGGCGAACGGATCCCGCGGGAGGTGCTGCGGGCAGCCGCGAGAGACGGTATGATCGCGTGCCTGAGAACGGAGAAGGACGCGTTCGTCAGAGGCGTCGCGGTCGAGACGATCCAATCCGTTTGGGAGACGGCGTTCGGTCTTCGGGCGTCTGCCGTGGAGGCGAGAAACGAAAAAGCGATCGAAAAGGGTGCAGCAAAAGCGTTGGCTTTTCTGGAACGGCACGAGTGACGGACGGGGATCGGATATGCGGAAAGATAAAGATATCGCGTCGGCGTCCGACCGTTCTCTGCTTCGCCGGATCCGCACAAAGAAGAAAGGAATACATATGGATAAGAAAACACTGATGGAAAACCTTGCCCGCGCGGCGTACGAAAAAGGCGGCTTCAACGGCACGTGGCTGTACGCCGAGAACGGTGAGATCGTGTCGAAGGGCGCCTGCGGCTTCCGCGACGCGGAGGATACGCTCCCCGTGCGGGAGGATACGATCTTCGAGATGGCGTCGGTCACCAAGATGTTCACGGCGACGGCGGTCATGCTCCTTGTCAGGGAAGGCAAGTTGAGCCTTGACGACGAGTACGTGAAATATTTTCCCGATTACCCGTACCCCGGCGTGACGGTACGTCATCTTCTGACGCACACGAGCGGCATGCCCGAGGATTTCGATACGGAGGATTGGGTCGCCCCGATCCTGGAAAAGGAGCGCCGGATCCCTGCCTGCGGTGAGATCATCCGCTTCATCCGGGAAAGCGGCGAGCCTCTCGACTGCGCTCCCGGCGAAAGGTTCGAGTACACCGACGTCGGATACTGCCTGCTTGCGAACCTGGTGGAAAAGCTCTCCGGCGTCCGATTCGAGGATTTCCTCAAAAAGTATATCTTCGAGCCGGCCGGCATGAAGGATTCCGCCGTATACCACACCCGCCGGGACGGGAGACCTTCCGACCGCTTTGCCCGCAATATGGTCCTGGAGGACGGCAAATACGTTCCGTCGGACGTATCGGAGCGCACCGCCCCGTACGTGGTCGGATCGGACGGCCTGAACGGCTGCGATTACCTGTACACCACGATATTCGACATGCTCGCGTGGGACCGCGCGCTGCGGGAGGAAAAGGTGCTCACCCGCGAGGAGCAGGCGGTGATGTACACGCCCGTGAAGCTGAACGGCGGCGGGGAATACGCCGACGAGGACGGCGAAGGCTACGGCTTCGGCTGGGGCATTGCAGGCGATGAGAAACTTGGGCTGATCGTCAGCCACTCAGGCGGCATGCCGGGTCTCGGCACGTGGTTTGAGCATTTTGTGGATACGGACAGAGTGCTGATATTCTTCAGATGCCGGGATTACTTGGACGCCAGAGCATACTGGGGGTTCGAGTCCGGTCTGGAAGCGATCGCAAGGGACAGGGAACCCGAGCCGCTCGTGTCGATCGAGGATATCACGGTCAAGGATCCGGATACGTCGAGGTGGGGGAGCTTCTGCGGGAAGTACGAGCATCCGAAGGACGCCGATTTCATCATCGACGAGGTCTGTCTGAAGGACGGCGAGCTCTGGGCGGATGCAATCATCGACGGAGACGAAACGGCGTTCCGTCTCTATCCCCTGGGCGAAAACGAGTTCGGCCGCAAGCGCGGCATGCTCAGACTGACCTTCGGCGACGGCTGTCTGTCGTTCGACGACGTCACCTGCAAAAAGCTGTAACGGATCACGGCGGGACCGGCCGGGGAGGAACGCCGTATAAGCCGTATCATGGAGCGGATCCTCGCGGCGGCGCCGTGCGCGCCGATCCTGTCTTTTGGAGGGAAAGATCATTATGGAAATGCTGGCATTGCGGTGTCCGTCCTGCGGAGGGAACGTGAAGGCGGACGCCATGGCCGTCCGGGGCTGGTGCCCCTTCTGCAATACGGAATTCCTCATCGAGAAGGCGCTCGCCTCCTCCGGCGGCTTTTCTCTGGAAGAGCGGCTCGCCAGCGCGGATCAGCTCCTCGCCTTCGGAGATTACATAGGCGCGGACAAAGTCTACGCGGACGTCACGCAGCGCTGGGCGCAGGATTACAGAGGATGGCTCGGCCGTGCCCGCTGTATTTCCAGAGACGGCACGCTCATGGCTTGGCGCAGGGAGGGCGTTCGTTACACGGTCGGCGGAGGCGACGACCGGGAGGCGGGAAACCTCTACGACGTGGACGGTACCGTGTCGGAATTTTTGAAAAGGGCGGAGGTCCTCGCCGGAAGCGGCGGCGGCGCGGAGGCGGTCGCGGCCTTCCGGACGCGGTACCGCACGGCCGTCCGCGAAAAGAACATGGAGATACTGGAAGAGCAGCTCGCCTCCAAAAGAGAGCAGGCGGCGGCGCCGGACAAGACGAAGAGCCGCGAGTACCGGGATGCCAAGGAGACGGCGGACGAGCTTCGGGGCCGGATACGTTCTCTCTTGCGGCGGATGAAGTTTTTCCATCCGGGTCACGAGCACGACGTGGGATTCCGTTTCGCCTCCGTCCTCTTCGTGCTGCTCTTCGCGCTGTTTATGTACGGGGAGGGGCGGTTCTGGGATCTCGGGGCCGCCGTCCGGATCGTCGGCGTGCTCTCCGTGCTCTTTTTCCTGTACGGGTGGCTGGCAAGTCCTCTGTACATGGCTTTCAGCAAACGGTGGACCAAGCTGTCCGCTGAGAGCAGAGAACTCGATAAAAAGATCCGTGACATGGAGAATTCCCGCCCCGACTACAAGGCGCTGGAGGCGGAGATCGCCGTCTGTGAGGAACGGATGCGCCGCTTCGAGAGCGACCCGGATCTCGTATACGTGCTGTAAAGCCGAGGAGAGCCGCCGCCCGCCCGGACGACGGGCGGGAGCGGCACGGCAAAGACGGAATATCCCGCCGGGGAGAAGGACGCGGCGGGAGGAGCGGAGGGAACATGGAATCTGGCACGCCGATATCCCATTTGGGGACGGAGGTCTCGCTCTATCTGAACGAGGCGTGGCCGCGTCTGTACCGCGATTCGTTTCTTGCCCTCGCCGCGATCATGGCGGCGGCGGCGGGACTCAGCCTTCTTGCTTTCGCCTTTTTCAGGACGAGGGCGGCGTGGGTGAACCGCGCGACGACGAAAAAGACGTTTCACTATGCGTTCATGGGGCTGCTCGCGCTGTTTTTCATTCTGCAGCTGACGCACCTGTCCGGCACGCTCGATACGGTCGTCGCCGTGTCGGCGTTTTTGTCCCTTGCGGCGGGGATCGTCGGCCTTCTCAGGCGGCGGCGCTTCGGCGTCTGGTTTTCCGCGGCCGCTTTGTGGCTGACGCTGCCGGCGCGGGAGATATCCTCCGTGATCGGCACGCTTTGCGACTATGATGAGATCGACCGCTATTCCGCGCCCGGCAAGATGGGCGTGTTCGCCGCGGCGCAGTACATCATGGACCGGATGCTCGTCCTCGCGGCGATCGCCGCGGTCTTCACGGTGATCGCAGCGGTCTATTACATCAGACGCCGCTATCTCTTCACGGACTGCGGGGAGAAGCGCTTTCTGCGTGCGGAGGCATGCCCGTCCTGCGGCGCGGTTTACGTGGGAGCGGGGGACTACTGCAGCGTCTGCGGCGCGAAGGCGGAGGACCATGCGTATTCGGTTTTGAAGTGGACTCCCTTGGACAAGATCTGCTTCTGCCCCGCCTGCGGCAGGGACGTGAGCCGAAAGTTCGGCGTTCCCTGCGAGCTCTGCCGGGAGAAAAACGAGGGGATGTCCGACTTTGTGAAAAAACTCGGCGCGGTGCTCCTCGCGGCCGCGCTTCTGGCCCCGACGTTCTTTGGCGACACGCCCGCGTTCCTTGCCGAAGGGAGCGCCGCGGCGAACAACGCCTACGTGGATCGGGTGAACGAGTGGTGCGAAGACGTTTCCGTCGCGGAGGATGCCGCCTGGCGCGCATCGTTCGACGCGGCGGATGAAGCGCTCTGTGAACTCGATCTCCGCGGCTTTCGGGCGGATACGCGGCGGCTGAATTATGCGGGGCTTTACATGTACGTACGGTATCTGGAAGGATCTTACTCTCAGGTGGCCGTGATGGAGAAGCTCCGGGAGGCGGTGGATACCGGGGATACCGGGGATATGGCGGAGCTGGCGGCGTGCTTTTCCGAGACGCAGAACATGCAGCTCCGGGCCTCCGGCAGCACGCTGCGCCTCCTTTTCAGCGTGGACCGCCTGCATGCCGGTGAGAATATGGTGCTGGACGCTTTGCGGTACTATTTCAGTTTCATTCCCGTGATCGCGGCGGCGGCGGTGCTGTTTTTCGCGGGGCTGTTCGGTGCGGTCTGCGGGCTGATCCTTTACCGGCGCGATCCCTCGGCGGATCCTTTCGTGAAGCTTGCGGAAAAGACGGAAGAAGAGAGCGTCCGCAGGGAGCGGGAGGCGGCGCGGGCAAAGCGGGCGCGGGCGGATCGCCGCCTGACGGCGATCACCGCCGCGGTGACGCTTTTGGTCTTGGGCGGGGCCATCTTTTTCGAGATCCGGACGGCGCCGGAGCCGGAGATGACCTATCAGACCGGGATGCGGTGTTTTGCGGGCGACGGCGCTCTGCTCCTTGACTGGATCGGCCGGTGCCGCACGGATCCGGACGGCGCGCTGGCGGAAAAAGAAAGCGTTTCACAGCTCGTCGCGGCGCTGCGCGAAACGATGGCTTTTCTTGCGGACGCAGAGCCGGAGGAGGACGGGCTGCAGCTGAGCGAAAAGGTGCGCGCGGTCGCAGCGGGCCTTTCCGACGCGCTGGAACGGATGCAGTCGGCGCTGGACGGCGGAGGGATACCCGACCGGGAAACGTTGGAAAACACGGCGAAGCTGCTCACGGACGGCATGAAACTGGAAAGCATCATGGAGACCGAGGCGGCCGTCAGCGCCGTCGCGGATCTTTTCTGAGACCGCGGAGGATGCTCCGGCACGCCTTGACGGCAGCCGCGGATCTGTGCTATAATGGGGCAACGGGGACGGATCCGTTCGGAGAAACGGGCGCCGCCGCCGTCGGCTCCGTGAAACGCACTTCGAGCGACAGGGAGAAGTTATGGTACGCAGACGCATCGTGTTCTACGGACGGGTCCAGGGCGTCGGGTTCCGCTGGCGCGCCCGTCACGCCGCCGCGCTGTACGGCTGCACGGGATGGGCAAGGAACGAGTGGGACGGCTCAGTGACCATGGAGATCCAGGGGACGAAGGAAGCGATCGATTCCGTGATCGCCGCCGTGGGGAACGGTTCCTTTATTCACGTCGAGAGTACGGAAGAGGAGAGCGTCCCTCCGGTCGACGATGAACGAGAGTTCACGACGGAGTGAAGGATGCGCGCGGCCGCGCGTTCTGCGGGGGATCCGGATGCCGATCGCCCTCCGGGACGGCGAAGCGTGATACGTAAGACACAAAAAATATCAATCGATAAGGAGTACGGCGATGACTGAAACGAAAAACCGGCTGACGGATCCCGTGAACGGAGACGAGATCGGAGGATTCGCGGAAAAGATCGGGCTCCCGGCGGAGTATCTTGCGGCGGCGGCGCCTCTTATGCCTCGGGTTGCCGCGCTGCTGGACGGGGAGCCGTTCGGCCGCGATCTGTGGACGTGTGACGCGGCGCTGTCCTGGAGTGAAAAGATCGGGGAAGAGGCGGATCTTACGATGCTTGCCGCGGGGATCCTGATCGGCATGAGGGCGCATGCTTTCTACCGGGAACGGGGGATCGGCGACGATATTTACTATCCCTCCATGCGGGAGCTGACCGTATGGTCGAAGACCTGCGAGCGGGAGTTCGGGCATATCGGTCTGCGTGAGTGGGGCTGGGTCACGAGTTTCTTCGACGCCTCCATCGTGCGGCTCGTCCGCCTTGAATTCCACGAGGTCAGCTTCCGAGAAGGGCTCGTATGGGAGAAGGACGGCGTCACGGTCAAGGGCGGCGACCGTGTGATCAATATGCACATCCCGGAGGACGGACCGCTCGATCCCGATGCCGTGCGGGACTCTTTCCGCCGCGCGTATCGGTATTTCGGCAGGACGGGGCGCGCCGTTTTCGTGTGCGATTCGTGGCTGCTCTGGCCGGGGAACTACGACTTTCTCGGACCGGATTCCCGCATCCGCGCGTTTATGGATAATTTCGATATCATCCGCCGGGCGGACGGGAAGTACATCAAGGATCTCTGGCGGGTGTTCGGACACCGGGATTCCTACGATCCCGCCTCTCTCCCGCGCGATACGGAACTGCAGCGGCGGCTGGCGGATTTCCTTGCAAAGAACGACGGCGTGACGGGCGGAGGCTACGGCGTGTTCCTGTTCGACGGGGAGAACGTCGTGAAATGAACGCCGCAGCGGACGGACGCGCGGTCAGCGGATCGGACGGATCCGGGGAAGAGCGGACATACGGTACGGCAGAAACGAAAGGAGCGGTCGAACTCATGAAAGTACTGATCCTCAACGGGAGCCCGAGGGCGAACGGCAACACCGCCGCGGCGATACGGGAAATGGTCGGCGTGTTCGAGGCGGAAGGCGTCGGGACCGAGATCGTGCAGATCGGCGGCAGGGACGTCCGCGGCTGCATCGCCTGCGGGAGCTGCAAAAAGAACGGGAAATGCGCACTCGACGATATCGTGAACGAGGTCGCTGTGAAATTCAGGGAGGCGGACGGTCTCGTGCTGGCGTCTCCCGTATACTATGCGTCGGCGAACGGCGCGCTGATCGCCTGCCTCGACCGGCTGTTTTTCAGTACCTCCTTTGACAAGACCATGAAGGTCGGCGCGAGCGTGGTCGCGGCGCGCCGCGGCGGCTGCTCCGCGGCGTTCGACGGACTGAACAAATACTTCATGCTCAGCGGTATGCCGGTCGCTTCCAGCCAATACTGGAACAGCGTGCACGGCATGGCGCCGGGCGAGGCGAGAGAAGATCTCGAGGGCATGCAGACGATGCGGACGCTCGCCCGGAACATGACGTTCCTGATGCGGTCCATCGCGCTCGGAAAGGAAAAATACGGCCTGCCGGAGAAAGAGCCGCGGCAGGCGACGAACTTCATCCGGTGACCGAAGAATGGAATACAGACGGAAGATCGTCCTGAAAAACGGCGCCGAGGCGCTGCTGCAGAGCGGCCGCGCGGAAGACGGCCCCGCCGTGTATGAGAATTTCAATCGGATCCACGCGGAAACGGATTATCTGCTCACGTATCCCGATGAAAACAGCTTCAGCCCGGAAGAGGAAGCGCGGTTTCTGGAGGAAAGAGCGGACAGCCCGGACGAGGTCATGATCGTTGCCTTTATAGACGGGAACGTCGCGGGGACCGCCGGGATCGAAGCGGTCGGCAGAAAATATAAAGTGAAGCACAGAGCGGTGTTCGGTATCGGCATCCTGAAGGAATACTGGGGACTCGGCCTGGGCAGAGCGCTCGCCGAGGCGTGCATCGCATGCGCCAAAGAGGCCGGATACAGCCAGTTGGAGCTGAACGCGGCGGCAGAGAACACAAGAGCCCTGTCCTTGTACAAAAGTCTGGGCTTTGAAGAATTCGGACGGAATCCGAGAGGGTTCCGTTCACGGATAAGCGGATTCCAGGAGCTGGTCTATATGCGGCTCGAATTATAGGCTCGGCGCGCCGAGCGGATGAGGCGCGGCGGGGGAGAAAGACGTTTTTTATGGATCAAATCGAAGAAAAAGGGATATTCGACCGGGCGACGGGCAAGCTCGATCTGTACGTCCCGTCTCATCTGAAATGCGGCGAGACCGACGGGGCGAAAGCGTTCCTTGCGCCGGGCGGACCGTACGTGCGGTTCGCGGTAAAGCAGTTCGTGAAGGAACAGCTCGGCAAGCTGATCAAGCCCGGCGGAGAGTGGAAGAAAGAATCCGCGCTCGTCGACATGGAGTCCGTTTTCGAGGCGGTCAGAAAAGAGCTCCCGGAGCATTATCACGTAAAGAGAGACTTGATCGGATATACCTTTTCCGAGTTCGTCGGAGTGACGATAAACGATATCCTGTCGTTCAGAGTGCAGAGAGAGAGCTGCCGTTACCCGACGCTCGCGATCTGCGTGCACGGCTATATCGAGGGCGACGATTGCGACTGGATGGACCTCGTCGCGGACGAAACGGACGACGAGCTCCTCGCGCTGGAAGCGAACGGGGATCTGAGCGAAGGTTCCGCGTGGTTTTTCCCGGAGCAGACGAAGGAGTTCTGCCGCGTCGCGGAGTACGTGTACGAAAACGTCGGCCGCTGCGCGGACACGGCGGAAAGAAAGGCTTCTCTCATGAGAGAGAAATACGGGCTGTGAACGCCGCTCCCGCGTCCGCGCCGGAGAGGAAGGCTTTTTCGGCGGACCGTTCGTTTTCCGCCGTATTCAGGAAGGGGCATCATCATGATCGACAGAAACAGGCTGACGGAGACCTTTCTCACGCTGGTGCGGTTCGACGCCGAATCCTTCGGGGAACGCGCGATCAGCGACTGGCTCCGCCGGCGGCTGGAGGAGATCGGGCTGGAGGTGACGGAGGACGACGCGGACGCGCTCTGCGGACGGAGATCCGCCTCCTCCTCCGGGAATCTCTACGGGATCCTTCGCGGGAACACGGCGGGGGAGCCGATCCTGCTCTCCGCCCACATGGATACCGTGAAGCCGGGCATCGGCAAACGACCGATCGTCCGCGAGGACGGCACGATCACCTCCGACGGGACGACCGTTCTCGGCGCGGACGACGCGGCGGGGCTGGCGGCGATCCTGGAGGCGCTGACCGCACTGGCGGAGGACGGCGTGCCGCACGCCGACGTGGAGGTCTTGTTCCCGGTCGCCGAGGAGATCTACGGGCGCGGCAGCGCGGTGTTCGATTACGGTCGGCTGCGCTCGCACAGCGCCTTCTGTTTCGATCTGACGGGGCGGATCGGCGAGGCGGTCACGCGGCAGCCGAGCATCCTTGCCGTGCGCGTGACGGTGGAAGGCGTCGCCGCGCACGCGGGCTTCAATCCCGAGGACGGGATCAACGCGCTGACCGCGGCGGCGCGGGCGCTCGCGCGCATCCCCACGGGGCGGGTCGCGCCGGATACGACGGTGAATTTCGGCACGATCGCGGGCGGAAGCGTGACCAACGCCGTGCCGGCGCGCGTGACGGTGGGCGGCGAGGTGCGCAGCCTCATCCACGAGGAGGCGGTGCGCCGCGGAGAAGAGATCCGGGCGATCTTCGAGGAGGAGGCACGGCGGATCGGCGCGTCGGCGGCGGTGGAGATCACGGAGATGGTGCGCGCGTTCCGGACGGATCCGGAGGCGCCGGTCGTGCGGCGCTTCGCGCGGGCGGCACGCGCCGTCGGCGTCGAGCCGGCATTCGGCGTGACCTTCGGCGCCAGCGACCTCAATCACTACGCCGCGCACGGGCTGGAAGGGATCGTCGCCGCCTCGGCTATGCAGAACGTCCATACCGTACATGAATATACCCGCATCGGCGACATGGAGACCTGCGCGCGTCTGATCCTCGCGCTGGCGGCGGATCGCGCGTCGGCGGAGTCCGACGGATAAGGCCGCACGCGGACAGACGGTATTCCGAATCGCAGAACGAACGTCCGACAGCCACACGTGCCGGACGGATAACAAAGGAGACGAGCCATGTACAATCTTCCCATTGAAAAATTCACGCTTTCCCGCAGCGGCGACCATATGGAAGGCTGGCCGGATCTGATCCGCACGCAGAGCGGTAAGCTTCTCTGCGTGTACAACGAATGCGTTTCCCACGGCAACCGCGACCACACGCACATCACGCTGCGCGAATCGACGGACGGCGGGAGGACGTGGTCGGAAAAACGGTATATCGATATCGAGACGTTCTCCGGCGATTAGTGGAACTCCATCCGGATCAATCAGCTGCGCGACGGGCGGATCCTGCTCGTCTGCGACCGGATCCGCGTAAGCGAGCTTTCCGCCGGGACGGAGATGTGGATCTGGGAGAGCCGCGACGACGGCGTCACGTGGAGCGAAGGCGTCCCCATGGGGATCTTCGGCTACTGCTCCGACAAGGTGCGCGAGCTGCGCGACGGGACGCTGCTTCTTCTGGTCAGTTCCTTCCACGAAGCGATGGGCTGTTCCGTCGTATACGCGCATCTTTCCCGCGACGGCGGCAGAACGTGGAGCGAGCGGATCCACGCCGCGGCCGATCTGCGGTACAATCTCATCGAGCCGGCGGCGCTGGAGATGTCCGACGGTACGCTCGTCGCCTTCCTCCGCGAAAATTCCGGCCGGTTCCACGACTGCATGCGCATCATCTCCAAGGACGGCGGCAGAACGTGGAGCGGCGTCCACCCGATCGCCGCGCCGGCATGCCACCGCCCGTCCGTCGGCTTCCTCTCGGACGGCCGCATCCTCATGACCTATCGCAGCATCGCCAACCACCGCATCGGCGAGACCGCGGGCGCGGTGTTCAGCGAGGAGACGGCGACCTCTCCCGAACGCGGCGACGGCGCGGTGGAGCTCTTCCGCCTCGATTACGACCGCAGTGCGACGCCGGATACCGGCTATACCGGTTGGACCGAGCTGGACGGCGGCACGATCCTCGCGGTCAACTATATCGTCGACGACGCGCCGCGCGCCTATATACGCGGGTATTTCTTCCGGCTCGAAGATCTGCGCTGAGACCGACACCTCGGAGCGTTTTTCGATTTGCCGTCTGCGGATGGGATCATGGATATCAGCGGAATCGATCATCTGGGGCTCGACCGCGTGCTCAGACGCGGGAGCGGGGAGATCCTCGCCGACGAGGAGGACGCGCTGCTGATCCGCGACCGGATCAGCGGGGCGTATCTTTTCGCGTGCGATGACGCGGCCGTCGGGATCCCGCTGCTCGAGGGGCATATCGGGCGGGACTGCGGCCTTCTGATGGTCTCGGACCGTTCTCTCGGAAGAGCCGCATTTGAAAGATACGGCTTCGCGGAGAAGATCGAGTGTTTTCAGGTCGCCTATTACGGACCGAAGCCGTCGGACGAGTCCGTGCTGCGCTTCAGAGAGGCGGACGAGGACGATCTTGCGATGCTGATCGGAAACTATCACCGGATCAGTCCGGAAGAACTCGGAGAAGCGGTGCGCAGAAGGTCCGTCCTTCTGGGGTATGATCGGGATCGTCCGGTCGGCTTCATCGGCGAACATCCGGAAGGAAGCATGGGAATGCTGTACGTCTTCCCGGAATACAGACGGCGCGGCTTCGGCGCCGCGCTGCAGAGGCGGATGATCGCAAAGACGATGGAGGCGGGATATATTCCGTTCGGTCAGGTGGAAACGGGGAACCTTGCTTCTCTGGAACTGCAGAAGAAGACGGGCATGACGCTCTCCGACAACGTGATCGTATGGATGTGGAGATAGCGGATCCGCATCCGCACAAAAAAGCGGCTGTGCTTTCTTGAAAGCACAGCCGCTTTGACGTCGGAGAGGGAAAGACGCCGCAGGGATCAGTAGGCGATCCCCTGCCAGAGCATCGCGTCGGCGATCTTGAGGAAGCCGGCGATGTTCGCGCCTGCCACGAGATTGCCTTCGCAGCCGTACTCCTTCGCGGCGGCGGCGGCGGCGGCGTAGATGTTCTTCATGATGCCGTGCAGCTTCTCGTCGACCTCCTCGAAACTCCAGGACATGCGCAGCGAGTTCTGCGACATCTCAAGACCGGAGGTGGCGACGCCGCCGGCGTTCGACGCCTTGGCGGGCGCGAAGAGAACCTTGTTCGCCTGGAAGTATTCGACCGCGTCCGGCGTGGAAGGCATGTTCGCGCCTTCGGCGACGGCGATGCAGCCGTTCGCGACGAGCGCTTTCGCGCCGTCGAGATCGAGCTCGTTCTGCGTGGCGCAGGGCAGGGCGATATCGCACGGTACCGTCCAGATCCCGCGGCATCCTTCGTGGAAGGAGGCGGTCGGGACGCGCTTCGCGTATTCGACGATGCGCCCGCGTTCCACTTCCTTGATCTGCTTGATGACGTCCAGCTTGATGCCGTCCGGATCGACGACGTAGCCGGAGGAGTCGCTCATCGCGACGACCTTGCCGCCGAGCGCCGTCGCTTTCTCGCAGGCGTAGATGGCGACGTTGCCGGAGCCGGAGATGACGACCGTCTTGCCCTCGAAGCTCTTGCCCGCCGCGCGGAGCATCTCGTCGGCGAAGTAGCACAGACCGTAGCCGGTCGCTTCCTTGCGGGCGAGAGAGCCGCCGTAGGAGATGCTCTTGCCGGTGAGCACGCCGGTCACTTCGTTGCGGATGCGCTTGTACTGACCGTACATGAAGCCGATCTCACGCGCGCCGACGCCGATGTCGCCCGCCGGGACGTCCGTGAACTGACCGATGTGTTTCTCGAGCTCCGTCATGAAGGACTGGCAGAAACGCATGATCTCGCCGTCGCTCTTGCCCTTCGGATCGAAGTCGGAGCCGCCCTTGCCGCCGCCCATCGGCAACGTGGTCAGGGAGTTCTTGAAGCACTGCTCGAAGCCGAGGAACTTGATGACGGAGGCGTTGACGCTCGGATGGAGGCGGAGCCCGCCCTTATACGGACCGATCGCCGAATTGAACTGCACGCGGTAGCCGCGGTTGACGCGGACGTTGCCTGCGTCGTCCACCCAGCTTACGCGGAAAGTGATCATGCGCTCCGGCTCGACGATGCGGTCGAACACGCCCGCCTTGATGAGGTCGGGGCGGCGGTCCGCCACGGGAGAGAGGGATTCGAGGACCTCGCCGACCGCCTGGAGGAATTCCGGTTCGCCCGGATTGCGGGCTTCGACGTCGGCGTATACTTTTGCAAGATATTCATTGGCAATCTTCATTTGAGAAAGGCTCCTTATATTAGAATTCGCCGTTATTATATCATACTCCCGGTTTTTTTGTCAAGAGCAAACGCGCAATTTATGCAGGATTTTTCCGTGTTCCTGCAAATTTATCACACGCGCCTCGGAGACGGGCGGCGCGGCGGCGCGCCGGTCTCCCGGATTTTCTTCGGATTTTCTTCAGCGGAAATTCCCGAAAATTGCGTCGAGAGACTTGCAAAAGCGGATCATCTCGTGTATAATAATATTATCCCGTATTTTGGGTTATTCCGGATCGGGGAACAGCGTCCGTTGTGCGGCGTGCCGCGCGGGCGCAGACGCCTCTCTTTTGTGACAGGCAGAAGGGGATTTTCATGAGGAACCGACTTCTTCGAAGCATACATACACGCTCTGATCGGACGATCCCGCCGAGCCGCCGTTCCCGCTTCTGGGCGGTTGGCTTTTCGGCGGTGTTCTGCATTGCCGTCATGCTCTCGCTCACGGTGGGCGGGTGCGTGCGTCCCGCCGAGCCGGAGCCTTCCGGCGTTTCCTCCGCATCGGGTACTTCCGCGCCTCCGTCCGATACCTCCGCGCCGGAGAGCACGCCGCCCGCGGACGGCACGACGGACGCCCCGGATTCACTGCCGTTCAGCACAGATCCCGTCACGGACGCGCCGGAGACGGATCCTCCCGCGACCGAACCTCCCGTGACGGATCCGCCTGCGACGGAGCCTCCCGTTACCGAACCTCCGGTCACCGATCCTCCCGTTACCGATCCGCCGGAAACGCAGCCCGTGTCAAACGGCGTCGTGCGCGTTCCCGCCTCGGATCCGGTGGACGATTCGTTCTTTGCCGACGCCGTTTTCATCGGGGATTCCCGCACGGTCGGTCTGTATCTTTTCTCCGGCCTCGCCTCGAATTATTACTGTGAGCAGTCGCTGAACGTGAGCACCGTCCAGACAAAGGCGTACATATCCGCCGGGAACGACGACAAGGTGACGCTCCGCCAGGCGCTCAGCGCCAATTCGTTCCACGCCGTCTATATCTCCTTCGGCATCAACGAGATCGGCTGGCCGTCGGCGCAGGGGTTCTTCGATACCTATGAGTCACTGATCCGTCTCGTGTGGGACTGCGTGCCGGACGCGGACGTGTACGTGCAGTCGGTCCTTCCGATGACGAAGGCGGCGTCACAGGGATACTACAGCCAGTACGGCGGCAACGCCCGCGTCGCCGAGTACAACCGCGGACTCCTTGCGCTTTGCGAAAAGCTCGGCGTGTATTTCATTGATCTCGACGAGATCTTCGCGGACGCGGAGGGGAACCTCAACGTGTCCGACACGACGGACGGGATCCATCTCGGCGTCGCTTCCTCCGTTGCGTGGGTCGATTATCTGCGTACGCATACCGTGTCCTGAATCCAGGCGCGATTCTGTAGATCGAAATGAAGGAATGCCCGGCTATGAAGAAAAAACAATGCTGCCGGTTTGCTCTGCTCGCCGCTCTGCTCTTCCTCCTGTCCGCGTGCGGGCAGCCTCAAAAGGATCCCGGCGACGTCCCGCGGGATTTCGCTTCCGTAGACATGGAGACGGCGGAGATCTCGCCGGAGGTTCTGGCGGTGCATCTGCTCGCGGAGACGGCGTTCGACGACGCGCTGATCCAAATTGATCCCGCCATCGCCGGACGGCTGTACGGGATCGAGGGGCTGTACGACAGCCTTGCCGCGTACGGCAGCACCGGCGCGACGGCGGAGGCGATCCTCGTCGTCGCCTGTCCCGACGCCGAAACGGCGGCGGAGGCCGCCGGGAGCATCGAGCGGTATCGTGCGGAAATGACGGATATCTACGCGGACTACAATCCGAAGGAGTCCGGTAAGCTGCGCCGGGCCGTGCTCGACTGCGACGGCAGATACGTCGTCTTCTGCGCGGCGCCCGATCCGGACGCGGCGCGCGCGGCGTATCACGCGTTCGTCGCGGAGAGCATCCCCTCCTGACGCGGAGCGGGACGGAAGAAAGAAGCACAAGCCAGTACCAAAGGCAGGGAAGAAGCGGCAGACCGGAGGACCCCGGCACAAGAGAGGACGGCCATGGCTGGAAGCCGTCCGCCGGGACCGGCGCGCCTTTCACTTCGGAGCCGATGCGGTGAGCCGCGCACGCGGTCAGCCGTGTCCGGGAGATCCCGTTACAGATCGCGGAGCGTCGGCTTCGGCCGGAATCCGGGTGGTACCGCGGAGCGATATTCGCCCCGTCCCGTTGTCATGGGGCGGGGCGTGTTTATTTTTTCAGGAGCAGGACTATGAGAGTACTCATCATCCGTCACGGCGATCCGTACTATCCGACGGATTCCCTGACGGAAAAGGGCGAGCGGGAGGCGGCGCTGCTCGGCGAGCGGCTGATGCGCGAGCACGTCACGCACGTATACGTCTCGCCGCTCGGCCGCGCGAAGAAGACGGCGGAGCCGTTCCTTGCGGCGAGCGGCCTTACGCCGGTGACGCTCGCCTGGCTGCACGAGCTGAGCGTCACCCGGGAGGAACGGGAGGCGTACGGCGAGCGGTGGGGCGGCGCGAGCTGCGAATGGGATCTCCCGCCGCTTACCTGGACGAAGGAACCGCATATTTTCGACCGGGACGGATGGCGTACGTCCGCGGTCTTCGATCGGCCGTCGCTCGCCGCCCAGTGGGACGCCGTGCGCGAGGGCTGGGACGCGCTGCTCGCCGCGCACGGATATACGCGGGAGGACGCCGTATACCGCGTCGGCGAGGGGTGGGAGGACAAGCACGAAACGCTCGCGCTTTTCTGCCATCTCGGGATGGGAAATCTGTTGCTTTCGCAGATACTGAACGTGTCGCTTCCCGCCGTGTGGCTCACGCTCTTTCTGCCCACCTCCTCCGTGACGACGGTGTTCATGGAACGCCACCGCTCCGAACTCCCCATCGCGCACGCGCGGCTCGCGGCGGTCGGGGACACCTCTCATCTCTACGCAGGCGGAGAGCCGATCTCGGCGAGCGGCCTGTTTGCCGATACGATCCGGTAATACTGAAAAGGAGACGCTTATATGAAACAAACACTGCTGAGGATCCGGGAGGAGGCGCTGCGCGCCCTTTCCGAAAATGGAGCCGATCTGGAGGCCTTGCGCATCCGGTATCTGGGGAAGAAGGGCGAGCTGACCGCCGTACTCCGCGGCATGGGCGCGCTGTCCGCCGAGGAACGCCCCGTGATCGGTCAGATCGCAAACGAAGTGCGCGCGGCGATCGAGGAGGAGATCACCCGCCGTGCCGCCGAGCTGAAGGTGGCGGCGATCGAGGCGCGCCTTGCGAGCGAGAAGCTCGACGTGACCGTTCCGGGCGACGAGGTCGCCGTCGGACACGTGCATCCGATCTCCCGCATCCAGCGGGAGATGGAGGATATCTTCATCGGCATGGGCTACGACATCGTCGAGGGACCGGAGGTCGAGTACGACTACTACAACTTCCAGGCGCTGAACATCCCGCCGGATCATCCGGCGCGCGACACGCAGGATACGTTCTACATCACGGACAACATCCTGCTCCGGTCCCAGACCTCGCCGGTGCAGGTGCGCACGATGGAGAAGCGCCGTCCGCCGATCCGCATCATCTCGCCGGGGCGCGTCTACCGCTCCGACGCCGTGGACGCCTCGCACTCCCCGCTCTTCCATCAGATGGAGGGGCTCGTCGTCGACCGCGGCGTGACGATGGGCAACCTGAAGGCGACGCTCGAAATGTTCGCGCGGAAGATGTTCGGCGAGGACACGCGCGTCCGCTTCCGCCCGCATCACTTCCCGTTCACCGAGCCGTCGGCGGAGGTCGACGTCTCCTGCTTCGCCTGCGGCGGGAAGGGCTGCCGCCTCTGCAAAGGCGAGGGCTGGATCGAGATCCTCGGCGCCGGCATGGTCCATCCGAACGTGCTGCGCGGCTGCGATATCGACCCGGACGAATACAGCGGCTTCGCCTTCGGCATGGGGATCGAACGCGTGGCGCTGCTAAAATATCATATCGACGACATGCGCCTGCTCTACGAAAACGACGTGCGTTTTCTCGCGCAGTTCTGAGAGAAAGGGGATAACCGATGAAACTTTCCATGAATTGGCTGGCGGACTTCACCGACGTCAGCGATATTTCCGTGAAGGACTACTGCGACCGCATGACGGACACCGGCTCGAAGGTGGAGGGCTGGGAGACGCTCGGCGAGGATATCGAGAACGTCGTGGTCGGACGCATCGCCTCCGTCGTCCCGCACCCGGATTCCGATCATCTGCTCATCTGTCAGCTCGACTGCGGTACGGGTGAGGAGATCCAGATCGTGACCGGCGCGCACAACGTGTACGAAGGCGCCGTCGTCCCGGTCGCCATGGTCCCGGCGAAGCTGCCGGGCGGCGTGAAGATCAAGGCCGGCAAGCTGCGCGGCGTCGAATCGAACGGGATGCTCTGCTCGATCGGCGAACTCGGCCTGACGACGCACGACATGCCCGGCGCCGTCGAGGACGGCATCCTTATCCTCAGCGACGTAGGTCTCGGCGACGCGCCGCTCGGACAGGATATCAGAAAGGCGCTTTCTCTCACCGATTCCGTCGTGGAGTTCGAGATCACCTCGAACCGTCCGGACTGCCTGTCCGTGATCGGCCTCGCCCGCGAGACGGGCGTCAGCTTCGACCGCGCCGTGACGATCCCGACGCCGCCCGTGCCCCCGGTGCGCGGCGACGGCGACGATATCGGCAATTATCTGAAAGTGGAGATCCGGGAGCCCTCGCTCTGTTACCGCTACAGCGCCCGCGTCGTCAAGAACGTGAAGATCGCCCCGTCGCCGTTGTGGCTCCGGATGCGCCTGCGCGCCGCCGGCGTCCGCCCGATCAACAATATCGTCGACGTCACGAACTACGTGATGCTCGAGTACGGTCAGCCGATGCACGCCTTCGACTACGCCTGCCTCGAGGGCAGCGAGATCCTCGTGCGCCGCGCGGCGGCGGGGGAGAAGTTCGTCTCCCTCGACGGGGTCGAGCATTCGCTTGAGGATTCGATGCTCGTCATCGCCGACGCGAAAAAGCCCGTGGCGCTCGCCGGCGTGATGGGCGGCGAGAACAGCGAGATCACCGAGGGAACGAAGACGGTCGTCTTCGAGAGCGCCATGTTCCGCGGCCCGAGCGTGCGCGTTTCCGGCAAGAAGCTCGGCATGCGCACCGAAAGCTCCTCCCGCTTCGAGAAGGGACTGGACCGGGAGAACACCGTACCGGCGCTCCACCGCGCCTGCGAGCTCGTCGCGCTGCTCGGCGCCGGCGAGATCGTCGACGGCGAGATCGACTGCTATCCGACGAAGGCGGAGCCGTTCACGATGCCGCTGGAGGCGGAGAAGATCAACCGCTTCCTCGGCGTGTCGCTGACGGAGGAATACATGGCGGACGTGCTGCGCCGCCTGTCGTGCCGCGTCGAGGACGGGATCATCACCGTTCCGAGCTTCCGGGACGATCTGCGCTGCATGAACGACATCGCGGAGGAAGTTCTCCGCATCTACGGCTACCAGAAATTCGATTCCGCGCCGCTGTGCGGCGAGACGACGCAGGGCGGCCGCACGGCGCGCCAGCAGTACGAGCAGCTCGTGCGCGATACGCTCGTCGGCGCCGGGCTGTGCGAGGCGCAGACCTTCTCCTTCATCAGCCCGAAATTCTATGATAAGATCCGCATGGCGGAGGACGACCCGCGCCGCGTCAGCATCGTGATCTCCAATCCGCTCGGCGAGGACACGTCCATCATGCGCACGACGGCGCTCCCGTCGATGCTGAACGTGCTCGAGAACAACGCCGCGGTGAAGAACCGCGACGCGCGCCTGTTCGAGCTGGCGAGCGTGTATATCCCGCGCGGCGGCGAGAACGATCTCCCGGACGAGGAGAAGCGCGTCGTGCTCGGCTTCTATGAGAATACCGCGTCGGACGGGCGCGGCTTCTACCGCATGAAGGGGATCGTCGAGGCGCTGCTCGCGGCGAGCGGCGTGCGGGGCGCGGAGTTCGCGCCGGTCACAAACGATCCGCTCTTCCATCCGGGACGCTGCGCCGTGCTGACGGTGGGGGACAAGAAGATCGGCGTCTTCGGCGAGGTGCACCCGCAGACGGCGGCGAACTTCACGATCGGCGCGCCGACGTATCTGGCGGAGCTCGACTTCGACGCGCTCTTCGGCGCGCGCGCGGCGGTGACGGAGTACGTGCCGCTGCCGAAGTATCCGGCGCTCGAGAGGGACTTCTCCTTCGTGTGCGCGGAGGACACGGCGGTCGCGACACTGGAGAAGTGCATGCGCCGCGCCGGCGGTCCGACGCTCGATTCCGTAAAGCTGTTCGATATCTACCGCGGGCCGCAGATCGGCGCGGGCAGAAAGAGCGTTTCCTTCGCGGTGATGCTCCGCGCCGCCGACCGGACGATGACCGACGAGGAAGCGGACGGCGCCGTCAAGAGGATTACATCAAGCCTGGAAAAGGAATGCGGCGCGGTGCTCCGCAGCTGAGAGAAAACAACGGATCATACCGGCGCGGCGCCGCCGCGCCGAGGACAGGAGGAATGGTATGGAGAACATGTACTATGAAATGACGATCGCCGGGCTGAAGCGGCAGCTCCCGCTGTGTCCGGTCACGGACGAGTTGTATATCGGCGCGTTCGTGATCTTCGGCGACCCGGAGTTGACGACGGCGTGCGCGGAAGCGCTGCTCGCACGCGCGCCGGAGTACGACTATCTCATCACGGCTGAGGCGAAGGGGATCCCGCTCGTGCATGAGATGGCGCGGCTCGCGGGGAATCAGAAATACTTCCTCGCGCGCAAGAAAGCGAAGCTGTATATGCGCAACGTCTTTTCCGTTACGGTGAATTCGATCACGACGGAGGGCGAACAGAAGCTGTATCTGGACGGCGCGGACGCCGAGCTGATGCGCGGTCGTCGGATCCTCATCGTGGACGACGTGATCTCCACCGGGCAGTCGCTCGCGGCGATCGAAAAGCTCGTGGACGCCGCCGGCGGCAACATCGTCGGGCGCATGGCGATCCTCGCGGAGGGAGAGGCGCAGACGAGGAAGGACATCGTCTATCTGGAGCCGCTGCCGCTCTTCCGTCCGGACGGATCCGTGATCGAGGAGAGTATCCATACGGACGCGTAAGGATCCTGTGAAGTGAAGAGCCGAGGGCGCGTTCGGTCTGCATTTCGGCTTTCACACCCCCCGCGCCCGCCGTCGGCGCTGCGCTGCGCGAGGAGGATCTCCGGGAGATCTGCACCCTGATCCGGCCGTGCGGAGAACGGCACGAAGCGACATCATGTACGGAGAAAACGCAGGAGGCGGGGAATTATTCCCCGCCTCGTTTGGCTTTATTCAAGATGAAATCTGTTTTTTACTTTCAATTCAATTTCTTGACGCAAATCGTTCAACTGTTGCATTTCGTCATCGCTGATTTCAGAATGGACCGAATACGCCCAGATATCCCATAACAACTGACGCAGATCGTGTGAAATGCGATCTTTAAGAAATCTTACTCTCTCTTCTCCTTCAAGTGCCCAGTAGATATTATAATCATAACAAGTCTCGGCACTCGCCATATTTTCCGCGAGTCGCTTTGCTTCAGCGGTTCTGTCTGTATCGCAGTAATGCCGGAACAGCAGCCTCAGCGTTTCATTTCTGCAGTAATTATCGGTTGAGTATCTCTGTATCCGATAGTAAATCGAAATGATCTCCGGGTCGTATTTACGGCAAAGCTCGTCATCTTCGCTTGCCGCATAAAGCGCATACATCAAACACGTAAGAAGCCTGTCATTGTTCGGGTATTTGTTTAATGCTTTCCTCAGTTCCGTTATTGGTTTTTCGGTGATATTCTTATTTATCTGCTCTTCCGCAGCATCAATCACCGACGATATTTCTTTTTGTCGTTCAACATCGTCATACCCGAGCAATTCATCGATTGAAATGCTGAACAAATCGGCAAGTTGCGGCAGAGCAGATATGTCGGGTGAAGTCGCACCGGTCTCCCAACGGCTGACCGCCTGAGGGGATATGCCCATATATTCGGCAAGCTGCTCCTGCGTCATATCCTTCGCTTTGCGCAGAGTTTTAAGCCTTTCACTTAAAGATACCATATTTTTATCCTCCAAAAATGATTTTTTGTAAGCTTACGACTGAATTATAGCACGCAAGTTTTACAATCGCAAGCAATCATTTCGATTGTGCAGATAAACAAAAATGAGAGTTGATTGTGTGAACAAAGGCGGGGAGCGATCCCCGCCTCGTATTTCTAACGTATGTGGTTGTTATCGTCATCCACCACAAATACTATAGGTGGAGTCGATTTGATAAACACCAAATCATCCTTTTCCGCAGCGCGTTTGATAAACGCCATCGGGATAGCGTAACAAGAATACTGTCTGAATTCAGCCACGCGTCCTTCCAGATGTTTCGGGATTTCGATTTTCAGTTGCGGGAATATTTTTCGCAGTCCCGGTTCAAGTATGTCTGATAATACTCGCATTTGTTCGATGCGTATTTTGTCAAGATCCTCGTATTCTTCGGGACGAAGCATGGGAATATCCACACGTATTTTCCCGTTATCATTTGCAAGAACACCGCATTCAGTTAAATGCGGGATATCTTCCAAACACATAACATTGAATCCGGTACTCTCAAACGGGATCCCGCGCGAAATGAGATAAAGCATTTTGGCAAGATCATCGTCGCTTGTTTCCAAAGGACCGTGTTGGTATCTGTTAAGGGCGGGCTGTGTGTCATATACTTTGAGATCAAGTGATCGTGCTCCGTATGTCTTTTCCCAAAATGTTCCTCGCATTCCTCCGTAGCAGTATTTTCCGAATTTATAGTTCTCAAAGTTAAAATCAATCGGATATTTCGACCCTTCCGCAATCCACGAGCCGCCGTCCGAGCGAGCCGGATAATATTCCTTTGACGGAACGATCTTTTGTGCTGCATTATATATTGCAGTTGTAAGCAAATGCAGCGTGAAATAGTATTCCAACTTTTCGGCTTTCTCTTTGGGGATTTCGCGGAAAAAGCCGACGTTTTGAAGTCTTGCAACAAAGCCGTTGATAAAAGACAGCATATCTTTGTATATCGATTCGGCGAATAAAATCTGAACATCAAGACCTTTCAGTATGTCTTCCGGTGACACGATCATAAAGTCCGTGAATACTCTATTTCCGTTTTTCGCCATCAACTCGGTTTTCACAAGTTCTTCCACCGCTACTTCGATATATGGTGTCGGAATACCGAGCGCTCTCGCAATTTCCGTAACTGTTACGGGACGATCATAGGCGATAATCAAGATGTTTTGCTTCATCAAATCACCTTCGACAAGTGACCATGGTTCATCACGTAATCCTTGTCTTCCATGACAACTTATTTCAAGTCTTTCGGGATTGTAACTTTGCTTTTCGTACTGCTCCATTCTATCAAATCCTTTCCGCATCTGTTCACGACCCGCAGATAATCTGCTAAGAATTGTTCCTTTGGGAATGCCAAGTTCGTCAGCGATTTTCTGCACCTTTTTACCCTGCAAATAATGCTTCACGATAACGTCCCGCTGAAGTTTTGCAAGATAAGCAATCTCCCGACGAACAGTTTCGTCTGAAATTGTTTTCTCCTGCTCGTCTTCCGAAATATCGTCCGAAATCTCGTCAATGCTGATCGTCGGTAGATTGTATTTGCGGCGCAGCCAATCATTGAACTTGTGATTCAGTGTAGACGACAACCATGATTTCGGGTTTTCAATCACGCCGCCGCGCCTTTCATAAGTAAGCGCCGCAAGCATGACTTCTTGAGCCAAGTCTTCAGCATCGTGTATATTTCCGCATTTTTGCAGAGCTATCGCAAACAGATACTCTATGTAGTTTGTGATTTTGTTTTCCATAAAGGATACCTCTGTTTTGAAAGCTTTCACTTATAAGTCGCGGATTGTGGATTTGATTCGGTTAATTTTTTTTTCGCCGAATTTCTCCGTCGGCGTCCTCTTAATCGGAAAGAATACAACCCACCATGACGCTTTCCCGCGCAGAAAGAGATCACGGTGGGTTTGCTTTTTCTTTATGCGGCGTTCCCTGACAATCTGTTTTTCATTTTGTCGGCATGCGTCAGCACACGGTCGCCGGACCGATCCATCCGGAGCGCGGCAGCGCGTGGTAGGTGGAGAAGTGATCCCGTCCGCTGTAGCCGAGGTTGACGACGACGTCCACGCGGATCGCGTTCTCCCCGGCGTGAGCGGCGTCGAGCGGGAAGGTGAACGGCGCGCCGACGCGGCGGCCGAGGAAGACGCCGTTCAGCGTGACCTCGGCGATCTCCCCGATCTCTCCGAGACAGAGCGTGCGCTCGCCGCCGCGCAGTGTCAGCGTCCCTTCGTAGCGGAGCACGCCGCCGAAGCGTCCGTTTCCGGGCAGCGCCGTGAAGTCGTCGCCGATGCGCGCCGCCGTCGGCGTCCATTCCGCCTCTCCCGGCTGCCGCGCGGAGACGGTCACGTCCAGGGCGGCGGGGGCGGCCTGCGACGGCGCGGGCAAGGCGGGCGCGTCGCTGTCGTCGGTGACGAGGAAGTACGAGGCGGCGGGCGGCAGGCGGAGGCGGATCTCCCGCCCGTCCTGACGGGGCGTAAAGAGGCGGTTGAGCCACGGATCGTACAGCCGGTACGGTCTGTCCTCCGGCACCGTTACGGTGATCTCGTGTTCCTCAAACAGATCCTCCGAATGGAGGAAGATCGCCTCGTTATGGTCGGGACGGCGCACGCGCCGATATACGAGGAGCGGCATCGCGGGCGCGACGGCGATCTCCGGCAGTCCGAGCCGGACGCACGCGCCGACGAGCTCCTCCGGCGCGACGGACAGGCAGCCGACGAGCGGCGTCCCGTCCTCGCAGGCGGCGGGGACCTCGCCCGTGCAGAGCACGGGGACGCCGCCCGCGGCGATGCGGTTCAGTTCGCCGATCATCGCGCGGGACAGATACCGGCTCCCCGGCACGACGACCGCCCGCCAACGGAGCGTGCCGCCGACGCGGATCCCCTCCTGCGACGCCTCGCACTCCGGCAGCCGGTCTTCCCAGAGGACGTCGAAATCGAGCTGCGCCTGCGTCAGGAGCCGCGCGAGCGTCTGCGGCATCTGTTTCGGACCGTCCGCCCATTCCGCCTCCGCGTTGTAGAGGAGGGCGACGGGCGCGCGGTGCTCGCCGGTGACGAGATGCGCGCAGCGGCGCATATAGAGCATCAGATCGCCGAAGGCGGGGTACTGCGGATTCATCCCGTGCTCCCAGAAATGCGGCGGGCAGTCCGGATCCGGATACCGCGGCGTGAACGCGTGGGGGACGAAATAGTTGACGCCGGCGGCGAGCACCGTATCCGCCATCTGCTTCATCATCGGGACGCCCTCCGCCCAGCCGAACGCGCCGAAGATCTCGCACAGGGCGCGCCCCTGCATGCGCGGCGTGAGCTGCGCGTGGGAGGAGGCGAGCTTCGGCAGAAGATAGCGGAAGAATTCCGGGTCCGCCGTCTTGCCGGAACAGGAGGCGGCGTGGTCGATCTGCGTCATGCCGGGCGTGTACTGCATGAGCACGAGGTCCATGCCGCTCATGTCCTGATATTCGAGCGCGCGGAAATAATGTCCGGGACCGTAGCCGAGACGCTGGTGCGCGTTCATGTCTTCAATGATATGTCCGACGTACATCACGCCGTGCGCGCGGCACCATTCGCCGAGCTGCCGGGTGAAATTCTCCCGATAGAGCGTTGAGACGATATCCATGTAATGACAGCGGAGCGCGTGACGGATCGGATCGTCATAGGGGTGGAAGAGCGCGGGGAGGAGCAGCCGCACGCGGCCGGCGTCCATGCCGATCGCTTTGCCGATCCTCTCGGGCAGATCGTCCCGCCACGGGAGCGGGATGCCCGGCTTGCCGAGGACGGTGACGTAGTTCTTGCCGTCGTTGCCGAAGCCGGGCTCGTCGGAGAAGAAGCCCGCGAAGGTGTTCCCGAAGTACGCGGAGAAGTGCTCAAAGTGCGGCTCGTAGACGGCCGTCAGCATCGCGCGGCAGGAGTCGGGAGAGAGCATGTCGATCATCTCGTCGCTCCCGGTCCGGAGCCGGTGCGTGCGGATGAGGTAATACACGCGCCAATACCCCTCCGGGATATCCCACGTGAGGATGCGGTCGGACAGGGACGGCAGAAGATCGATCGGCTCGCCCTCGAACGCATTGCCGCTCTGCGTGCGGCGGAAGGCGGCGACGGAGACGAAGGACTCACCTTCTCCGAGCTCCGGCGCGACCGTGTGCGCCCCGCGGCGCGGTCCGGCGAAGTCGCGCCATTCGAGCTGGAGCAGCGTCTTTTTCAGTTCCGGGTGCGCGGCGACGTACCCGTTGGCGTAGCCGGTGGGGAAACGCTTGTCGTCGAGCAGCCATACGCGCATGCCGCGCCGCTTCGCCTCGCGGAGGAGGAAGCCGAAGTCCTCCCACCATTTGTCCAGTCCGAAATCCGGATGCGTGCGGCTCTCCACGCAGAATTCGCGGACGTTTGAGCGCTCGATCGCGTCGATCTCCTCGGCAAGCACGGAGTGTTCCTCGCCGTGCTGCCAGAAAAAGGGGAGGATATATTCCCCCGGTACCCGTCCGTTCAGGACGTCGTTCAGCCTTTGTTCCATCGGTTCCTCCGTAAATCGGCGGGATCCGCGGATCCCGCCGTTATTTTCGCGCGGGGCCGTTTTATGCCTCGCCGTAGTATTCGTCGAGCACGGCGGACGCCGTCTCGGCCCAGACGATCAGGTTCTCCGGCCGGTAGCCGACGGTGCTGATGTCCTTGAGCGTGATGTCGCACGGGCAGCCGTACCTCAGGCAGGCTCTGACGGTCTGGCGGATCTCGTCCCGGATCTGTTCCGGATCGGTGCGGGAGGCGACGTGCGCCGGGTTCGGCTTGCGGGAGAGGACGTACTCCCCGCCGAGCTGCTGTGCCGTTTTCTCCACGTCCGCCCACGGGCTGCACCCGACCTTGCGCAGGTTCGGATACTTCTTCAGTTTGTCGATGCGGTCGTGCAGCGGCTCGCAGCAGCCGTAATAGGTGTACACGCACCGGGCGGCGAGCGGGATGCTGTACTGGAGATCGAATTCCTCGTGCGCGTCCGGCGACACGGACGAGAAAAGCTGCGCCATCGTGCGGAACCAGATGTCCCGGCAGGTGTAGTGCGCCGGATCCGGCGCGCGCGGCGGCGTGACGGCGTTCGGCGTGCAGTGCAGCGCCGGGTCGTTCGGATCGTACAGACCGAGCGCGTCCATCTGATCCATCTCGAGGCGCATGCCGCGCGTGAAAAGCTGTATGATCTTATGCAGATACTCCGGCCGCTCGTACACGTCGATGAGGATCGGCTCGGCGCCGCGCAGCGTGGCGATCTGATCCCACGGCGCGTAATAGATGCCGCGCCCGCGCAAAACGACCGGCAAAGCGTCCCCGAGGATCTCCTCTGCGCGCGCGACGTTTTCCTTGTCTCGCTCCGGGTACGCCGTGACGACCGGATCGTGATACATTCCGAGCGAGCTCTCGTCCTCGAGCACGTCCTCGAAATGATGGGACACGACGTTGTTGCGCACGTCGACCGCGAGGCGCTGTTCCTTGATCTCGAAGCCGTTGCCCGAGTTCGTATACGTCTTGCGGAGGACCCATACCGGCTCGATAAAGTTGTCGCAGCGGAAATGCTTTTCCCTAAAGAGCGCGGAACGCAGCTTGTACTCCATTGCCCGCAGCGTCTCGTCCTCACACGCGCAGTCGAGCTCGCCGTCCACGTTCATCTCGTGCCACGGGATCTCCTCGATGAGGAGCGGCGGGCGTACGATCTTCCGGTCGTTCGAGTCGCGGAAGCGCTGCCGCATCCGCACGTGCCGCTCCGATTCGGCGATCTCCCTGTACCGCTTCGCCAGCTCCCGGACGACGGATATTTCCTTTGCGATCTCGCTCATTTTCTACCCTCCCCGCGGCTGCACGGACCGATCTCTTTTCGTCATTATATCACCAAACAAAGCGCTTGTCAATAAACACCGATGCAGGGGGGCGGTTTTCCTATTGACGGGACGGGCTGTGGGATGATATAATAATATCACGATATGTCCGGTATAGATCGTGCCGGAGAACGGAAAACTATCGTAAAAGAGAAAGGGGAAACGTCGCCGATGGAACGGTATACGGTCACGGGCATGAGCTGCGCCGCGTGCAGCGCCCGGGTGGAGAAGGCGGTGCGCGGCGTGCCGGGCGTCACCTCGTGCGCCGTGTCCCTGCTCACGAATTCGATGGGCGTGGAGGGGACGGCTCCGCCGGAGGCGGTGATCGCCGCGGTCGAGGCGGCCGGCTACGGCGCGAAGCGCCGGGACGCGCGCCCCGCGCCCGACGCG
>JAEEGL012017814.1_pt1 | contig 37714 bp, 30 predicted proteins | sample 9134231 | NCBI WGS metagenome assembly JAEEGL01 (sample SAMN16246548, study PRJNA631951) | gut metagenome | biome: gut microbiome; feature: rumen; material: fiber-attached | host: Bos | place: Iran: Karaj | collected 2018-10 | reverse complement strand
GCCGCCGCGAAGGAGGCGAACCGCGTCCTCGTCTCGTTCCAGCAGCGCCACTACGAGCCGGATTTCCTGAAGGTAAAGGAAATCTGCGAATCCGGCGTGCTGGGCGACATCGTGCGCGTCCGCATCTGCTGGCACGGCTTCTCGCGCCGCTGGGACTGGCAGACATCGCGCTCAATGGCAGGCGGCAACCTCAACAACAACGGCCCCCACCCGCTCGACCACGCGCTTTCGCTCTTCGGAGACGTGATGCCGGACGAAGTCTGGGCCGAGGCGGGCGGCTATCTTCGCAGCGGCGACGCGGAGGACGACCTTAAGTTCATCCTCAAGTGCAAGGGCCGCCCCACCGTCGAAGTCGAACTCACGAGCGTCTGCGCCTACGCGCAGGAGCGGTGGCTTGTCTGCGGAACAAGGGGCGGGCTGCACGGCACGACCAGGCGCCTCGACTGGAAATGGACGGACTTTTCAAAAATGCCACCCCGCCCGCTCGACCTCGCCTCCACGCCTGACCGCAGCTACAACCGCGAGCAGATCGAATGGGTAACCGGAAGCTGGGACGCCCCGACGGCCGAGACAAACGCGGGCGCCGGAGCGCCGCCGCCCGCCGGACCCACGGAAACATTCTACCGTAACTTGCGCGGAGTCCTCGACGGAACCGCCTCGCCGACGGTCACGCTCGAACAGTCGCGGCTCCGCGCCGCCGTGATGGAGCGCATCCGCGCCGCCGCCGGCATTCCGGCGAAGATTGACCTGGCATAGGTGAAGGAGCGATTGGCCATCAATGATAAACACTCTCCGCCTTCTCTGTGTTTTCCCTTGCGCTCTCTGCGTTGGAATGAACTCCCTCGCTTCCACCTCGTCCTCTCCTCCTGCGTCGCAGAACGACATCGCAAAGTGGGATCCGAACATGGCGGCGGAAAACGCCGTCGTTGACGAAAACGGAGTCAAGTGGATCGACGGGATGGACCTTCCCATCGAGGGGCGCGTCTTCGATGACGTGGAGCACTATTTCGACCGACTCCCGGCTAACGTCTCGACTAACGTCAACGCCGGTGTCCGGAACATGAAGCACCACACGGCGGGGATGCAGTTCCGGTTCTACACGAACTCGAAAAAGCTCCGCTTCAAGTGGACGCCCTACTCCTCGCGCCTCGCGATGGGCCACATGCCCTCGACCGGCGTGAGCGGCATCGACATCTACCGCTGGAACGCCGGCAAGGGACGCTGGGTCCACGTGAAGTGCTTCCGTCTGCCAGATGAGGCGAAGGAGGACTTTTCCTTCGACCTCGACTGGAAATACGGGGGGCCGTGCCTCGTCTATCTGCCGCTCTACAACGGGCTCCGCTCGTTCTCGCTCGGCATCGATGCTCCGGCCACTGTGGAGCCGTTGCCGCCGCGCGCGAGCGGCGTCGAAAAGCCAGTGGTCTTCTACGGCACGTCCATCACGCAGGGCGCCTGCGCGTCGCGTCCCGGAATGTCGTTCGTGAACATCGTCGGACGCGACCTCGACGTCCCCGTCGTGAACCTCGGCTTCGCCGGCAACGGATGGATGGAGCTTGAAATGAGCGAGCATCTGGCGCGCATCGACGCGAGCTGCTACGTCCTCGACTGCCTCTGGAACATGGGAAGCGCGAACGCCGACAACCGCCCAGGCCGGAACGTCGAGGAGAACTACGACCCCTTCATCCGCAACCTGCGCGCCAAGCGCCCCGGCGTCCCGATTGTCATGGCCGGACAGTGCAATGTCCGCAACGGCGCGCCAAACGCCAAGGAGCAGTTTGTCAGGGCGCTTTACGACCGCCTCGTCGCCGAGGGGTGGGACAATCTAATTTTCCTCCCCGGCCCAGGGATGTTCGCCGATGACTCCGAAGGCACCGTCGATGGGTGCCACCCGAACGACTACGGCATGGTCGCGCTCGCAAAGGCATACGGCGCCGCCGTGGCCGAAGCGCTGGCAGCAAAAGGGAATGACACAAACAACAATTGACCATCAATGACACAAATGAAAATCTCCGCGTCTCCGCGTCTCTGCGAGAAGAAAACTCTCTTCCGCGTTCTCTGCGCAACCCTCTGCGTACTCTGCGTTGAAATGCCATCCCTTGCCACCGCAGCCGAATTCCCCTCCTACCACCAGACGTTCGAGGCGACCTTCGCCACCGCCGAGGAGGCGGCGCGGGCGGAGTGCGCCATTGCGCCGCTTCCCGGAGGCGCGGAGCTGGCCTTTGGATGCCGCTGGGACGACAGTTCTCCAGAACACCTCGCAAAGGCGGCCATGATGGAGCGCGCCGGCGTCAAGGGCACCTTCTACGTCAGTGCCGGGCGGACAGAGTTCATGGAATCCGGCATCCTTGGAAAACTCATGGAGGGCAGACATGCCGTCGGGAACCACACGCTCCATCACCCGCACCTCCTCACTCTCAACCCCAATGCCGGATTCCGCGAGATAGCCGAAAACCGGATTGCCCTCGAAACCGCCATCCAGCACCCCGTCATCTCCTACGTTGGCCCCTTCGGGTGGGAATGGAACCCAATCGATCCTGGACACAGGGCGATCCTGGCTGCCTCCGTCGTCGCGACCGGCCATTTCGTGACGCAGGACAATCCCGGCTCTTGGGGCAAGGACCCGCCAACCGCCACCGAGTTCATGCCGTGCTGGCGCTTTTCCGCCAATGACTCAAAACCATCGCGCGAACTCTTCGAAACCGGACTTCGGGAAATGCTCGACAAGGCCGGCGCCTCGCCCGACATTCCGCGCCTTGGCCTGGGAACCCACTCGTGGTGCGACGAGAAGGGCAACGCGCTTCAGGAGGCGTTGCTCCGCGAGCACTGCCTCAACCCCGACTGGGCACAAGTCAACGACTGGGAATACGGCGCCTACCGCTACGAGGCGTTGCACGGCGGCATCCGCAAGGTTTCGGTGGATGGCGTTCGAGCGGTTTTCGCGGTGACGCGCTTCTTCCCCGCGCAGATCGGCGCATCCCTCCCGCTTTCGCTGAAATTCACGGGCGCCGGGCCGACCGCCGTCAAGACGTCCGAGGGCGACCTTGCCCGCAGCGAGCGCGGAACCTGGACGCTCCCGCATTCAAATGAGGCCGGACGGCTCCATGACCACATCGCGCGCGCGGATGCCGAGGGGCTTTGCGCGGAGTTTCCGGGGCTTCGCGTGGCGGTTGAACCCGACGAGGGGGAAGGCAAGCTCCGGGTGCGCGTCGAAAACAAGACCGGTCGTGGCTTGCGGCGCCTCCGCATCGCGGCGGCTTTCCCGCCCAAGTGGCCGGTCCGCGACGCGGCTGCCTATGCGGACGCGCTGCCAGACGGCGAGACCTGCGAATGGGCCTTCGACATGGGGCGTGTCATGCGGGAGGATTACACCTTCGGCTCCGCCTACTATCCGATTTCCGTCGATTTCGCGGACGACGGCAGACTGTTCCGCGTCTGGGCCGAAAAGGCAATGCCGCGCGTCGAAGTGCCTGAAACCGCCCCGTCTCGCGCGGCCCGCATCTGGGGGCCGGCCGACGCGACCGCTCTCGCCGGCGCGGACTGGGCGGCGGCTTCCGCGCCCGGGGCACCGCTGCCCGACGAGGCGAACTGGCGGGCGCCGGATGCCGACGAACCCGACGCCCTCTGGTGTCTCGTCGAGAAGCCGCGCCGCGTGAAGGGCGCGGCAAACGCCCAGACCAGGGCACTCGCCGACGACCCGAAGCAGGGCCGGTTCGTCGTCTACGAATTCGACGCGCCGGAGGCGGGAACGATGCGACTGCGCACATCCGTGGAGGCGGAGCGACGCAATGTCGCCCTCTGGGTCAACGGCGAGAGCGTGCCGTACTCTGGGAGGGTGCAGGCTTTCGAGGCGCGCCAGGGCCGCAACCGCCTCGTCATGCGGGCCGACATGACCGCCGGCACCTCGAAGACCGACACGCTCTATCTGGCCGTGGAGAAATGACAAAAACTCCAAATGAACACCATTGACAAAAATGCCAATATCAATGCCGCCGCTGGCGGTAACGTCCGGCCCGTGTGCGATTCCGGCTCCACGCCACGTGCGCAGCGCAGCTACGATGACACCACGTGGTGGGACCCATACGTGGAGAACATCGCGGACGAGGCCACCTACCTTCGACGGAAGTTCCGTCAGGATGTGACAGACAGGACGACCGGGCTTTCCCAGGAGGAACTGCGAGGCCGCCTCGAGGAAATCGTCGCCGCCGGCAATGCCATCGGCGAGGACTGGCGTGTGACGAAGGCAAAATGCTTCGCAGCCCAGGCGCTGGAAGAATCCATAGACGTTTCGCCCCTTGACTGGTTCCCCGCCATCGCCGTATGGGACCAGCTGGCGTTGCCGATAACGAAGGTGACGAAGGGCGACCTCGCCCGCGCAGAGCAGGATGCCTACATCCGCAGGGCGGAGAACATCGCACGGGGGTAACGGAGATGTCCTTTTTGCAAAACGATGCCTCCACGGGCAAGACGGGGCGGATGAAATCCGTCCTGCTCATCGGGCAGTCCAACATGGCGGGGCGCGGCGATTTCGGCGAAGTGCCGGAAATCAGCCACCCGCGTTGCTTCATGATGAGAAACGGACGCTGGGTCAGGATGAGCGAACCTATCAACCCCGACCGAGCCATTTTCAGCGCACCTTTCCACAGCGGCATTGGCCTCTCGGCCAGTTTTGCCGAAGCGATGGCGAAGTCCGAACCGGACGTGCGCGTGGGCCTAATCCCCTGCGCCGACGGCGGAACGTCGCTCGACGACTGGGCACCAGGCGGCGTCCTCTACGACAACGCCGTATTCCATGTCGGACTGGCGAAGCGCTCAAGCGACATCGCCGCGATCCTGTGGCACCAGGGGGAGAACGACAGCACCGACGAGGCCGCCGCAAGGGCGTATGGCGGAAAACTCGCCGACTTCTTCGCGTCCCTGCGCAGGGACGCCGGACTTGAAGGCGTCCCCCTCGTCGTCGGCGAACTCGGCCGCTTCCTCGACGGCTATGACAATGGCCGCTGCCGGTTCTGGCCTGTCGTGAACGAAGCCCTGCGCGACTATGCGGCCTCCAACCCGTTCGTCGCCATCGCCTCATCCGAAGGACTTCCGTGCAGACCAGATAGCATACACTTCAACTCTGTCGCGCTGCGTGAGTTCGGCCTCCGCTACCATGGCGCCTATCAGACAATAGTTCCACGAAAGGAAGAAAACCCGTGAAAACCATTGCACGACATCCCGACAATCCGATTCTGTCCGCCAAGGACGTCCCCTACGACGCGACGCTCGTCTTCAACGCCGGCGTCTGCAAGTGGCAGGGCAGATACGTCATGCTCTTCCGCAACGACCACGGCGTCACTGAAGCGGAATACAAGGCCGTGCGGGCCAGGGGCGGAGTTCCGGCCATATCGACCAACATCGGCATCGCCACAAGCGGTGACGGCGTGCATTGGGAGGTCGGCCCCAAGCCGGTCTTCCAGATGCGCGACGACGAAATCCAGCGCGTTTACGACCCGCGCCTCTCCGTCGTCGAGGGGCGGCCCATCCTGTGCTTCGCCATGGACACGAAGCACGGCCTTCGCGGCGGGATCGCCACGACGGACGACTTCGAGTACTTCGAGATACAGTCGCTATCGGTGCCGGACAACCGCAACATGGTCATCTTCCCCGAGCGCATCGGCGGGCGCTACGTGCGGCTGGAGCGGCCAATGCCCGTCTATTCGCGCGGTGCTAAGGAAGCCTTCGACATCTGGCTCTCCAAATCGCCGGACCTGCGCTTCTGGGGCGAGTCGCGGCTCGTCCTCGGCGCCGAGCGCGTCCCGTTCGCGGGCGCCAAAATCGGCCCGGCCGCGCCGCCGGTCAGGACGCCGCGCGGCTGGCTCACGACCTTCCACGCCGTCCGCTACGCAGAAGCCGAACTTCCAGCCTGGCACAGCAACTGGCGCAAGGAATACTTCGCGGGGCTGATGCTCCTTGACCTTGAAGACCCGTCCAAAGTCGTCGGCCTCTCGCGCGAGCCGTTGCTTGTTCCCGAAGCCACTTATGAGAAAAATGGCTTCAGGGGTTCCGTCATCTTCCCCGGCGGCATGATTCTCGAAGACACCGGCGAAGTCAAGATCTACTACGGCGCGGCCGACACGGTGGAGTGCCTCGCCACCGCGCACCTTGACGACCTCCTCGCCCTCTGCGAGTAGGAAATCTTCGGCTTGATTTCACATTGCCGGATATGGTATTGTCATTACCATGCCAACGCTCATCAACAAGACCGTCATTCTCGCCGCAGGTGACTACCCAACATCGCCGGCGGCGCTCGAGGCGCTGGCGTCGGCACGCCACATCGTCTGCTGCGACAGCGCGGCGGTCACATACGAACGCCGCGCGCACCGCACGCCCGATGCCGTCGTGGGCGACCTCGACAGTCTCCCGGCCTCATATCTGCGCCGCCATGCAGACATCGTCGTCCGCAATCCCGGCCAGGCCGACAACGATCTGGCCAAAGCCTTCGCCCTCTGCATGGCGCACGGCTGGCGCGACATAATCATCCTTGGCGCCACCGGCCGGCGCGAGGACCACACCATCGGCAACATCGCATGGCTTGCGGAGTTCGCGGAAAAGGCCCCGAAAGTCGCAATGCTCACAGACCACGGGATATTCACCGTTGTTCATGCGCCGGGTGGCGCCGTCTCGACAGAGCCTGGGATGCAGATATCGTTCTTCGGCTTCGACGCCAACCAGCGGCTCACGGCGGATGGCGTCGTCTTCCCGGTGAAAGACCTGGCGCTGCGCAGGTGGTTCACCGCCACGCTCAACGAGGCGACTGGCCGCCGCGTGCGTCTCTCCTTCTCCGGCGCGCCCGTCATCGTCTTCCGCGAGCTCCCAAGATAGCGACCTTCCCCATTCCCCGTTCCCTGTTCCCCGTTCCCCGATTTTTGCTATAATCTCGCCATGGCTGAAAAGAAGAAAAACTTCGAGGAGAGTCTCGCCGAATTGGAGAAGATCGTCGCCGAAATGGAAGGCGGCGGCATGGGGCTAGAGGAGATGGTCGCCGCATTCGAGCGCGGCCAGAAGCTGGTCAAGGAGTGCGGCAAGCGACTTGACGAAATCGAGCGCAAGATCGAGGTGATCCGGCGCGGCGCCGACGGCGCACCCACCGGCACAGGCCCCCTGCCCGAAATGGAAGAGCCGACTGCGTGAGCGACGACCCGACAATATCAAGCTGCGCCCTCTGTCTGCGCCGCTGCGGGGCCGACCGCTCCGGCGGCGCCCTTGGCTGGTGTCGCGCCGGAGCGCGGACGCGCATTTTCAGATGGGGTCCGCACTTCGGCGAGGAGCCGCCGATTTCGGGTACTCGCGGCGCGGGCACGATTTTCTTCTCGCGCTGCACTTTGCGCTGCCTCTACTGCCAGAATTGGCGCTGGAGCCAGCAGGGCGAGGGCGAGGAGTTCGACGTTGACGGACTGGTCGGAATAATGCGCAGCCTGGCCGAGGCCGGATGCCACAACTGGGACCTTGTCTCGCCCACGCCGTGGCTCCCATTCATCGCGGAGGCGCGCCGGCGCTACGCAAAAGTTGATAATCTTCTGCCATTCGTGTATAATAGTAGCGGTTTCGAATCTCCCGAAGTCCTGGCCAAATACGCCGAACTTGCGGACGTTGCGCTGACGGATTTGCGCTATTCGACTCCCGCCCTGGCCTTGGCCGCGTCGGGAAGCGCCGAATATGTGGAAGCCGCACGTGCCTCGCTTCTCTGGTTCTGCGCACGGCTCGGGCCACTGGAGACCGACGACGACGGAATCGCGCGGCGCGGGGTTATTTGCCGCCTGCTCGTCCTGCCGGGACACCCGGAGGAGGCCATCGCGAACCTGCGGTGGATGGCGGACAACATCGGCCCCGAACTGAGCGTGAGCATCATGTCCCAATACACGCCCGCATGGCGGGCTGTCGGAAACGGCGAATGGGGCAGGAAGGTGACACGCGAGGAATACGCGATGGTGACCGACGAGGCGGAGCGCCTGGGGTTCGAGGCCGGCTGGACACAGCCGCTCGACACGGCGGGCGACGACGATAGTTTGTTAGGAAGTGAAATGTCCGCAGGCGAAGGCCGCGTGGGCTAAACAACAAGGCAGAAAAGGAACGCAACAATGAGTGGACATAGCCACTGGGCAACAACCAAGCATGCAAAGGCCAAGACGGACGCGGCGCGCGGCAAGATCTTCTCGCGCATCGCGAAGGAAATCATGATCGCCGCAAAATCCAACGGCGACCCGAACACCAACCCCGCCCTGCGCACTCTCATCGAGAAGGGCCGCAAGGCCAACATGCCGAAGGACAACATCGAGAACGCCATCAAGAAGGGCACTGGCGAACTTGCCGGCGCGGCGGCCTTCGAGGAAATCAACTACGAGGGCTTCGCGGCGGGTGGCGTCGGCATCATCGTGAACGTGCTGACCGACAACAAGAACCGTGCTGCGGCCGAAATCGGCAACATCTTCAAGAAGAACAACTCCGAGTTCGCCAAGGTGGGCGCCGTCTCGCGCAACTTCGAGCGCAAGGGCCTCATCGTGGTTGACGCCGAGGGCCAGGACGAGGACACAATCATGATGCTCGCCCTCGACGCCGGCGCCGACGACGTGGAGAACACTGGCGACTCCTTCGAGATCTCCTGCACCTCCGACACCTTCCAGGCCATCAGCGACGCTCTCGAAAAGGCCGGCATCCCGACCGTCAGCGCCGAGGCCTCCACCCTCGTCCCGATGAGTACCGCGATGGTCTCCGACATCGCCGTCGCCAAGGCGGTGAACAAGTTCGTCGACGCCCTCGAGGACAACGACGACGTGCAGAACGTCTATCACAACATGGAAGTCAGCGACGAGGTCGAAGCTGCCCTCGAAGCGGAAGACGCCGAGTAGGCAGTCAAAGAACCATGCTCGTTTTGGGCATTGACACGTCCCTGCGATCCACGGGCCTCGGCCTGGTGGAGAGCAGGGACGGCCGCATTTACGGGGTTGGGTTCGACACCATAAAGAATCCGCCCAAGCTACCGCTCTCACAGTGTCTGCTGAACATCCGCCAGACGCTGTTGAACGTCATCGGCGAATTCAAGCCCGATGTCGTGGCGGTGGAGGGAGTCTTTTACTCCAAGTTTGTGAACACCACGCTCATTTTGGGCGAAGCGCGCGGGGTTGCGATTGCGGCCTGCGCCGAATCGGGGCTTCAGGTCTTCGAGCACGAGCCGCGCCGCGTGAAGCAGGCGGTTGCCGGCTGGGGCAACGCCACCAAGGAGCAGATGCAGAAGATGGTCGTATCGCTGCTCGGCCTCCAAACCACTCCGCCGGAAGACGCCGCCGACGCTCTGGCTATAGCAATCTGCCACATCCAGAGCGTCATCCGCCTCCAGCTCGCCGGCGTCAAGGCGCTTTAGTTGCTCGCCATTGTTTCGGGGCGCTTCCGTGCGCCTGCGGCTCGGATGTAGCCAGCGGAGCCGAGAAGAAGCAACAGGCCGACGCCGAGGAAGCCGGCGACGCGCTCCGTGGTCGGCGCGCCGGCCTGATCGATGATAAGGAACTTGCCGGCGGCGGCGGCGAACAGGCAGAGCGCCACTCCACGGACGTCGCGCCGATCAAAGAGAAGCCCCACGACGAGCGTCGCAAGGGCATGGGCTCCCCAGTAGAGCACGATGGACGGCGTGAAGTCGAGATAGGCATTATGGACCTCCCATGTCGCCCAGGCAAGGGATGCCACCCAGGCCGCCCACAGGATGACTGGTGTGTAGCGGCTACCATCCACCTTCATGCGGCGTAAAAGAAGACCGGATGCCCAAAGAGAAGCTACCATAGGGCCAATCCTGCCAATGCGTTCCGCCGCCGATGCCGGTGTTCCCACGTAAACCAACCATAGCACCCAAGCCAAGAGGGCGCAGATTGCCTGAATGGCGTTTCCCTGGCGGGCGGCTATGAGGATAAAGCATACGGCCGCGACGCATAGGGCGACGCAACGCGGCGTTCCTTCGAAAGAATGACAGGCAAAGGCCAGGACAAGAGCGGAAACGCCATCGATAAGCCATTCAAAAGTCGCGCGGTCGCCAATGCCGCGCAAGTGGAAGGCAAGGGCCAGCGCTAGGCCGCCGACGGCAAGGACAAGGGCAGGTAGGCCATGGGTGAAAAGAGGCCAATGGTAGAATCCGTATGAAAAGACATGGACATAGGTAGTGACTATCCCGGCCATGGCGGATACGGCGGTAACGGCGACCCAGGAGACAAGGTCGAATTTGAGAGGCGCGTGGCGATGCAATAGCGCATGCCCCAGACTCTCCGTCCATGTGAATATGGCGAAGAGGGCAATGATGCCCAGCGCCCAGCCACGGCCGAGGGCGGCTAGCCTGTTAGGCTCAAATACCGGAGCGGCCAGCGCAATCGTCGCGACAAGCGTAATCCATGTCAGGCAGCGCCAGCCACGCGTCATGGCGAGGGCGGCGCCCTCGGCGGCAAGGAGCAGAAGCCAGGCGAGAAGGACGACGTCGCCTACGCGCACCGCCTCGGGGAAGAACAATGGCGCGGAATAGCCCGCAAAGAGGGCGACTAGACCCATGAGAAGAGAGGCGTGTCGCCAAGCCATCGCGCCGGCGCCAAGGGCGAGGACGGCGGCAATGGCAAAGGCCCCGGATGCCGGGATGACGCCATAGAGATTGGCGCCGGCCCAGTCGAAGAACTCCCCAAGAGCGAAGCCCAGTCCCGCAAGGACAAGGCCGAGAGGCCGCCATTGGTTGCGGAGGAGGCGAGAACCAGCGACGACGAGCGCGGCCGCCAAGACGAATCCCGCCACGACGCGCCCCATTGGCGAGAAAAATCCCTGTTCGTGGATATAGCGTACAAACCATGCTGCGCCAAAGAGCAGCAGAAGCGCTGCTGCACGAAGCAACTGGACCGCCGCGACGGCGTATTCGCCAGGAATCCACCCGGGGCGCCACTCTTCGCCTACGCATAGCCAGTTCCAGGCGGCATTGGCCCACTGTCCCATCTTCGTGGGTTCAGATGGCGGAGGCGGCGTAACTTCAGCTGGTTCGGCTACGGACAAATCAAAATGCTGCATGGGGGTGAATGTGACTGGCGGTGGCGGCGTTTTGGCCTTTGGCTTGGGTTCCACCATTTGGATGTTTGCTTCCGGTTGAGGTTGAAGCTGCGGAACGGGCGCTTCCTCAATCACTGATTCCATTTCCTTTTCCACAGGTACGGGTTCCCCTTCCCCTTGCCTGCGAATGGCCGCAATGTTTTCGGACATTGACGACATAAGGGATTCCAGGCGCTTTAAGGAACCTTGAACCTCCGTGAGACTGTGGATATAACGGAAGAGCAAGGCGGAAATGACAATTACCGTTATTACAGTTAGCATGGTTTCAATCCTTTCGTTTCGTTTATTAAATCGCTGCGGCCGCGTCCAGCGCGTCGTGGAGTTTTAGCATGAGTTTGGTGAGGGTGGAGGTTTCGTCGGGGGTGAATCCGGACATCACACGGGAGACGAGGGCGACATAGGCCGGTTCTGCGGACGCGAGGGCAGCACGGCCGGCATCTGTGAGCGCAACGGCGTTGCAGCGGCGGTCGCCCTTAACGGCATGGCGCGCGACTAGCCCCGCCTTTTCCATGCGGTCGATAAGGCCGGTGAGGTCGGATTTATCGACGAGTAGCCTTTCGCCGAGTTCACGCTGGGTTAGGGCGCATCCCGCCACATTGAGGACAACGAGGGCGTTGAACTGGGTGTCCGAGATGGTGTGCATGCGGAAGAAGGCGCGAGCCGTTCGCTTGAGCATGAGGCCGCTCCACCATACGCCCATCAGCGCTTCGTGAGAGCGATTGGCGAACTTGTTGACTTCGTTGTAGTGCTTTTTATTCATAAAGCCTTTCCCATGATTGACGAAAATAGTTTATCAAAAAACAATTGATATGTCAACCATCTTGGTGGGCAATGGCTCCTGAGCAAAGGCTCAATAGTTTGTGGGGACAGTCCCTTCAAGACAACTAAAGGCCGTTGTGCGGCGAAGTTGTTATAAGTTGTTTTAATACTGCAATAGGCTTTGAAATAGGGTTTTATGTGGAAATATTAAAGATTATTAACAAAATTATTGACAGGTGTTAATAATTGTTAATATTTCGCCGCAGAGGGTGTGAGGGGTGTGAGGGGTGAAGGAGGGGTGAAGAAAACAGGGGGATTAGGGGCGACTTTTGAGGATGTCGCGGAAGCGGAAGCCATTTGCCTCCGTAAGGGCGATGATTCGAATGGCGGTAGCGCCAACGCGCCATTCGCGGTCTATGTCCAGCCAGAGCATACCGTCTTTGCGGACGAGATTACGGTCTGTAATGCCTTCAAGGCGCTCGGCTGTGGCAACATCGTCACACGCGCGCGCCGCAGCAGAAAGGAATGCGGCCGAGGCGACTTGCGAAACGCCAGCGGCGGGATCGCATGGGTCATATTCCCCATCAGTAGCGACATCCGGCTTTTCAAGGGTCGCCCAGTCGATGCATGCGGCGGCCTCGTTCCAGAGGGCCAGGGCGGACGCCCGATCGGTGGCCCACGGCTCATACCAGACTAGCGACCAGCCATCTAGTCCGTTGTTGCCACGCGGGAACATGATGTTCGAACGCGCATGCCAGACGAGATTTAGCGCCCCGCCTCCGAACATAGGTCGCCGGAAGCGCCGGAGCGCCCACTTCTCCCAGCGGCGGGCGTCGCCCGACCAGTCGCCATGGCCAAGCCGTGAGAAAAGGGCTAGGGCGACATGCGGGTGATTGTTGCAGGGGAAGAACATGAGCCCTGGTTCGCAGCAAACCCCGCCATTCGGGCCGCGCCGCATCTGGTGGACGGTGACGCCAATAAGCTTCTCCACATCGTAGTGGACGCTGCGGCCGTCGCGCCAGACGAAGTCCCAGCCTTCCCGCCAGAAACTTTTGTCGCCGGAGAAGGTCTCGTAGAGGGCAAGGAGCTGAAGCAGGTGGCCGGTGAACATTACATTTTCACGATAGCAGGGGTCGGGCGCCCAGGACTTGCGGCCCCAATAGGACTTGGACATTGAATATCCCCAGACGTCGTTGCGGATGTAGCGCCCGATGCAGCGGAGCAGGATGCGGGCGGCTACCTGACGCTCGACTTCACCACCGCGCCAGCCTATGGCGGCGGCGGCATAGCCGCAGAAGGCGATGTGGTAACGCTTGGCGAAAAGGCCATGCTGCGACCCACCGATATCCCACCACTCGCGCTCCTCGTCCTTTGGGAGGTGTCCTGTGACATGGTCGAGCCAGCGCAGGGCGGCGCGTTCGTCAGAGGTCAGCGAGTGTTGAGAAGTTGAGAAGGGGGAACGGGGAACGGGGAACGGGGAACGGGGAACGGGGAACGGGATGAGGATGTAGGCAAGGAGGGAGACGAAGGCGAGAAGGACGAGGGAAAGGAGAATGGCGGCCTTGCGGCTGCGCGGGCGTGCGCCCCAGGCAAGGCGGATTAGCCAGGCTGTGAAGGAGACGATCAGAGCCTTCTGTAAAGTCGGAACGGCCGGAGCGAAGCGAATGAGTTTTAAGGCGTGCATGCCAACCGCGATGCTGAAAAGCCCGACTATCGAGAGCAGGGAAATCGTCCAGGCGCGGCTAAACACGCGGCGGTTGAGAGCGAGAAGCGCCGTGCCACCGCCTATTGCGGCCAGCCAGCAGCCTACATTGTGGAAGGGCATGCTGATGTTTTCCGGAACGGCGGCTATGGAGAGGAGTCCGGCGGCGTTGATTGCCGCGCCCCACGAAAGGGCGGCGCGGCGGCCGCCAGTGACGCGGTCGCGCAGCGAAAGCAGGGTCGCCAGAGACGCGCCAGCGGATGCCGCCATCCCGATGGTGAAAAAGAAATGGCACCAGGGCCATTCGATTTCGCGGACGACAGTGCGGCCCAATGCGCTGAGCATCCGCATGCAGGGGTTGTAGCCGCCGCCCGGGAAGGTCGCCATCGCCGCGAGGAAGCAAATGGCCGCGACGGCGCCAAGGGAGAGGGTCAGGCGAAGGGGATCGCGCGCCGGCCTGGCGACAGGCCGCACCTCATCGCGCATGAAGAATGAGGCGAGGAGGCACAGTTCCGCCGCGATATAGGACGGCCCCACGAGGCTGCCATACCCTGGCGCATGGATGATGCGGCCGCCAATCATGATGTCGGAGAAGACCAAAAGCGAAATCCCGATGGCGTAGGTGCGGCGCGGGGAGGATGAGGCGACTGAAAACGAAAAGGCACTCACGGCGGCGTAGACGACGATTGCGATTGCGGTCGCCATTGGCAGGACCGGGGCAACGCGGACGCCCGTGAAGAGAAGAAGCGGGATGGCCGCAACCAGAAAGGGGCGCCAGCGGGGACGAGCCTCGCGTAGCTGACCGACCGACCAAAGGATATGCGCGGCGGCGAAACATGCCACTCCGGCGAGGAATCCGGGGGAACGGGTAGGCGAGCCGCGAATGGCGAGAAGCCAGTCTCCGGCAAAGGCGGCGAGGAAACCGGCCAGCATCCACTTTCGTCTGTAGGTCAGTAGGCTCATGGAATTAACTCCGAATCATTCTACTATATTTTCGAGATTCGGGTTCCGGGATTTGGGTTCCGGATCGGAGAGGTGTTGAGAGGGCGGGGCGGCAGAAAACAAGAGAGTTTTGTATAATAGTATTGCTATGGGCGGATTTTTTGGAGTAGTATCTAAACGCGAGTGCGTTAATGACCTTTTCTACGGAACGGACTACCATTCCCACCTCGGAACTCGGCGTGCGGGCATGGCGGTCTTCGGCGACAGGGGATTTCGCAAAATCATCCACGACATCTCCAATGCGCAGTTCAGATCGAAGTTCGAAGAGGAACTGGGCGAGTTTCACGGGCGCGCCGGCATCGGCGTAATCTCGGATTTCGAGGACCAGCCGCTGCTCGTCGCGTCGCACCACGGCACATACGCCATCGTGACGGTGAGCTTCATCGGCAACGCCAACGAGATTCTCCGTGAACTCTTCGCGGCGCGGCGCGGCCACTTCTCCTCAACGACGGGGCTGGGCATCAATCCGACCGAACTCATCTCCGCGATTATCGACACCGAACCAACGCTTCTCGACGGCCTCATGCGCGTCCAGGAAGTGGTGAAAGGCTCATGCTCACTGCTCCTTCTCTCCGACGACGGCTCCGTCATCGCAATGCGCGACCGCTACGGGCGGACGCCTGTCATCCTCGCGCGCGACGATGAGGGCGGCTACGCAGTGGCCATGGAATCGACCGCCTTCGCCAACCTGGGCTACACCCCCGTGCGCGACCTCGGCCCCGGCGAAATCGTCCGCATTTCGGCCAACGGCGAGCAGATTCTCTCGTTACCGCGCCCCGAGATGCGCATCTGCACCTTCTTCTGGATATACTTCGGCTTCCCATCCTCCAAATACGAGGGTGTGAACGTCGAGGAGATGCGCTACCTGAACGGCGCGGCGCTGGCCCGCCGCAGCCCCGTCGATGCGGACATCGTGACCGGCGTCCCCGACAGCGGCGTGGCGCACGCCCTAGGCTTCTCACACCAGACGGGCATTCCCTACAAGCGCCCCTTCGTCAAATACACGCCGACCTGGCCGCGCAGCTTCATGCCGCCCGACCAGTCGCGCCGCCAGCTGATCGCCAACAAGAAGCTGATCGCCATCCCCGACTTCATCCAGGGCAAGCGCATCGTCTGTCTGGACGACTCCATCGTCCGCGGCACGCAGCTCCGCGACCAGGCGCACCGCCTCTACGACAACGGCGCCAGCGAAGTCCACATGCGCGTTGCATGCCCGCCGCTCCTCTTCGGCTGCAAGTTCCTGAACTTCTCCCGCTCCAGCTCGGAGAACGAGCTAATCGCGCGGCGCACGGCCCAGGAGATCGACGGCCCCAACGCCAACATGGATGACTTCGTCGATCCGAAGTCCGACAAGCACCAGCAGATGGTGGAGCGCATCCGCGCGCGCCTGGGGCTGACCTCACTCAAATACCAGCGGCTAGACGACATGCTCGAAGCGCTCGGCGTTCCCGAAAACCGCGTCTGCACCTACTGCTGGAAAGGCCGCGACCCCGCATGCGAGTGCTGTTCCGGCTGCAATAAGAAAGCATGATTACGACAATCCTTCAAATAGCTGGCGGGATCGCCGGGGTGGTGCTGCTATTCTTCCTGGCGATCATGATCCACGAGTATGGCCACTTCATCGTGGCGCGACGCCTTGGCTTCAAGGTCGATGCCTTTTCGATATGCTTCGGGCCGGCCATCTGGAAGAAGAAGGTCAATGGCGTCGAATACCGCATCGGCTGCATCCCGCTGGGCGGCTATGTCGCCCTGCCCCAGCTCGACCCATCCTCGATGGATGTAATCCAAGGCGGCCACAAGGAGGACGGCAAAGCCGAAGACAAGGGCGATGCGGACGCGCCATCCGCTTCCACACCGCCGATGGCCGCGTGGAAGCGAGTGCTTGTCGCCTTGGCCGGACCGGCAGGCAACGTCGTGCTTGCAATCGCGCTAGCCCTGCTCATTGGCGCCTTCGCGCCTAAGTCCGACTTCGGCGGCGAGGGAACGGTCATTGGCGCCATCAAGGGCGAACGCGCCGAAGCATGCGGCATCCGCGCTGGCGACGAGATCGTGGCCATCGCCGGCCGCCGCGTCTCCTTCTGGAGCGACGTAGTCATCGAGTGCCATCTCGCCGGTGACGCCGAAGAGGGCCTGCAAGCAACCGTCATGCGTGACGGCAAGGAGATTGAACTGACCCTGCCGGTGAAGAAGGACGACGACTCCGGCTTTCTGCGGCTTGACGGCATCACTCCCTGGCTAGATAGCGAAGTCGCCGACATCGCTCCGGAATCGCCGGCGGCGAAATCCTCAATCATGCGCGGCGACCGCGTGGCAACCATCAACGGCAAGACGCCAACCTCGCCGATGGACGCCGTGGACATTGTCCGGGAGGCGGGGACAAACGAAGTGACACTCGTCGTAGAAAGGGCGGCGCGCCGTGGCGGTCCGATCCAGACCCTGACCTTCACGCTTCTCCCCAAGTTCGACGAAGAACTCGGACGCCACATTATCGGCATCGCCTTCTCCAATCCCGCAGCGGCCATCCCGCAGTGGATGACCTACCGCAACCCCTGGTGCCAGCTCACCTCGGATGCGAACTCCATCTTCCGCATGCTCGGCGCACTCGTCGCGCCGAAGGCAAAAGGCGAGCAGAAGCGCGCCGCCAGCGGCATGGGCGGCCCCGGCACCCTGCTCTTCATCCTCTGGAACGAAGTCCACAAAGGCTTCTTCCGCTCGATGGGCTTCCTGCGCTTCCTCTGCATCAACCTTGCGATCATCAACCTGCTGCCACTGCCCGTGCTCGACGGCGGTCACATCCTCTTCGCATTGGTTGAAATCGTAACGCGGCGGCGTCCTTCGCGGAAGTTCGTCGAATATGTCACCACCGCCTTTGCTGTGCTGCTAATCGCGCTAATGGCGCTGCTGATCGCGCGCGACGCCATCCGCATCCACAAGTTCGTCTCGCGCGAAGCCGCAGAGGAGTCTTCCGAGCGCTAGCGCGAAGCCGCCGTAGCGGCGGCCTCCGCACGCCTCCAGGCGGCAACGGGATCCTGGGCGCGTGTAATCGGGCGGCCCATGACAATGTAATCAGAACCTGCGGCGAAAGCCTGCTCCGGCGTCATAACCCGCTTCTGGTCGTCGACAGAGGAGTCCGCAAAGCGGACACCCGGCGTTACTGCCAGGAAGCCTGCGCCGCAGCGCGCCTTGACGGCTGCGGCCTCCAGCGGCGAGCAGACAACGCCATCCAGACCAGCGGCCCGCGCGTTCTCGGCGTAGTGGAGCACCGTCTCCTCCATCGGCGCGCCAATGAGAAGCTCGTCGCGCAGCATCTGCGGCGAAGTGGATGTTAGCTGGGTTACGGCTATCAGCAGCGGGCGGGTGCCGTCTGGCCGCACAAGCCCTTCCAGCGCGGCGCGCATCATATCCGTGCCTCCGGCGGCATGGACGTTCACAATGTCTGCGCCAAGGGCCGAGAGCCGCGCCATGGCGCGTTTGACGGTGTTGGGGATGTCGTGGAGCTTGAGGTCGAGGAAGACGCCATGCCCGCGCCGCTTCAGCTCGCTGACAATGCCAGGCCCTTCGGCGTAGAAGAGCTCCATCCCGATTTTGACGAATGGCCGTTCGTTCGGCGGGAAAAGATCGAGGAATTGCAGGGTTTCGGTGGCCGAGGGGAAGTCTAGTGCGATGATTACGGACATAGGAGGTTGAGAAGTTGAAAAGTTGAAAAGTTGGGAGGTTGAAAAGTTGAGAAGTTTAGAAGTTTGGCGCTGACGCGCCTTGGATGTTTGGAAGTTTAGAGGTTGGGAGAAGGGGGAAGTTAAGCTGTTAGGGCGCGGAGGCGGGCGGCACGGGCGCGGGCGACGGCGCGGGATGGGATGTCGGGGAGGGCCAGCGCCGCCGTGCCCTGGCGCGGGCTATATGGGAAGACATGGATGTGGTCGAATGAAAAATCCTTTACCAGGTCGCAAGTGCGCTGGAAGGCTTCTTCGTCTTCGCCGGGAAGACCAGTGATGAAGTCCGCGCCGAGAAAGAGGTTCGACACTTCGTTGCGGTAGAGGGTGAGGATTTCCCGTATGCGTTCGCCGTTATAGCGGCGCCGCGCGAGAGCAAGGACCTTGCTGTCGCCGCTCTGGATGGGGAGATGCACGAAGCGCTTCAGGTTTTTGTGCGCAAGCATCAGGGCGACGATGGCCTCATCGCAGATGGCCGGCTCAACGGAACCAAGCGAGACAGTTGCGCCCAATGGCGCAGCGGCCTCGCAGACGGCGGCGGCAAGCTCCGGCAGGCCGGCGGCGCCATCGCGGTAGCATGCGAGGTTGCAACCGGTCATTACGATTTCCGGCACTCCAGCCTTTGCCATGGCCGTGGCCTCGGCGACGCACTCGGCAAAGGGGCGCGATGTCGCCGGGCCACGCGTGTAGGGAACGATGCAGTAGGCGCAACGGAAGTCGCAGCCATCCTGCACCTTTAGCATGGCATGGTGGCGGCCAGGGCGCAAATATGGCCTTTCGCGCAAGCTTGCGCGCCCCGCCGGCGGAGCGGCGGGTGCAAAACCTGAAGAGACGGCGATGGCGGCTTCAATGGCGAAACGGAGGTTGGCGTATTGGGTGCGCGGGATTATTAGGTCGGCGCCGGCTTCGCGCAAAATCTGTTCTGGAAGCGCAGCGGTGGCGCAGCCTGTCACGGCCACTATTGGCGCGTCTTTGGGGGAATCGACGCGCTTGAGGGCGCGAATCGCCTGCAGGGTCTTGCGCTCGGCCATGCGCGTCACGGCGCAGCTGTGGAGGACAACCACTTCCTGGCCATCGGCGTCGGCATCATCGCCGCCAAAGGCCACATCCCAGCCGTGGGCTGAGAAATCGGCGGCGAAGATGGCCTCCTCCGCCTGGTTGAGGCGGCAGCCTAGGGTTATGAAGCGGACGCGGGGCATGGGCGCTAGAGCCGGAACATCTGGAGACAGCGGCGGAAGTCGGCCGGAAGCGGGCTGTGCGCGCGCAGGGCACCGCGTCCAAGCGGGTCGAGAAGCTCAAGCTCGGTCGCGTGTAGCATCTGGCGCGGAACGCGCAGCAGGCGCGGGTCTGCGCCCTTCTTGAGGCCGTGGACGCGGTCGCCTAGGACGGGATGGCGGATTCCGGCGAGGTGGATGCGGATCTGGTGGGTGCGGCCTGTCTCGATGCGGGCGGAGCCAAAGGTCGCGTCGTCGTTACAGGAGATGCGGCGGATGGTGGTCTTGGCCGGCTGGCCGTCGATGGGGTCGGTGATGGTGGTGGGGTTGTTCTCGATGCGGCCGGCGGCGACGAACTGGTAGAGCTTCTTTACGCGGCGGGTCTTGAAGATGGAGATGGCGGCGTCAAGCGCGGCGGGGGATTTAGCGAAGAGCATGCAGCCGGAGGTGTCGCGGTCAAGGCGGTGGACGGCCTGGATATCCGGGTTGCCAAGCTGGAGGCGGAGAATCTCCTCCATGCCGCCGGGGCCAATGGAGAGAACGCCACAAGGCTTGTCGGCGAAGAGGTAGTTGGGATTTTCGGAAAGGACGCGGATGTGGGGCGCAGCAGGCGGGGCTTCGCGCCCCGCACCCCGCGCTGGCGCAGCCTGAGGGCCTGCGCCGACAGGACGGGTGCCGACACGGCGGGCGGGGGCGGCAGCCTGGGCTTCGACAACATCGCCGGCCTTGAGGGAGTGGTGGGCCATCCAGATGCACTGGCGGTTGACCCATACGAGGCGCTTGTCCAGAAGGTCCTTGGCTGCGCGGCGGGAAAGGGAAAGGCGGCGGGCGAGAAACTCCTGAAGGGATGCTCCGGCCTCTGCGCGTGTTACTGTGAGAACGGTGTTTTTCATGAGGGATCGGGGAATGGGGAACGGGGAACAGTGTGTGGGGAACGGGGAACAGGAGGATGGGGGGAATGGGGAACGGGGAACGGGGAACGGGATGGGGGAAACAGGGAAGAGAGAATTTTGAGCAAATCGGCGAAGTCGGAGATGGTGGGGATGTCGTTGGCTGTGGCGTAGGCGGCGGCGGCGGGATCGTCGATGTCGGCGGAAATGCGGACGGCGCGAATGGAGGCGCGCAAGGCGGCCTCAAGGTCGCGGCGCTTGTCGCCTACGGCAAGGCAGCGCCTGGGATTCAGATGAAACTTCTCGATGGTTTCGAGGATGAAGCGCGGGGAGGGCTTGCGGTAGCCGCCCTCGGTGTCAGGCGGCTCGGTGGCCAGGCATACGCCATCAAAGGGAGCGTCAATGCCGATAAGCTCGGCCATGCGGTCGTTGCAGGCGATGACATCATCGATGGTGCAGAGGCCGCGCGCAGGGCCGCTCTGGTTGGTGAAGAGGAAGAGGAGAACGCCGGCATCGCGAAGTGCGCGGATGGTCGCGGCGACGCCAGGCAGGAGCGCGACCTTGTCGGGCTCGTGAAGATAGCCGGGGTCGTGGATAAGGGTGCCGTCGCGGTCAAGGAAGATGGCTATTGGAGCGGCCATATCGGGGCGGCGGGAATTATCCCGCATGGGCGAGGATTTCGGCGGGGGTGGCGGTTGCGGTGCCGAGCTTTTCGACAACGACGCCGGCCGCCTGGTTGGCGAGGGCGGCGGCCGTTTCGGGCGCGGCGCCAGCCGCGATGGCCGCCGTGAGGACGGCGTTGACGGTATCGCCGGCGCCGGAGACATCGAAGACCGCGCGGGCGGCGGTGGGGATGTGCGCCATCGGCTTGCCGCCAGTGGAGAGGAGCATCCCCTCTTCGCCAAGGGTGATCACGAGCAGGCGCGTTGCATGGCGCTCGTGGAGGGTGCGGCAGAGGGCCTCGGCGGGGAAAGGCTCTCCGGCTGGTGGCGGCTGGATGCCGGCCAGCTGGAAGGCTTCGGCGCGGTTGGGCGTGATGATGTCGAGGCCGGTGAATGTCAGGCCCTGGCGGGGCTTGGGATCGAGCGAGACGGGCTTGCGGCCGGCGGCGAGCGCCTGGATGCGCGCAATCAGCGCCGGGGTCACGACTCCCTTCGCGTAGTCGGAAATCAGGACGGCATCGGCGGTCTCGATCTTTTCCGCAAGGCGGCTCTCAAGCCATTCTTCGGGCAGGGCGTAGGCGGCGGGGGCGGCTTCGCGGTCGATGCGGCAGAGCTGCTGGTTGCGGCACATCACGCGCTGCTTGAGGATGGTCGGGCGCGAGGAGGAGGCAAGAGAGGGGTCGAAGGCGACATTTGCGGAGGAGAGAACCGCCTGCAGGCGGTGGCCGTTTTCATCGTCGCCAATGGTGCCGACGAGCTCCACGGAAGCGCCAAGGGCGCGGAGGTTGGAGGCGACGTTTGCGGCGCCGCCGGCGGTGAAGGTGTCGCGCTCGGTCTTGACGACTGGCACCGGCGCCTCCGGCGAAATGCGGGTGGCGTCGCCCCAGAGGTAGTGGTCAAGCATCAGGTCGCCAACGACGAGGAAATGCATCGTGGCGATTTTTTCGAGGAGCTTTTTCATGTCGGGCTTAGGTGAAGAACTGGACGATGTCGGGATCCTTGCAGCGGATCTCGTCCAGCGTGAGGCCTTCAAGTTCGTGCGGGAAGACAATCCACTCGTTGGTGGAGTGGAGGTAGAAGTCGGGAACGATGTCGGTCTTGTTGTTGGCCGGCTTGTAATAGAGGGTCGCGATCTTCGGCTCGCATCCGGCATCGGTGAGAAGCTTCTTAATCTTTGCGGCGGTTTGACCGCTGTCGAAGACGTCGTCCACGACGAGAATCTTCTTTCCCGGCGTGAGGGAGGTGTTGAACTTCTCGGGAAGGTCGATTGAGAATGTTGATGTCTGCGACATCCCGGCGTATGAGGAGCACTTGACGGGGAGGTTGGCGCAGGAGTGGCCCATGTAAACGAAAAACTCGTGGACGGAGATGGCGATGGGTGTGCCGCCGCGCCAGAGTCCAATGAGGAGGTCGGGGCGGTATCCGGTATCCCAAATCATGCGGGCGAAGGCGAAGGAGTCGCGGCACTGGCGATCAGCTGAAATGTAGGTCTTTTGCATTTTTAGTGATTGAGCATGTCCTTGAGTGTCGTGTCGAGATTATAGCGCGGAACCCAGCACAGGGCGCGGAGGCGGGAGGTGTCGAGAAGACGGGAGAAATCGGTTGGACGGTAGAAGGCGGGGTTGGTCTCGATAGGCGCCTGCGCGCCGGATATGGCCATGATTCGGTTTAGAAGGGCGCGAATGGTGATGCGGTGGCTGGCGCAGATGTTGTAGGTGGTGCCGCGTTCGCCATGCTCGAGAATGTCGGCGTAGGCCGCGACGACGTCGCGGACATCGGAGAAGTCGCGGCCACTGTCGAGGTTGCCGGCGGAGTAGGACGTCCGGGTTCCGGCGAGAATTTCGCGCGCCTGCGCCACAAAGGATGGCGCGACGAACTTTGGCGACTGGCCGGGGCCGGTGTGGTTGGACGGGCGGGCGATGCGGATGTCGAGGCCCCGGTAGAGGCCGTATGCGCGTGTGGCGGACTCGCTGGCGACCTTGGAGATGGCGTATGGCGAGAGCGGGTAGAGCGGGGCCTCCTCGATGACGGGCGCGTCGTTTGGATTGAACGTGCAGCCGTATGCCTGGGCGGTGGAGACGAAGAGGAAGCGGGTGCCGGGGGATTCCTCGACGAGGGCGTCGAGAAGATTGAGGGTGCCGCCGACGTTGATTGCGTAAAGGCGGCCCGGATTCTTGGCGGCGTCCGGCACGAAGGAGACACCCGCAAGGTGGATGCAGGCATCGGGGCGCACCTGCTCCACGAGGGCGCGGACAGCCTCTACGGAGCAGAGATCGCAGGGGGTGAATTTGCAGGATAGAGCCTGCGAATCAGGACGGGCGACGACATCGGTGGCGGCGACCTCATGGCCACGCGAGCAGAGCTCGCGCACCATGTATGGTGCCACGAAGCCGGCCGCACCCGTCACTAGAACCCGCATCCCTACCGGCCTTCCTTCACGCGCTTCAGGTCGGCATCGACCATCATCGCCATCAGCTCCTCAAGGGAGGTCTCAGCCTTCCAGCCAAGCTGCTGCTGGGCCTTAGTGGGGTCGCCCATGAGGATTTCAACCTCGGCGGGGCGGTAGAACTTGGGGTCGATGACCACGTAGTCCTCATAGTTGAGGCCCACATGGCCAAAGGCGATACGGCACATGTCGCGCACGGTCGTGGTGACGCCGGTGGCGACGACATAGCTGTCGGGCTTGTCGCGCTGGAGCATGAGGTGCATTGCCTTGACGTAGTCGCCGGCGAAGCCCCAGTCGCGCTTGGCGTCGATGTTGCCGAGATGGAGATCCTTCTGCTTGCCGAGCTTGATGCGGGCGACGGCGTCGGTGACCTTGCGGGTCACGAACTCGATGCCGCGCAGCGGGGACTCGTGGTTGAAGAGGATTCCGCAGCAGCCGAAAATGCCGTAGCTCTCGCGGTAGTTGACCGTTGACCAGTGGGCAAAGAGCTTGGCCACACCGTAGGGGCTGCGCGGGTGGAAGGGCGTGTTCTCGTCCTGGAGCGGGCGGTCGCGGAGGCCGCCGTACATCTCGGAGGTGGATGCCTGGTAGAACTTGGTGTCGGGCTTGATGGTGCGGATGGCCTCGAGCATGTTTAGGGCGCCCATGCCGGTGGCCTGCGCCGTTAGGACGGGCTGCTTCCAGCTGGTGGCTACGAAGCTCTGGGCGCCGAGGTTGTAAACCTCGTCCGGACGCACATCGGCGACGGCCCGCATACAGGCGGCCATGTCGGCAAGGTCGCCTTCGAGGAGATTGACGCGGTCGAGGATGCCGAGGTATTCAAGACGCCAGACCGTAGGGGTGGAGCGGCGCGGCATCATGCCGTAAACCTCATAGCCGAGGTTGAGGAGGTGTTGTGCGAGGTAGGAGCCATCCTGGCCCGTAATGCCTGTAATCAGTGCCTTCATGGTGTTGTTCGTTCCAATGTCCGATGAGTTGTTAACATTGCCTGGGTCTTGCGACATGCAATCTGAAACATTATATCAAATTGCGGGCGCGGGCGCGGGCGCAAGGAAGGCCGGAAGCGCGGCGCGGGCGCGCTCCATGGCCTCTGCGACACTGCAGTTTTTAATCGTTGCGCCGGCGGCGACACGGTGGCCGCCTCCGCCAAAGAGGGCGGCGAACGCGCTGGCGCTCACGGGGTCGTAGGCGCGAATGCTGAGATGGGTGGAGGATTCGTCCTCGCGGCTGCGATAGAAGAAAATCGCCAGCTTGATGCCGCGAACGGCGCGGGGAATGTCCACGAAGTCCTCGCTGTCTGACTTGGAACATCCGCAGGCGGCATAGTCTGGGGCGTCGAGCCTTATGATGGCCACGGCTCCGCCGAACCAGATCTGCAGCGAGGCGTAGGCTCGGGCGCGAAGGCGCATCACGCCCAGGGCCGCCTTCGCGAAGATCTCGTCATTTAGGAAAGACTGCCGGACTCCGCAACGAATCAAGTCGGCGCCGCATTCGAGAGTGGAGGCATGCGTGCAGGAATATGAGAAGCGGCCAGTATCGGTGACTACAGCCACCCAGAGCGCCTCGGCGATCATGCGAGAAAGGGACCAGCCCGCGGCCTTGGCGAGCATCCAGACGAGTTCGCCGGTCGAGGAGGCGTCGTCAACAACCCAGCTAACCGCTCCAAATCGCGGGTTGCTCTCGTGGTGGTCGATGTTGAGGATATGGAAGGAGTCGAGGTTGTCGCGGATGAAGGGAACGGAAACGCGCTCAATAGAGGCGCAGTCAAGGCAGACAAGAAGATCGGGACGCTTTGCCGATTCGGCCAGCTCGGGGCGGACTAGGCGATCAAGGCCCTCTAGGACTCGCGGTGCGCCTATGTCCTCAATGCGCGCATAGAGGGTGACCTCCTTCCCCTGCCCCTCCAAAAGCAGGGCGAGGGCGAGGGATGATCCGATGGCATCTCCATCAGGGCCTCGGTGCGTGACTATGGCTATGCTTTGCGCTTTTTCAAGTTCGGCAATTGCGAGTTTCAGTGTGTCGTTCATAAGGGGGAATGGGGAACGGGGAACTGTGTGTAGGGAATGGGGAACGGGGAACGGGGAACAGAAAGTTGGGAACAGGGAATGGGGAACGGGGAGGATTGTGAAAATGTGAAAATGTGGAAACAGCCAGCAGCCAATGTGAAAATTGGGGAACGGGGCTATTTGATGGCGCGGAGGGTGGGGTCGCAGATAAGAAGCGAACCTTGGAAGGCGGCCTCGATTCGGAAGACTATTTCCTCGTCATCGGCTTTGATGCGAATGGCGCTCTTCTTCTCCATTGTGCGTTGCGTTAGCTGGAGCACCCCCGGACGCGTAAGGAGAAGGTCCTCGTTCATAAGCGTGCGTTCTCCTTGCGCATCGGGGTTGGCCACAACACGGAAGGTGGCGCCGCCGGAAAAGTTCTCTTCCGCGCGAGCCTTGACGGTGGCCTGGAAGCGCAATCCCGCAGCGAAGCCGTTGTGGCGCCAGCGCGGCGCCTCCAGAACAAAGGGCAGGCGGTCGTCGTTCTCAATCAAAATAGCGGGGAGTCCGCTACCTTGCTCCGTAACGAGAGAGACGCGCTGGCGCTTGGGATCAACGATGGAGTAGCGCCACCCCATGATTTCGGAACCATGTGGGAGCACGCCGTTTCCAGAAGGAATTTCAGGAAGCAGCTGGCGTTCGGCATCGCGTTGGACTATGGCCTCGATTGGCGGAAGCGGGGCGACTGGAGTAAAGGGAGAGGGCTTTTGACGCGTTGAGATTCCCACCATGACCCCCGCGAGGGCGGCGATAGCGACGGCCAGGAATGCCGTTGCCAAACGAAGCCTACGGTTCGCGCGGCCAAGCTTGGCCAGCTCCGCGCGCTCGGCAACGCCGCGCGCCATGGCGGCCTCTCGGCGCGGCGGCGCAAAGCCAAGCGTTTCGCGGACAGGCTCGCGGCCGGGTACGGGATCTCGCCGCAGAAGCGGGATGGAATCAGGCGCCAGGCCCGCCGTCTTTACATGCCCGGTCAGTGCCGAATAGTCAAAGGCCACGCGACGGAAAGAGACTACACCGGTGGCGTCGTCATAAAGACAGTAGGAGGCTCGCGGATCTTCGTCGCGCGGGTCGCCTACCGAACCCACATTGACGATGAAGCGCTTGCCCTGCTCCAGTTCGAAGTCCTGCGCCGGCAGGAGATGTGCCACGCCCGATGCGCCGATGACGGCCAAGCCGGGTTGGTGCGTGTGGCCGACGAAGATCAGCTGCTTGTCCGTTGCGCGGAAGGAGGCGAGGGCCTCGTCGGGCGAAAGGATGTAGTTGAACGCGGCTGGCGCTTCCAGGGAACCATGGACGCAGACGAAGCCGCCGCAGTCAAGCACCAGGGGCTGGCGGCCAAGGAAGGCGCGGCCGCGGCTGGAGATTCGGGAGGCGCTCCATTCAACCATCTCCCGGGCATGGTCGTTGAAGCAATCGGGATCCATCTTGCCGGCTACAACTGCGTCGTGGTTGCCCATGACGAAGGCATCGACATGGCGATAGACCGACTCCAGCACCTCCGATGGATCTGGGCCATATCCGACAACGTCGCCAAGGCAGATGATCTTCTGCGCCTTCATTGCGGAGAGATCGGCAAGGACGGCGTTCCATGCGACGAGGTTGGCGTGGAGATCAGAGACTATAGCGTATAGCATGGCGGAAATTAGGGAACGGGGTTAGAAACTGAAGGCATCGACATCGACGGTGACGCGGAAGGGCGCCTCTACGGGAACGGCGGCGAGGGCGGCCTTGACAATGGCGTTGGTGCGCATGGCGGAGGTGGCGCGCAGGACTATCTGGAAGCGGTAGATGCCATCGGCCTTGGCAAGGGCGGCGGGGCAGACCTCGGATACGCGCACGGACGGTGCCCGTGCGCCTCCACGTTCGGTGGCGCGCAAGCCCGGTGCGCTTGCGCCTCCACTTGCGGGTGGAGCTGCGCGGTCACTGGCCGCGCAGAGCGCGGCGCGGAGGCGGCCGGCCAGCACGCCCGTGAGGCGCTCGTCGGGGCCGGCAACGGTCACGCACGTGAGATGCGTGAAAGGCGGGTAGCCAAGGGCGAGGCGCTGCGGAAGCTCTATGTCAACGAAGCCCTCGTAGTTCTCGGTGCGCGCCATCTTGACTGCGGGATGCTCCGGGGAGAAAGTCTGAACGAACACCTCGCCGGGAATTGCGCCGCGGCCAGTGCGGCCCGAAACCTGCGCCAGCAACTGGAAGGTGCGCTCGCCGGCGCGGAAGTCGGGGATGTTCAGAGAGGAGTCGGCGTTCACGATGCCGACAAGCGTGACGCGCGGGAAGTGCAGCCCCTTGGCGATCATCTGGGTGCCGACGAGGATGTCGGTGCGGCCGGCCTTGAAGGCGTCGAGAATGTCGTCGTGGCTCTCCTTGCGGGAGGTGGAGTCGGCATCCATGCGTGCGACCTTGGCGCTTGGGAAGCAGCGCCGCACAATCTGCTCGACGCGCTGGGTGCCGACGCCGGAATAGCGGAATTCGGGGGCGCCGCAGCCCGGGCACTTTTCGGGGATGCGCGTCCAGCCGCCGCAGATATGGCATCGCAGGCAGCTGTCGGCGCGGTGGTATGTGTAGGGGATGTCGCAGCGCGGGCAGGTCTCAACGTAACCGCATGACGGGCAGGTAAGGGAGGTTGAGTAGCCGCGGCGGTTGAGGAAAAGGATTACCTGCTCGGAACGCTCCAGCCTTTCGCCGATGGCGGTGATGAGCTCCTTTGAGAAGACGTTTGCGCGGCCCTCGCGGGCGTTCTCCTGCGCCATGTCTATGATGTGGACGAACGGCATCTCGACGCCCTCGCCTGCGCGGCGCGGGAGGTGGAGGAGCGTGTATTTGCCCGAGCGGGCGTTGTTCCACGATTCAAGCGCGGGCGTTGCGGAGCCGAGGACGATGGCGCAGCCCTCGATGTGGGCGCGCATGACGGCAAGGTCGCGCGCGTTGTAGCGCGGCGACTCCTCCTGCTTGTAGCTAGGCTCGTGTTCCTCATCGACGACGATGAGGCCAAGGTGCTCGATGGGCGCGAAGATGGCGGAGCGCGGGCCCACGACGACACGCGCCTCGCCCTTGCGGATGCGCTGCCACTCGTCATAGCGCTCGCCGTTTGAGAGTGCGCTGTGGAGGACGGCTATGCGATCTCCGAAACGCGAGGCGAAGCGCTGGACGGTCTGCGGCGTAAGGGAGATTTCGGGGACGAGGACTATGGCGCCTAGGCCGCGCTCAAGTGCGGCGGCGATAGCCTGGAGATAGACCTCGGTTTTGCCAGAGCCGGTGACGCCGAAGAGGAGGAGCGGGCGCGGAGCGCCCGCGTTGCGCAAGCTCGGTGCGCTTGCGCCTCCACTTTCGGACACGCGCAAGCCCGGTGCGCTTGCGCCTCCACTTTCGGACACGCGCAAGCTCGGTGCGCTTGCGCCTCCACTTGCGGGTGCGGAAGAGGCCGGTGCGCTTGCGCCTCCACTTTCGAGTGGAGCTGCGCGGCCAGTGGCCGCGCAGAGTGCGGCCACAATGGAGGCCAGCGCGGCGGCCTGCTCCTGGTTGAGTGCGAGGGGCTGTGTAGGGAGAATGCGGCCGCGGCGCAGCGGGTCGCGGCGCGCCTGGCGCTCCTCAATGGTTACGGCGCCAAGCGCGGCAAGCTTCTTTAGCGTTTCTGGGCTGCATGAAAACTCCTTGCAGATTTGGCCGAGCCAGCCGCCGCCAACGCGGGCGATGTTTTCAAGCAGCTCCCGCTGCCGGGGTGTAAGGGGCTGGTCTTCGCGCCCAGTTTGTTCCACATACAGCAGCGTCTTCTCCCGCGTGTTGCCTGTGCGCACGGGGGCGGGGAGCAGGGTCTCCAGGCACTTGCCGAGCGGCGCCAGGTAGTAACCGGACATCCACCGCGCCAGCGCCACCAGCGGCGGTAGGATCATCGGCGAAGGATCGTCAACCGATGCGATTGGCCGCAACTTGCCTGCAAAGGGGCTGGTCTCCGGCAACTCGACGACGAACCCCGTTGCCGCGCGGCGCTGGAACGGCACCTTCACGCGCGAGCCAATGGTGACGCGCCCTTCAAGCGCCGCAGGAACGGCGTAGTCGAAAAGGCGGTCAGCAGGGGCGTTCTCTATGCAGAGGCGCGCAATCATAATGGGGGAACGGGGAACAGGGAATGGGGAACGGGGAACGGAAGAGGGAACGGGGAACGGGGAATGGGGAACGGGGAACGGGGGGTAATAAAAAGGGGCGAGCGCCTGGATGGCGTCGCCCCTTCCTTCATGCGCGGAACGGCTTGTTCCGTCTCTTACTTCGCCCAGTAGGTGAAGGTATCGGTGTCATCGGGAGCCTTGCACTCGCCGAGACCCATCAGCTGGGTAATCGTGAAGTATTTCTTACGGGCATCGAACGTGCCGCCGCCGCGGGAGACCCAAACGGCGCGGGTGGCGTTGAACGGCTTGACAGTCGCGTCAAGCGTGAGCGGAACCGCGGATGGCTGGGTCTGCTGCTTGAGGGGCTCGTTGCCGGGGAAGTTGCGGCTGACGAGGAACGGAATCTCCGTCGGGGTGCTGTCGCCAACGACAACCACGCCCCACGCGATGTTGTCCTCGGTAAGCGTATCGCCGATCTTGGCGGCGGTCACGCCGTTGGCGATAAGCGTATCCGGGGTGAGGTCGGCAACAACGCGGAGATCGGTGTCATCCGTTGTCTTCGTGGTCGTCGAACCATCGGAAAGGAGATAGTTGAAGTAGGCAACTGCGGTGCCAGGCGACCCGGCATCGGCGTCTTTGCTGCACTCATACGGCCAGAGGGAGCCGAGGTTAAGGGGCTCGCGCTCCATGTTGGAGGAGGTGATAGCCACCCAGATACCGCGACCCTTCTGCTTGAGAGCCGTCGCCGAAGCGGAGCTCAGTGCATTGGAGATTGCGGGGAAGAGGGCCGCCGCCAGCACCGAGATGATCGCGATAACGACGAGCATTTCGACGAGGGTGAAGCCCTTGCTGTTTTTGATGTTCATGTTTTGTTCCTTCCTTTTGTTTGGGAGGTTTTCGCCTCCGCGCTGAAGTTAATTTGGGCGGGCAACACTGTCCGCATCCGATAATAAATATGCCACCTTCCGATTAGAATGTCAAGCGGGCGTAAAAATTTTTTGTCTTACTACGCCTGCGCCTGGACTGCAGTGAGGGCAACGGTGGAGACGATATCCTCCGCCGAGCAGCCTCGGGAGAGGTCGTTGCAGGGCTTTGCCAGGCCTTGCAAAACGGCGAAAGCCTCGGCGCCGCCGATGCGCTGCGTTATCTTGTAGCCGATGTTTCCGGCTTGGAGGTCGGGGAAGACGAGGACGTTGGCATGCCCTGCCACGGCGCTTCCCGGTGCCTTCGACGCGCCAATCTCGGGGATGAGCGCGGCGTCGAATTGCATCTCGCCATCCAAAAGAAGATTGGGCGCGAGCCCGTGCGCGATTTCAGTTGCCTGGCGCACCTTCTCAACAAGCTCGTGCTTGGCGCTGCCCTTTGTGGAGAAGGAGAGCAGGGCGACGCGCGGCTCGTCGATGCCGCAGAGGACGCGTGCCGTCTCGGCGGCGGAGACCGCGATGTGCGCCAGTTCCTCGGCCGTCGGGCATGGCATGACAACACAGTCCGAATAAACGAGCAGGCCGTTGTGGCCAAGGGCGCGGTTGGGGCAGTCCATAAGGAAGCTCGACGAGACGACCTTGCAGCCGGGCTTGGTCTTGATGATCTGGAGGGCGGGACGCAACATGTCACCAGTCGTGTGGACGGCGCCAGACACGAGGCCGTCGGCATCGCCGGCCTTGACCATCATGATGCCGAAATACATGGGATCGGCGACGAGGCGCGCAGCCTCTTCCTCGGTGACGCCCTTCGCCTTGCGCAGCTCGTGCAGCATGGCGGCGTAGCGCGGCGCATCCGCGCTGGTGGCGGGGTCAATCGTGGCGATGCCGGCGATGTCGGCGCCCTGCGCCTCCGCGACGGCGCATATGGCCTCCGCCGCACCCAGCAGGACCGGACGCGCAATGCCCTCGGCCTTGATGGCCGCCGCCGCGCGGACGGTGCGGGGCTCGTCGCCTTCGGGAAGGACTATGGTTTTCAGCGAGGCACGCGCCTTCGCCTTTACTTGGTCGATAAAGCTCATTCCGTTTTTCCTTTTTAAGTGTTTTGCCTCTGCCCGCACAGTCAGGCAGCCGCCTATAGCCCCATTTCCTCAAAGCCGCTCCATACGGGCTTACCGGAATAGGTGAGAATCGGCTCCTGGCCGCGCAGGGCCTTGAGAACGGAGAGGGCGAGCGCCTCCTGCTCCATTTCGCCAGGATAGCTGAAGATCGGCGCAATCCATCCGCAGTGCTCGCGGACCATTTCAAGAACATCGGCGAAGCGCATCAGGCCGCCGGTGAGGAGAATCGCATCGACCTTGCCGCACAGCACTGCCGACATCTCGCCAATCTGCTTGCAGACCTGATAGATCATCGTGCGCCAGACGAGCGTGGCCTTGGGGTCACCGGACTCCACCTTGGCGTGGATGACATCGGAGTCCGCCGTGCCGAAGAGGCTGACGAACCCTCCTGCGCGCGAGCACATGAGGCGCACGTCCTTCGTGGTATGGCCGGAGTCGATGTAGTCGAGCAACGACAGCACGGGAACGCTCCCTATGCGCGTCGGGGTGAAGGCGCCCTCGCCGTCGGCGCCCATGTTGCCATCGACCATGCGGCCGCGGCGGTGGGCGCTGACGGTGATGCCGCCGTCGATGTGCGCAACGATGAAGTTGCAGTCCTCGTAGCGGCGGCCCAGCTTCTCTGCGTGGAAGGTGGCGACGGCCTTCTGGTTGAGGACGTGCGAGTGCGAGACGCGATAGACGCCGCGTATGCCGGTGAGGCGCGCCTCGTCCTGGTATTCATCGACGTTGGTCGGGTTGAGGGTGTATGCCTCGCGGTGGAATTCCTGAGCCAGCGTCCATGCGAGCATGACGCCAAGCTTGGCGGGATGCTCGCTGCCGCCGACCGCCGCCACGGTGTCGTCGTATAGGCGCTGGTCGATGCGGGTCACCCCGCCGGGCTGCGTGTGGGCGCTGCCGCCGCGGCCAACGAAGACGTCGATTGCCGACGGCTCCACGCCGCGCCGCGCCAGGATGTCGAGAATGACCTGGCGCCGGAAGGGCACCTGGTCATTCACGTGCGGGAACTTCAGCAACTCCGGCGCGTCGTGGAAGACGCTTTCCTCAAAGAGGGAGGTTTCATCCTCGAAGAGGCTGATCTTCGTTGAGGTCGAGCCTGGATTGATCACCAAGATTTTCATTTACTAATCCGCAGGAAGGACTTCCATGCCCTTCTCCGCGCTTTTAAGCGGCGGGGAGTAGGCAATCTTTTCCTTCTTTGTTACTTTTGTTAGAATCACCGCCCATTATTTCATAACCCCAACCATCTGTCAAGAGTTTTCAAAGTATTATGGAGCGGCCTCTACCTCGTAGAGCCATGTTGCCGATGAGGGGTCTGCATCGACTTGGGCGGTGAAAAGCAACCGCCCTTTCTCCATGCGGGACGGAACTGAGTCCCGGCGCGTCCCGTCGGCGTTGAGCGAATAGACCGCGTAACTTCCAGGCGCGACGCGAAGCGAAATATCGGCCCGGCCCCGCCGCATCATCATCCGCCTATGCTCCCCCCATGAGAGGAGGATTTTCATGTCCTCGTCCGCATATTTCGCCCCCCTTGGCTGGACATCGGTGATATGCGCCACCAAAATGCTCCTTGAGGTCGAGATGGGGTTTCCGTCAAGCGAACTGGCCCAGACCGTCGCCGGCGCACCCGAAACAACCGCGCGGACATCGCCAGCGGGGATTGCCCCCTGCTCCGCAAAACCGCCGGCCATGCGTGGCGTCGAGAAGAGGAACCGCCCCGTAGCCTCGTCAATCGCAACCGGAGAATCGCGTCCCGGCGCGGCTGGTGTTTTCACAGATGCGGGAGCATCCAGCGCCATGCCGATTTTCGCCGACCAGCCAGCGCGAGCCAGTTCGTGGCCGGCCGCCGCCGATTCGTTCAATGACGGATCCGGCACGGCGAGTGACGAACGCGGGAACCCGACAACGAACTCGTCTTTGAGAGGAGCCAGATCGCCGCGGAGGAAGAGGAACACGCAGGCAAGGTCGCTTGCGCGCTGGAGCGGGTCATTCACCACGTCAAAGGGCCCGAGTCCCTTCTCTTCGGGATGTGCCACGCCTGCGACGCCATGGGCCCAGGCAAAGCGCCACAATCCGGACCAGTCCTGCAGCGCCGCCTCCGCGCCAGTCGCAATGCCGCCAAGGCCCCGGAAGCGTCCGGGGCCGCAGTAGTTCCACTCGGAAATCGTGAACGGGCGGTCGAAGAACCGGAGCGAGACATTCGACAGCCCGCCAAGGTTCGGCCCCTTCAGTGGATTGACGTTCGGGAACCACTGTGGAAGACTCCAGGGGCGGCCAAGGAAAACGGGATGGTCAATGTAGAAATGAAGATCGACGTAGTCGTATGCGTCATGGCGGACGGGCTGGAAGGCCCGCCGGACGCCGTTGTTCATATTCGACAAGGGAATCCGGCAGTTGAGCTCGTCGCGGAGAAAAGCGCGGACGCGGTCGGCAAAACGCCCCTCCACCTCCTGCAAAAACACGAGAAAAGCCGCCGACTGCGGGGAGGCGTAGCCATCGGGCAGCGGCGCTTCGCTTACGCATCCCCAATGCTCCGGGTCAGATGCCTTTTTCGAGGAAAGCCAGTCGTGCCAGGCCTTGCGCCACTGCGGCCATTCGCCATACCATGCGGGGGACTTGCCGTCAAGCGGCCCCTCGTTGACTAGCGAGAGGCCCACCATTGCGGGCTCCTCCGCAAGAGTGCGGCCCGTATAGGGGTTCTCGTGCCCCAGGAAGTTTCTGGCAAACGCGGTGAAATTCGACAACACGCCCTCGTGGACAGGCACGAGATACTTGAATGTCTCCATGTCGATTTCGCCGTCCCTGTCTTCGCCGACGCTGCGCCAGGAAATGCCCCGTCGCGACACAAACATGTCGGTGGTCATGTAGATGCCGTGTTCGATGCAGGCGGCGACAAGCGCGTCGAAGCGCTGCATTCGTTCGGGGTTGAGCGTTGTCGCGGAGGGGTCTCCGGTCCCGGCAACGAGGTCGGTTTCGTGATGGTGGAAGCGGATTGCGTTGTAGCCGGCGCGCGCCAGATTCGCCGCGAACCTGTCGGCCGTGCCAAGCGGCGGCGTGTTGGCGTCTTCGCAGATGTTGACGCCATAGAAACGCTGCGGCACTCCAGGCATATTCTCGAACTCGAAATGCCCGCCACGCGCCACCACGCGCCCATGCTTTCCAGCCGGAGAGCCTGTTGGGCGAAGGGCCGCGACATCAAGCGCGGAACCTGGCGCCACCCACGGATTGGCGGCCAGCGGAATCCAATCAGGTCCCTTCCCGACCTCAACTGGCTGGCCGCCCGACGGATCATACTCTCCCGCCCCAAAAATTGTCATGGACACGCGGTAGGTCTGTCCCTTGCGGTACGGAGAGCCGCCGTCCGTGGAGATTCGCACAAGGAATTCCTCGAAATTCCAGAAACGCCCGTTCTGGACGAGGACGGGGGCTGGCGCGTCGAATACGAAGGCGATGCGGGGGCTTCCTCCAGGCCCGGAGATAACAAGCTTCTTCACCTCGTCATTAAAAATCCTTACGGGCTCCCGGCCCTCGGGAAGGTCGATGCGACGCCCATCCGCCTCGATGTGTCCGCCCGCGTAGTCGGCAAACTGGAACACCGCCTCCACGGCCAACATGTTCAGCGAAACATCCTGCGTGGGGACAAAGGCGTAGTCAGCGCGGACTCCGCCCGGAACATTGGAGACTGTGAGTGTGCAGTCAATCGGCGGCAGATTGACCTCCGGACGCAGAATGAGCCGATATATGCCATTCCCTGAAGGCTCATCCGCCAGTTCACCGCAGACCGTGTGCCAGTTCGTTCCGGCAGATCGCGCGCAAACCATCGTCTTGGCGTCTGGCACGCGCAAGTTCCCGCCAAAGGTTGATGTTATCGGCGCCGCGCCGCCCTGAAGCGCCAGGGCGGCAAAGGCGATGCCCTCTAAAATGAGAATCCGTCTTTTCATGGCAAACCACCCCAGGCCCGCGACGAACGCGAGCGATTCAAAACGTCCTTGTTCTGTGCTCCGTGGTCGAGAATCACCGGAAAACCATGACAGTTCCCGCTTCGCCGACCCTGAGCTTGCCTTCGCCAGATATGACGGTTGGCAGATTGCCGGCGCCATAGACGCCCGCCGCCATTTCCGCGCCATCGACAAACAGCGCCGCCACCTGCACCTTCACGCCGGAAGCGATCTTGATCTTTCCGCCAGAAGCGACCGATATTCTCGCCTCTTCGGAAAGATTGCCCGAATCGTTCAGCGCTAGAATCGTGCTGGCACCTGTCACGACAATGTTCTTCCCACCCCAGAAGGCCGTGGAAGAAAGGACATTCGTGCAAGTCGTCAGCGTTAGCGAATGGTCAGGGTTGGGCGACGAGCCGGTGAAGGTGATCGTGCGGTTTCCGGCGGTTGTCACATTGGCGTTTACTGGCCCGTCGAGAATTGGGCCGGTTGCGTAAGAGCTGCCGTTTCCCCAGTAGGTGTCAAAACGCACCGTATGGCCTGGCGCATTGATGGACGGAACATGAAGTTCATAGTTGCGGACATGGAACAGGATGTCGACATTTGCGGAAATCGGCCCGAACACGACATTCCCCTGATCGACAGTCAGGCTGCCCCAGCCGGGATCGTTCCAATTCGGCATGGTGACATTCGAGAGGACAATCGCATTGGTCAACCCGCAGGCCCACTCGCCAGTTGAAATCCGTGTATAGCCTCCATCGAGCGTTATCGCGCCAGTACCGAAGAACTTGTGGCCGGCCGTGCTGGTGCCGGGAAAATAGCGATTCTTCAGTGTAAAAACGCAGCCGCCCTCAAAGCGCGCGCCACCCGCAAAATCGCCGCCCGCGTCGCCGAACTGGTAGAAAGAGCCAGAGCCACGCTTGACGATGCCACCGGAGCCCGTGAACCAAACATGGTTTGATATGGCGTGGCTTGAAGAGAGCGTGTAGCCCTCCGCGCCGAGATTCACCGTCTCGTTTAGAAGTTCGACGGGGTTCGAGAACGACAGGACATCGCCGGGCTGCGGCGCCACGCCGTCCGACCAGTTGCTTGCCGCGCTCAAGTAGCCGCTCGCGCCGCCAACCCAAGTTTTCGGCGAGACGATAATCGAACCTGCGCCAGTTATGTAGTTTGGAAGATTTGACGCGCCATACATCCCCGAACGCTGCGCGACGCCGTCAACAATCAGCGAGGACACGGTTACGGCGCACGCCGAATCAAGATTCAGTTTGCCGCCATTTTCGACCTGGACCGAGGCCAGCGTCGAAAGGTTCTGGGAACCACGCAGCCGCAACACGGAAGAGCTTCCGGACACCAACACATTCGTCCCGCCCCAATACCCTGCGCTTGCGACGATGAGATTGCCGCCTTCGACGCGCAAGGAGTTGTCGGCGTAGTCAGAACGTCCCGAAAGAGTTGTGTCCTTGCTGTGCTTTTTGACCAGCGAGGCGTTGATTGAGCCGGACAAGTTGCACTCGCAGCTGTTCCAACTCTGAGGGAACTCAATGGTGACAGTGCATCCAGGCGCGTTGATATTGCCGGCGATCTCATAGCCAAGGTATGCGATGCCGATGCTGAAATCGTAGATGGAAGATATCGAGCCTGACATCCGGCCGTTCCTGCACAGGTATATCGCCTGGGTGGAAGAACTCCCGCGAAATTCAACATCATTCTGGAGATTCTGGGAATAGAAATCCCCCTGCGTTATGAAGTAATTGGAAGCCGAAGCCTGCGTGAAGATGATCTTCCCCTGTCCGAACTGTATCGCGCTTCCGCTGGCGAGATTGAGCTGCCCGGCCTCAATCGTCACGTCGCCGGTGAACGAGCCCGCCGTCGTGTTCTTAATTGCAAGAGTGCCGGTGCCGCGCTTGGTGATGCCGCCTGTGCCGGCGAAATGCGTGAGCACAGTCAGCGTCGCGTCATTTTCCAACGTCAGCCCGCCGGAGCCAAAATTGAAGTCCTCCGCTTCAAGTGTGGTGGCGGAATGGAACACGCAGGTGTCGCCCGGTTGCGGAACGGCTGATGGCGACCAGTTAGACGCGACAGACAGCAGACCGGACGAACTG
>JAEEGL015394316.1_pt1 | contig 37725 bp, 69 predicted proteins | sample 9134231 | NCBI WGS metagenome assembly JAEEGL01 (sample SAMN16246548, study PRJNA631951) | gut metagenome | biome: gut microbiome; feature: rumen; material: fiber-attached | host: Bos | place: Iran: Karaj | collected 2018-10 | reverse complement strand
TTGCTGTTTTATAACGACTCTTATCTTCATTTATAAAATCAAGAAATGGATAACCTGAACTCATTTTATTAGTGGTATTGTGATTGCTAACAGTGTAGATACTATTCCTACACCTCCAACAATCTTTGTATTAATTTTTTGTCTATTTATTGATTTATTAAGATTTTTATTTATTTTATCTTTTTCTAATAAATCATAATTTAATTTATATATTTCATCATTTAAAACAGTATTTCTATCAATTTCATTTTGAACTAAACTTTTATATTCAACAATTATGCTATCTTTTTGATTATTAAGTTCAATATATTTTTCTCTTTCAAGTAACTTTATTGTAGCTTGTCTTATAGTATTTATATCAACTAATACAAGAGAATCATTATTATCAACAATTACATTATAATTAATCTGACCAAACAAGTTCTTTGAACTCAATAACAAGAGAATTATTGTCAAGAGTTTTAATCCTTTCTTTTTCATCTTCAAAATTATTATTTATAATAGTTATTATCGAATCCCTTTTAATTATATTATATTGAATAGAATCTCTTTTGTCAATAAAAGGTTTATTTAAATTAGTATAATAATTTAATTCATTAATCAATTTATCATTTATTTGTAGTTGATTTTTATATTTAATAGTAAAAACAAAAGAATAAACTAATAATGATATGAAAAGTATAATAAATATTATCTTTAAAACTTTATTTAACATAATTTTGTATTCTATTTAATAATTCTCTAGTAATTCGCCTTTGAGGAGTTAATCCTAAAACCATAGATACTAAATATGCAGCAGCACCAACACCTCTATTAACAGCATCATCAAATATTTCATTAGCAAATCTTTGCATTTTGCATTTATCTAATTCAAACTTATCCCAATACTCAGTTTTATAGATAAGTTTTATTTGATGAGTAAGGTGAGTATTCTTTCTTAATTCAGAACTAATTTGTTTGTTTGTTTTACCTTTTTTATCAACTTTATCTATTATCTGCCAAATAGAAGAATTAGGATGAGCTTTTCTACTTATACCCATATAGGTTTCACCACCTTTATCTAACGGGTCATTAGCATAACCTCCTTCGGAAGCAATAGTTCGTTGATAAGCTTTATCGAACTTTGCCATAATAATTTAAATTTAATCTTCTAAAACTCTTCTAACCCAACCTATAAACCATTTAGATTGACTACTATTATTTCTAACTATTTTATCATAAGCCTTAATTCTTTCCAATTTATATTTAGCGACAAGACCATCTTCTTTGTAAAAATTAACACTATCTTTTAAAATAGAAATACTATCTCTTAAATCATCAATTTTAGTATTTTCTTTAATATCTGAGTTTTTATATAATTCCAAAGAATCTTTTAATTCTAAAATAATATCATTTAATTTTATATTTTGATTAATAACATCATTATTTATATTTATTTGAGTATTATAAAGTTCTTCATAATTTGTTTTAACTACATGGGTTTTGCAACTGCAAATTGTAAAAATACCACATATAAAAATTATCAAATACGATTGTAAATGTTCCATCATTATTGTTTATAAGTTTCATTTAAAATAATTGTTGATTATAATTTATATTTGCAATAATTTCTTTTCTTCTATCACTAAGAATAGAAATTACTTCATTTCTTAAATATTTCATTTTATAGAATGTAGTCTTTGGAACAGGATTAGTTTTAGTATGATATAATCCATCAGGAAATCTTTTAGGTCTGCCATATTTATTTAAAACAAAATCTCTATCAATATGACATAACCATAAACCAGCACAAGGAATATTAAGTATATATTCTACATATAAAGCATATTGAGATAATTGAAGATTATAAATAGAACCATTACAATTTGGAAGATGATTTACTGGAGGTAAAAGAAACTCGTTTTTAGGAACCCAAATATCTGTTTCTTGATATGGTTTTTCAGTTTTATCTTTTTTATAATATCCAGCTTCAAATTTCAAACCACCTCTATTTGTTTTCCAATCACCTATAACAAATTGATCTTCTCTTAAACAAAGAACATCTATTGTTCCAGATACAAGATAATCTAAAAGAAAAGCTCCAATTTCTGAATATATTTTATAATCTCTTTCTATATAATAATTAAAAACATTATATATTTCAGGATATTTATTTTCAGTAGCATCTATAAATTCTTTAACATCTAATTGCTTTACGTTCTCATTTATATTAGGAATATCTGCAACAGTTATCATTTCACCATTAGGTTTCATCATATACTTTACAGCATCTGTAAACATGGAATTACTTTTTATTCCATCTTCTAATTGATTGTGATAACTAGTTCCTTGTTCACAAGCTTCTTTAGTTATAGTTTCCCATTGTTCAGCAAGTCTATCTTCGCTAATATGAAGTTCTTTAGATTTTTTCTTTAACCAATAATCTTTATCAAATTTAGGAGCATATTCATGAAGCAAAGTTGTAGTAGACTTGTATTCATTACCAAGAGTATCAGTATATTTATGATTCTCTTCTCTGAAAACAAGTCGTACATCGTTATATCTTGTATCTGTTATTTTCATAATGTTAACTTCCAAAATCTTTTATAAATTTATTTACATCAGAAAATTTTATACCAGCATTTTTTGCACAAAGCATATCTTCTTCTCTATCACCAACCATTAAGCAATTTTCTTTATTTATATTATAACAATCTATAAATTTAGTTATCATTCCAGCATTAGGCTTTCTAAATTCATTGTTATCATCACAAGATTCACAATATCTATATGTAGAACTAACTTTACAATATTCCATTATACAAGCATTAATATAATTCATTTTAGTATTAAAAGTTTCTTCATTTACAAATCCTTTTTCTATTCCTCCTTGATTACTTACTATTACAACTATATCAGGTTTATATTGTTTAATAGCTTCAAGAGTATCAAATTTTAATTCCATATCCCAACAACCTTTTGGAAAAGTTCTATCACCTAAAGGTTGTATTAAAGTTCCATCTAAATCTATAAAAAGAACTTTATTAAGTATTTGTGTTGCATCCATATTAATCTAAGTCGTCGTCAGCATCCATACTACTAAGAATTTGGATACCTCCTCTAGCCATTTTAATTTCTTCTTCGCTTTGAAGATTTTCATAGGCTACTTTAAGCGATTTAACTAAATCTGGTATAAGTTTTACTTGACTACTAACATTTTGAATCATTCCCATTACAGAAGGAATATCTTCAGGAGCTAAAACTCCTCTCAACTTATTATTTAAATATTCTATAACTTTTTCAGCACTAAGATTACAAACATGAAGAGCTCTTTGTAAGTTTTCAATTGTAACACCAGCTTCAGTTATATTTTGTTTATAATATTTTTGAATAAGTTTCCAAACTAACGGATCAGGTCTATAATCTTTAGGTAGATTAAAATTTTCAATAGCTTCTTCTAAAGATTCATCATCAGAAAGACCTCGTTGTCTACAAGGACTTTTTGGATCACCTAAATAATAAATAACTCCACAATCTCCTATATATTTTCTTTTATCTGGAGTGTTATCTCTAGTATATAAAGCTAATACATCTTTATCTAAAAGTTGTCTAGCATTTGGAGCTTTAGGCATTCCACTATCATCAATTGTTATAAGTTTATCTATTTCTAGTTTCATTTTCTTGCCTCCATATTTCTTGTAATGCAAATTCTACATCTTCATCAAAAGGAACAATTTTAAAACAACATTTAGAAAATATCCACATTTCAGCATAAGCTTTTCCACAATTTACATATAGTTTCTCATATTCCTTTTTATATCTTATTCTAGCTTTTCTCATTAAAACATTTATTCTATCAATATCACTAGCAAGTTTTTTACTTTCTATAAATACTTCTTTAGCAAATTCTTTATATTCCTCTTTAGTTTTATATTTTCTAGCTAAATGTAATAGTTTCTTTTTCTTATCAAATTCTTCAGCATAAATACTTTTTCTTAAATTTCCTATATATGGAATTTTAACAACTTTGTTATTTTTTATTCCATTAGCAATTTCTATATCAAAAGCAGATATTATATCTCTTATCAAATCTTCTTCTACGGGGGAATCACAATTAATAAGTTTTATAATATCTGCTTGATTGAATATTTTTAAATTATTTTTCTTCATCTATTTTATTAAGAAATGGATCATCTACATTTCCAATAATAGAACCTTTAACTGAGTTTATGGGAATAACTTTAAATTCAAGACAATAAATTGTATCATCTTCTTTCCCCGTAAGGGAATGATTGATTGAAGCTTTATTTAATTCATCATCATTCAATATATAATTTGAAATTTTATCAGGAGTTATACAAGTATTAATATTTAAATGCGAACCTCTTTCAATTTCACTCCCATCAATTAAAATCCTATCACCAACTTCAGCAAAAGGCAATTCTTTATCATTCTTCTTTGCAAGAATAGGAACAACAGAAACTAATTGTTTTCTACCTTTACCTCTGCTATTCATACATAGCTCAAACAAAGTTATACGATAACGAAGAGCTACAACACAATAATATTGAGGAAGTTTAAAGTTTTCAGTAAGTTTATTCAGCTTTTCTTTACTGATTTCTTCCGGTGCAGTAGGAATATTAATTCCGTAATTTGCAGATTTTGATTTAATTGTAATCATAACTAATTTTGATTAATTTTTAAAACAATATATTTTGCTTTTGAAAATTCAGATATATCAAATTGTTTACCAACTTCTATTCTTCCTGTTGTAGGATTAGTAGTAAGAATACCTCTTTTTCTCAATCTTATATAATATGGATAATAGCTTCTTGGATGACATTTAAACAATGTACTTAGAACTTTACCCATTTTACCAAATGTATCACATTCATCTTTTTTATAATTAACCATATAATAAAGCTGGCTTTCTTTATCATTTAATCCAAGCAATCCACAAATACCTTCAAACAAAGGATTCATACGAAAATTAATGTTTTCGGGATTAACATCTAATCTTATAATATCGTCATTATCTACAAGTAAAAGATTATCCCTTTCAATGTACTGTTTCTTTTCACTATTTGTATTAACACTAAAAACCATAGTTTAATTTATTTTAACATCTTTACGCAAAAATAAGTAAAAATCTTTGATAAAACAAAAAATTTGTTTATCTTTGTTGTCAGAGGCTCATTCTCAAGCATTTAGAAATGATTGCTGGGTAGCACTAATTCTAATCTCGCGCGCATACGCACACGCACGTTATATTATTATTAATTATTATTATTTATAATTATATAATTATTATTAATTATATATTTAATATATAATTTATTATATATTATAATATATTTATATAGGTATATTTTTAATAATATTTTTTATTTTATACTTTTCAAATTGCTATTAATAATATGGCTGTTAAATATAATTTTAAACATTTTAAAATACCTGTTGAAAATATTATTGTTTCTAAGACTGATGAAAGACATAATCGTATTGTTCTAACTCCTTATGAATTTTATGATAATTATGATACTTTTATTAATGTTGATTATGGTATTAGAAATATAAATCTTAAATATGCTGTTATTAATGCTGAAATATTTCATAATGTAATTAATAAACTTAATACTACTACTATCGCTCTTCTTTTTGCTATTATTAATAATCTTGAAAATGATACTAATCTTGTTAAATTTAATGTTTTTGAATATGCTAGAATTGTAGGAAGAACTCCAGCTAATGTTTCAAATTGTTTTAAAGATGTTTTTGATTATAATTTATTAGCTCAAACTAATAAAAATTCAACATATATTATTAATCATAATGCCTTTTTTAAAGGTGATCTTAATAAATTTTCTAAAGATTATAAAGAACTTTATGGAGATAGAAAAGTAGAATATACAAACAATGGTAAAATTATTTTAACAAATTAAGTTATGGAATTTATTTTTGGTGTTGTTATTGGTGTTTTGTGTAGTATGTTATTTGTTATAATTGCTAAAGATATTGCAAATGTAGCAAATCGTAAACTTAATAATTCGCATAACCCCGTAGAGGAATATGAGCATAACACTACTCTTGCTGAACAAGTTAATCATCCTGCTCATTATAAAAAGAATGGAAAAGAATGTATAGAACTTATGCGTGAAGAATATGGTGATGATGCTGTGTATAATTTTTGTATTTGTAATGCTTTTAAATATAAATTTCGTGCAGGTTATAAAGCTGGTAATTCTATGGAACAAGATTTAGCTAAAGCTTTATGGTATAAAAATTATGCTAATAAACTAATGGATGAAACTATTTAATTAATAGTATAATTATTGTTTAACTTTTAAATCATTAAAGTCATGACTTTTTGGTACATTTTTATGCTTATCTTTGGGATGGCATTTGGGTATTTATTTTGTTGGTTCTTCTTTCCTCGTAAAGTTGAAGTTGAAAAAGAAGTAATCAAAACTGTTACAAAAGAAGTTCCTGTTGAAAAGGAAGTTCTTGTTGACAAATATCCTGATGATTATGAGGATTATTTAAAGTACAAGAAAAGATGTGCAAATTTAAAACAAAACAAAAAGTCTAAATCTTAACAATCTTATTGAGAGTAGAATAATTCTTATTCTATATAGCGCACATATTCCAAAACTCTTTAGCTATCAAGGCTGACTTACAAAAAGATTTAGACTTGCAAGGTAAGTTCGTTGTGATAATGCACTTACCTTTATTATTTTGAATAAAGCAAAATAATTTGCTAAATTGTAAATTTTTAACTAATCAAATCATGGAACAAACATTATTTGAAAACAAATATTTTGTTATGTTTGTTATTAACAATGAATTACATTGTATAGCAAAACAGTTAACAATTTAATTAATGGCTTCTGATATTCCTACAATATATTATGGAACTATAGCTGATTATAGAGATATTATTGATAAATATCATAATGGCGAATTAGACTATAGTTCTTATTTAGTAGCTTTTGAAAAACGAGCTATTTATCTTAAATCTAAAGATAGAAAAGAACAATTGAGTCAAATTAATAAAGAAATAATTTCTAATAAATAATATTATATGATTAAAATAGATGATGAAGAAATAAAACATATTAATGAAAAACTTGATAATCTTAAAAATAATGAAGAAAGAGATGAATACTCATTTGGTTTCTTTGCTTCTTATTAGTAATAAGCCAATGAGTAGTCAATCTTCCTCTACGGGGTATTACAAATAAATCTTTAATTATGACTACTGACTTTGATGATGTTCTTAATCTTACAAAGAAAGATTTTGAATCTAAACCAGTAACTACAGTATATTTTATTAAAGATGATCAAGTTAAACATAAAGTTAAATCTAATGATCCAAAATTTATGGATAAAATAAAAGATATTTTATCTAAAGATGATACTAATAGAATTTTATTTAATGGTGAAACTAATAATATAAATAGAATTAAAGAATTATTAAAAGATTTTATACATATAGATTAATATGCGAAGATTTATAAAGAAGTTTATAGAATATATAAAGTCTATAGGCATTAAAGAATATCTGAAGATTTTATTTATAGAACTTATAACTTTACTTATGTTATTTTTAATAATATTCTATCCTATAAGACTGCTATTTGAATACAACAACTTATTAGGAATAATAGCATTGATAGTATTTTGTTCTATAATATTTTTTATACAATATAAGATAACAAACAAATTAAAATGAAAACTTTTAAAATTGTTCGTATTGATTTTGATTATTCAAGTCATTCTTATTATATTGTTTATAAAAGAAAACTTTTTTCTTGGAAAAAAGTTCGTACATATAGAAGTTCTATAGATTCTGTAATTAAAAGTTTATGTGCTGACTTTATTAATCCTAAAATTTATATAGAATTAAATAACAATGATATTGAAAATTATATTGGTAAAACTAATACTCGTCCTGGATTAGGTAGAATTGAAATTAAAGTTAAAGATGAAGATATTTAGAATAGTTACAGATGGTATAACTCCTGGTTGTCCTATTTATAGAATAGATAAAAAACATTTATTTTATTGGGAAATTGGTGCTTTTGATTTTGCTCCAAATTATAGATGTTTTAGTATTGAAGAAGCTATTTGTAAAATACATGCTAAATATCCTAAAGCTAAAATATATTATAAATATAATGAACGAGAAATAGAATTTCTTAGTAATCTTTCTAGAGGTAGTGATTATGATATAGATAAAGAAATTGATAAAATAAATAAATTAATTGAGGTCGCTAAATAAGCGGCCTTTTATTTTATAATAAAGTTGATGTTAAAGAGGATGATTAATTAAATTTTAGAGATAAAGAAGTGTGTATAAATTGAAGAAATAGAGGTGAAGAAGGAGAGGGTGAAAATCTAAATAAAGTTAATAGAGGAGAAAAGGTAAAAATTTGATTAGTGAGAGAGATAGAGAAGGTCTTACCTCCACTCCCCCACCTGACGGTTGGCAAGTCAATGCCCCCCGTCATGATGTTGGAGTTATAATTTACCTCAAACATTTGATTTTAAATCTTGGCATTGGATAAACCAATGCTGTTGGTCTTAGTGACACAGATAGCTAAGCTTCAACTCATTATAGTTCTGTTAATACATTAATCACTATGAGTACATCTCGTAACGGTGGTGCAACAGCCAAAAATGTTGCTAAAGGTGTTCAGGTTTCTATCTCTTCTATTTCCGGTGAGTTTCGCACTCATCAGACCACTAAAGAAGATGGTACTGTCGTAACACATCGTGCTCTTCTTCTCAAAGCTCCTGGTTTAGAGAATGATACACTGTATTTTCCTATCAGTAAGCTTGTTGCTCTCGGTTCTGCCGTAAATCCTATGTTCGGTATTTATTGGCAAATAAAGCTTTCTGAAAGTAATGGTGAAGCTCGTAAACGCAATATGATGCTTAAGATTGCTGAACAAATAAGTTACGAAGCAACTTATGTTCATCATGAAGCTGGACAACAGGATGGTGATGTCGTTTACACTATGGACGGTTGGCATGCTGAAACAGAATGTGTAAAGTTCACCAAATATCTTGAAGAATGCATCGATAAAGTTTGCAATGTTTCCCTTGATTAAGTAACTATTGGGGCAGCTGGAATCGCTGCCCCAAATAATGGAAACAAAATTGAATAAAGTGTATCTCCAGCTCCTTAGGGAGTTGGAGATTTTAAAACTACACTTACCTCAGACATAGTTTATTAAACTTTACCTCAGACATACCATTTAAGATATTGGAAGATTGATAGATATATTGGTAGTCAATTTATCTATTATAGCTCTTCTCAAGATTAACAAGGTCTTGGTGTTATTCGTTTAATTCTAGCTAGTGCAGATAATAATAGTTCCAGCTGCTATTGTTATCGAAGTTAAAATTAAAATTATGTATCTAAAAAAATGATACAAACTACAGGAGATATAGAGTCTTGTTCTCCAGCTGGTATATTGAATGTAATCGCTGACACTATGATAGGAGATAGTAGTGAGGGCGGTGCTGCTAAGTTATAATATAATTTAGTAAGTCAAATCATAATTATTCTCTATTGCACAATGGATACAGTTATCGGAGTTGGTATTGGCCATACTAACAATGATAACTGTATTCTTTTTCTTTACCTCAGACATCATATTCAAACAGTTGATAATATTGATTATAACTCTCTTTCATATATTCTGTATGATAAAGGCGTTCTGCCAACTCGTGCTACTTTGATTACTATCTGCTGTGAAGCACATAGTAATTTTCTTTTTTGGCCTTACCTCATACATAGTATTTAAAAGATTGATAATATTCATTATAACTAAAATTATTATATTATGTTTGGTTTTTCTATTGCTGCACCTGCTGCTATTCCAGAAATTAGTTTTGCAGATCCTTATTCATTAGCAAATGCTCTTCACGATGGAAAACAAATTGTTTTTATGACAGGAAATATTTTTGCTTGTTATATTAAAGATGTTAGTGTTATCGGACTTATTATTTATTCTCATGGTTATAACTTTCATCAAATAATGGAGTTTGCATATGAAGAAACATCTAAAAATAATGGCAAAAATGATGCTGTATTATTTACTGTTGAACCATAAGAAGAATTTTGAGATATGATTGCTAAAATTGACAATTTCATTTACAAAGTTATTGGAATTGTTACTCCTTTAAGGAGAGCTTTTTGGCGTAGAACAGCTAAAAAGATTCAAAAAGAACTTGATTATCAGCATAGTATTCGTGATTTTGTTAATAATCGTGGATATAATGTGACTACTGAAGAAGCTCTGAGGATTTATGAAGAGCTTTGAGATAGAATGAATGAGAATGAAGATGGAACTGGTTCTCCAACTCCATCTTCATTTCTTATTCAAATTCCTTTTCCTATTAATAATAATATTCGGAGAAATCTTAATGTTCCAAACCCAAAAATTTTTTATATTAAAATTTCTCTCATTATTCTCCTTCTCATTTAACATTTAATTCTAATTTTACATATCATTATGACTACTAATAGTTTTATTGCTTTATTTCTCTCAGCATTAATAGTTGTGTTAATAAATTTATTTATACACAGAAACAAAACTTATATAGTTTTTGTTAAAGATGTTAATAACAATAAAGTATTTAAAGTTATAGTAAAAACTTTAAATAAAAAGAAAGCTTATGAAGTTGTTTCAAAAGACTTTATGGAAAAGAAAATACCTTTTGTGATAACTGATGTGACGAATACTATATATTTAGATAATAATACTGTAATTTGTACAGATATTTTTATTTCAATAAAATAAAAAAAATGAAATCTCTTGGTTATATTAGTTTAGCTATTGCTATTATTACTATTGTTCTTTCTATATTTGTTATATCTGATGTAAAATCAGATTATAAGAGTAAAGAAATTGCTCTTACTGAACAATATAGAGAACTTGAAGAAGAAAACGATATTCTCTATAGTTTTATAGAGAATCTTGATACTTATAAGAGTCTTGATGATGCAGTTGAATCTTCACAAGATTTAATTGATTATCTTCAATTTAATTACGAATAGGTTTATCCTATAATATTTCATTATTTATTAACAATTTAAATTTTTATTATTATGGCTGAAAATGTTCAGACTGAAGCTCCTGTTCAGGAGCAGGTTGTTGTTGCTGGTGAGACTTTTAAGGAAGTTCTCAAAACTCTCATGGCTTCTGGTAAATGCAAAAGGTTTAATGGCCTTCGCATTAAGAATGTAAACTTTAGCGAGGAAGATAATTATACTCGTGTAAGTTTTACTGTTGCTTCTAAAGTTCCTGGCTATGTTAGCAAAGATAATGGTGTTACTTTCACTCTTGGTGAAACTTCCACTATTTTCTCTTCAACTTATGCTCTTGCAGGTATGCTGAAGGAGGATGAAGAGAAGTCTTGGATGGCTAATGCTCTTGCAGAAAATCCTAAGGCTCTTAATCTTATTATGAATGGTGGTACAATTGACATTATTCAGCAGACTGTTGCTGAAGGTGAACCTTATCATAATCCTTTTACTACGAAGGAAGATGTTGAGGACACTGTGTTTGACCATGACACTATTATCAACTATATCGTTGGTTTTGAGCTTGGTAAGACTGGAGCAAGATTCGCTGATGTTCTTGCAGTTAAGATGATGGGCTTCTAATAGTCCATCATTTAAATAAGTTAGTGCTAACAATGATTAAAGATATACCTTTAATTTAGTTCAACTCAAGGTTATAAAATTATCTTTGAAAATTGTTAGCACTTTCTTGTTTTATTCAGAAAAATTCATTATTTTTGTTTAAAGTTTAACAACAATAAACAAATAAACAAATAAACATTATTAAAAATTATGGCTAATACTATTGCTGATGCTCTTAATAAAGAGCAAACTGAAAAGCTTAATGCTATTAAGACTGAAAATGTTGGTCGTCCTAAATTTATTAAAAAAGAGCGTAAAGTTCTTGATAATGGACTTCCTTATGCTACTAAATTTTATCCTGAGCATTTTGTTAAAATAGCTCTTGTTATTAAACATAATGCTGAGTTCAGAAGGATGATTTCTCTTGCTATTAGAAATTATCTTGTTGAAACTGGAGTTGTTTCCAAGGAAGATAAAGTTTATATAACTTATCTTTGGAACAAATTCGCTGTGAAAGTTAATGGACTTTCTCGTGAATATCTTTATACTGAAAAGATGTTTGTTGATAACTTTGCTGCTGCAATAGTTTTGACAAGTAATTATTTTCAGTATGTTCTTTCTAATTTCTCTAATGAAGAGGATATTGACGTTGATCTTGATTATGCAAATGATATAATCAATCATGTTCATCCTCGTTCTTCAGAGTCTGAAAGTGTAGAATCTGAATAATTTAATAGTAAGTATATTGATAGCGTTATTAATACGGTTTCCCATAAAACAACATATCAATATACTTACTTTCTATATATTATGAAAAAAGAAGAAAACGAAGTTGAAATCAATTCTGAATTATTAAATAAAGATTATGATGATGTAAATTATAATCAACAAGAATTTGATGATGAAGGAGTTGATGAAGGTTTCGCAAGTCAAATAGGTTATTAAAGTTTTATTATGAAAGCAAATGCTAAAAAGGGCTTAGCCCGTAAAGGAAGCTTGATTAAACAATACACTGTTATTAAAAATAATGGTATTGCTAAAGATGCTAATGAAAAAGTAACTTCTACTCGATTTTATAGAGTAAATAAATAAAATAATAAGGTTTGACTTCATAGCTCAGTTGGTAGAGCACAACACTTTTAATGTTGGGGTCTCGGGTTCGAGCCTCGTTGGAGTCACTAATAAAAATATAAATAAAATGGATAATAAAACAAAAATAAAATTTATTCGAGATGGTATTGGATATAAAGTTGGAGATACTGGATATATTGATGGTTATGTAATGGCAACAGATAATACTGCTTGTGCAATAGTTATAAAAGATAATGATAATGAATTTGTAATAGTAGATATACATGATATTATAAAAATATAATTATTATGATTGAAGAAGATTATGTAAGTTTTGAAACTGCAAAAGTATTAAAGGAAAAAGGATTTGATGAAGCTTGTCATGCATATTATCACGAAGATAATAAAAAGCTTATAGAAAGTTATAGTGCTCATGCTATTAAAAATATAAGCAATCCTTGTTTCTTTGGTAATGCTGCTCCAACTCTTCAAATGGTAATGAAATGGCTTAGAGAAGTACATAATATCTTTATTTGTATTACACCATATGAAGTTGGTGCTGGAGTTATGGATTATACTTATACTTTATATAAAATTGATGCTAAAAATTTTTATTTTGAAAATTTAGGTATTCAAGGTAGAACTGAGAATATTAATGAAATTTCTTATGAAAAAACTGTAGAATCAGCCATTAAATATTGTCTTGAAAATCTCATTGGTGAATATGAAAACATTTAATGATTTAAAATTTAATTTACATCCTAAAAGAGGTCTTGATACACAAGCTATTATGTTCTTTGATAATGGTTATGGTATTTCTGTTATAACTGGAGAATATGCATATGGATATGGCGAAAGACCATATGAATGTGCAGTTATAAAAGGAAATAATGAAAATTGGGAAATAACTTATGATACTCCAATAACAAATGATGTTATTGAATATTGTGATGAAAAAGAAGTAACTGAAATAATGAAACAAATTCAAGAATTATGACTATAGTTTATATTATTTTTACCCTTATTTGTATTCTATTAATACTTGCAATTACCTTTGGAATCCTTCTTTATAAACAAATTAAAGAAAGATTAAATTATTATAATGATATTGCAGAATTTATTGAATTTGATGATTGTTTATTAAATAAAAGTGTAATAGAAAATATTGTAAAACACGATAAAAATATAGTAATAACTACAAATGGTGATTCAAATAATTATGTAGAAAAATTTAATTCTGAAGAAGAATGTAATAATAGATATTTAGACATTTTAGATTGTATTTTATATTATCCAAAAATCTTAACTTAATGTTGTTAATATTGACTATACAATAATTGAGTTAAGCGGCAATAAGGAGTTGTTTTGATTTGTACTTAATTGTCGTAGTCAAAATCAAATCTTTTTCGATTGTTTTTGGGATAAAACAATAAAACAAATAATATTAGATTTGGTCAATACTTCTAATATTAGTAGTAGAGTTGTTTAAGTAGATACTTTTTCTCTACTACATTTTGCTCCCATAGCTCAAGTGGTTAGAGCAACTGACTCATAATCAGTAGGTTAGAGGTTCAAGTCCTTTTGGGAGCACAATTTATAAAATAACAATTAATAATATGGAATGTAAAATAAAATGTAATACACTTTCTTCATGTACTGTAATTACTAAAGATAATAAATGTTTACCATATGTTATAGATGATGGTATTAGTTTAGAAGAATTAAATACTTATTTTACTAATGAATATAAAGAAAATCTTGATAGAGTTATTCTTGGTCAAACTTTTGGACATTTGCATAGAATATAAAAAAATTAGTTTAATATGATAAAAACAAAACAATTATATTATAGTGATTTTAAAATAAATATTGATCATTTTGATAAAACTATTTATCTTAGTTTCTTTGCTTATGATGATGAAGATGCTATATCTAAATTAATAACAAAAATTCAAGAAAGAATTGGATTTATTACAACTAATATTAGAAACATAGTTCTTTATAATAAAAAGACTGAAATTAGAAAATTTACAAATCTTGAAGAATTAAAACAAGAAAATACTAAAGCTTAATATAATAAATGCTTTGATGGTGGAATTGGTAGACACGAGGGACTTAAAATCCCTTGACCAGAAGTGGTTGTGCGGGTTCGAGTCCCGCTCGAAGCACTAATAAATTTATTAATATAATGTATAAATTAATGTATATTCTTGATAAACCTGCTTTTGGGAATGAAAGAATTCGTGGTAAAATTGCTGAAGGAACTATTAGTGAATTATTTCTTTGTCTTGAACATTGGTGTATAGATAATAATTATGGTTTTGATATTAATAATATTCATTATAATGAAAAATTAAATAGATTAATAATTTGTGTTTCAAACAACGATAAAGAAAATAGAATAGATGTAAAAGAATTTGCAATTCTTAAAATTAAACAACATGGCTAAATTATTTTGTATCATTAAAAGATATAACAAAAAGAAAGTTACTGATTTTCTTCCTTATGATAAATGTTTAGAACTTTATAATTCTAATGATAAAGTTTATCGTAAAACACACAAAATCATTAAAGAAGAAGAATATAATAAAATTATTAGAAATTTTTCTAATGATCAATGTTAATTGATTATTAAATGCTCGGTTCGTATAACGGTTAGTACCCAGGATTTTCATTCCTGTAATAGGAGTTCGATTCTCCTACCGAGTACAAATTATAATTAATTATAAAAAATTTAAATAATATGAAATGTAAATATGCCAAAGTAACCTATCAAGTAAATGATAAAGTTACAAAATGTTTTCTTCATGTAAGTATTTGTGATAATGGAGAAGTTTGGGAAAAGAAAACTTATGTAGGTAAAACTGTTTGTTCTGATGATGATAAATTTGATTTTGAAATAGGTAAAAGAATTGCTCTTGCTAAAGCAGAATTAAAATTATATAATTGGATAGGAAAACATACTACAAAAGTTATAAAATCTATAAATGAAGATTTAAAAGATTTTGAATCTTTCAGAGATTTTGCTATTAAACAAGTTGAACATAATGAAAAATATCTTAAAGAAGAAAGATATTTAAATTATAAAAAGAAATAATATAATACCTGATAAATAACATTTATAGCCGCTACTATAAATAAATAAACAGATAGCCTTAGCGGAGGTTGGATAGTTTTATGATATTCTAGCGAAACAGAATATTGATAAAATTCCAGATGATATAATGGATATAAATATTTATTGAAATTATAATCATTGAAAAAGTGGTATATCGTAGTTTTATTGTATTACGATTACTCTTGTTAAACCCAGTGATAGTATCGGTCTATCTTAAAGTCCAGCATGAAGGAAACTTGGGGATTATAATATAAGTGCAAGAGGTATTAAGAGAAATATCAATGCCTTTCTCGCCATTTGTATTCCATATATTGATATTTCTCTTTTTATTGAAGTATGGTGTAATGGTAGCACTACAGATTTTGGTTCTGTCAGTCCAAGTTCGAATCTTGGTACTTCAACAATTAAAGTCATTGGTACTTTAATTAATAGTGATTAATGTCATACGCTTCTTAAATCCAGTCAGTTGTGAAACTCGCTGGATTTTATTTTATCTATTTGGCTATTTTGCTGTGTGTTTTCGCTCATAGTTGATTTAAATACTAAAGATGAACAATTAATCATCAATAAATAAAAATTGTCTTATACGGCTTAAAATCAAACGAAATTTAAAAAATATTATCAAATATGAAAAATGAATTTTATATTTCAAAAACAAAAAGAACAATTATTAAAATTTCATCTATAATACATTGTGGATTAATACATCATAGTATTTTAGAAAAAGATAATATTACTAGAGAAGATATATTTAATAATGATAATACAGATAATCCAGATTGTATATATTTTAATATGGACAACAATCATAATATAATTATGTATTGTAAAACTTCTAGAGAAGCAAAAATTGAATTTAATAAATTATTAAAATTAATACAAGAAAATGGAATTTAATTTTGGAACAGATGTTACAAATAAAATTTGTAGAAACTGTACTCATGCTTTACAATTTGGAAATTTAAGTTGTATATGTAATTATACAAGAGATATAAAATTTTATACAAATAAATGTAATTATCCTGATTCATTTGATGATCAAAAAACAAAAGTTAGAAAAATATTTGTTTCTTTTGCGTTTATAGAAGAAAAACAAAATATTTTTACAAATGAAAGTATTATTAGATATAAAGATAGTGGTGTAGGATTATATGCTGATACTAATGCTTCTGATCAAATGTTTCTTTATAATTTAAGAAAAAATGTAACTGATGAAAATATAAAAGAAAGATTAGAAGAAAGAGGTATAAAGTGTAATAAACCTATTTATCCTATAATATTTGCTGAAAAAGTTAATGGTAAATGGAAACAATTATTTTATAGATATTCTAAAGAACTTAGTGAAATAATGTTTAATAATCTTCAATAGCAATAGTTTAAGTCAATCTTCCTTTACGGGGTAAATGTGCGAGCGAAGCGAGCACTAATACCATTATTATTTTTGTTATGGAAATAGTTTTTAATTTTAACAAAACAAAAAAGGTTCATAAAAGAAAAGAACCAAGATACAAAACTGTATCTAAAAATGTTATTGGTGTTTGCTGTTTTGATAAAAATGTAGGATTTTATGTAGTTCCTATTGATTCTAATACTTCTTATGTTTTTACAAGTAGAAGTTATTTAATTAAAAATAATACTAAATATTCTGCACAATTATTTAATAATAAATTTATTACTATAAAAGAATTAAAAAATATTAAGGAGTATATTGATGCTATATATTTACCTTTTATGTGTGGTGTTATATGTAAAGGAAATGTTATATTTGATACTTTATATAATAATTATAAGTTTGATTTAATAGATACTACTGTTAATTGGAATATTCCTTTAGCAAAAATATCTATTAAAGCTTATATTGAAGATTATGAGAATAATTTAAATAGTGTTTTAGAATGGAAGAAACAAAATATAATTTAACAGGTAAAGATAAAGATACTATAAATAATAATAAAGCTATTCAGTTAACAAATGATCAGGATAATGCTGTTAAAGGATTAATAGAATTTATAAATTCACCCTATAATAAATCTAAAAGTATTTATGGATTGACTGGTCCAGGTGGTGTTGGCAAAACTTTTGTAACTCGTTATATAGTTACAAAATGTAAATTGCCTAATTCTACTATTAAGTGTTGTAGTCCAACTCATAAAGCTTGTAGGGTTTTCAGTCAAGCTGTTGGATTAAATGTCGATACTATTCAATCCACTTTTGGATTTAGACTAAATCTTAATCTTGATGATTTTGATTATAAAAATCCAGCATTTACTCCTATTTCTACTCCTAAATTAGAGAATATTCAACTTCTAATATGTGATGAAGCTTCTATGTTAAATGCTTCTCTTGTTACATATATAATAAATAAATGTCAAGAACATAATATAAAAGTTTTATTTATAGGAGATAGTTCCCAACTTGCACCTGTTAGAGAATATAGAAGTACAGCATTTGCAAAATGTAATAAAGTATATTCATTAACTGAAATTGTAAGACAAGGAGAAGATAATCCTATTTTAATTCTTTTAAATTATTTAAGAGAAGATATACAAAATAGATCTCATAAGTTTATAGATTTTATTTCTAAACATAGAAATCAACATTCTTATAATAGTATAGGTGAAGGTTTCTCTATAATAGGAAGAAATGATTTTACTAATTTAGTTCAAACAAGATTTAATGATGAAGAATATACAAGAAATATAGAAATGTATAAGCTTATTGCTTATACAAATCTATGTGTAACTTCTTGGAATAATTTTATAAGAAATACAATTATAGAAGATGCTAGTAGAAATATAATTACAAGAAACGATTTGATAATGAGTTATGAAACAATAGTTGATGAATTTAATGATGTAATAATAAATAATAGTGAAGAATATATAATAAAAGATATAGTAAACTATGTAGATAGTAAATATAATTTTAAAGGTTTTATGGTTAAATTCCAAATGGTAAATGGTGGATTTATAACAAAACCTTTATTTATTATTGACCATAGAGATAAATATACTATAACAAAATATGTTGATACTCTTAATTATCTTATTAGTGAAGCTAAAAAAGCTACTGGAGGAACAAGAGCGAGTAGATGGAAAGATTATTATGATTTTAAGAAACAATATCTTATTATAACAAATATTAAAAAAGCAAATCAAATATTATATCAAAGAGATATTGATTATGCTTTTGCAATTACGGCTCACAAGAGCCAAGGGTCCACTTATGATGTTGTATTTGTAGATATTAATGATATGTTGTTTACATCTACTGGTCAAATGTATGCTAATTATGAAGAAATACTTAGAAGGTTATATGTTGCTTGTAGTAGAGCAAGAAAAGAATTAATTTTAAGTTTTGGGCAATGAGAGATAGAAATATAAATAATCTTCAAAAATTCTGCATTAAAGCAAGACAAGAAAGATGTAGAAATTGTATAGGTATTGTTTATAATAAGGATACATATTTATATTATGGGAGGGATAATGGTATAATGAAAGTTATGTTTATTATTCCTCCACATGATATAAGTAGAATTTCCCCCGTAGAGGAAGAATTGCGTAATCTTTATAAGGAATTGTTTGATAAAGATATTTATAAATATGCTTATATAACTCGTTGTATAAAATGTAATATTAAAGATGATGATAAAATAGTAGAAGCTTTTAAAAATTGTAAGCAACATATATTTAATGAAATTTGTTTTCATACACCGAGTGTTGTATTTGTTGTAGGAAATAAATATTCTTTTATTAAAGAAGAATTTGAATATATATTTCCTTATGCTAAATTTGTAATTCTTCCAAGTCCACTTACTAAGAATATTAATATATCTGCTTATAATAAATTAAAGGAATTATTAAAACAATATGTAATATTATGATTGATATTTGGTCTTACGATGTTGAAATATTACCTAATTTCTTTAGTGTAACTTTTATAAATTTAGGAGATTACTTAAAAAAATTTAAAGATTGTGTTGATAAAGATGGTAATCCTATACCTTTAGTTGAAAAATATTCTGTTCCTGAACTTCTTAAAAGTTTAAGTGAAGTAGAAAGTAAACAATTTTATATTACTGATAAAGATGATAGTCAATTATTTGCTTTAGCTGGATTTATAAATCAGATGAATCAAGGAAAGATTACTAATCTTTATGGATTTAATAATCTTTCTTATGATAAATTAATGATTGCTTGTTTTTTAATGTATTTTAATTTAGTTAAAAATACAAAAGAACTTATTGAAAAACTTTATGAAACTTCAAAGAAAATAATAGAACTTCAAGATAATAAAGATGCTGCAAGAAAAGACTTTTTTCTAAATAGTTTAAAAGAATACAAATTGCCATTTACTGATGTTGATGTTTTTAGAATATTTGCATTAAATAAAGTTGGACAAGGTATTAATGAACTTGGAGAAAGAGTTTTCTTTGGTAAATCACTTAAACAAACTTCCATAAATATTAAATGGTATCAACTTCTTGAATATACACTTCCTCCAATTAATGAAGAAGAGGCTCAAATATATTGGAAATCTCCAAGATATAATGGTATTTCTATTGAAAATCTAAATAGACTTATAGATAGATGGGATAGATATATATTGGATGATTATATTCCAGATATGCTTCATTATAATAAAAATGATGTTTTTATTGTTTGTGAAATAGCAAGATTGTATTCTGAAGAGATTAAACTTAGATATACAATTTCTAATGCTTATGAAGTAAATGTACTTAATTCTTCAAGAAGTGATATGGCTGATAAACTTTTTGTAAAGTTTTATAGTAATTTTAGTAATCTTCAACCTTGGCAATGGAGAGGTAAGAAAACTGAAAGAACTATGATGAATTTTAAAAAAGTTATATTTGATAATGTTAAATTTAAAACTAAAGAACTTCAAGATTTTCTTTCTGAAATAAAAACTGTTTGTTTAACACGAACAAGTAAAGATGAATTTGAAAGAAAAGTAACTATAGGAAATACTATTTATACTGTAGCCACAGGAGGACTTCATAGCGAAGATAAACCTAGAATACTAAAATCTACAAATAATTACAAATATATGCACTGGGACATTTAAGTTGGTGTCCTAATCCTTTGAATTGCTGGAACACCGCGAAGTTATTACTACTACAGCATAGAATGAAAATTCAAGTGCGAATGTTTGAGAAAGTAATAATATGTGGCAATCAGCAGCTAAGATTGCTCATCATGTTGAGAAATATGATAACAATAAAGTTCATCGACTATCCCATAATGGGAGTACATCTTTTAATAAGATGGAAGCGGAGGAAAATTTGTCTTATATTTGTCATTTTGAAAATTAGTTACTATCTTTGTTTCATAATGATAAAATATTTATAACAATATGGAAGAAACAAAGATTAAATTTACATTTAAAACTCCTAAAAGAAAATCAAACAAAGTTTATGGTGAATATAGGGGTAATAATGTTATGTACTATGGAGAAATGGCTAAATATGGAAACAATGAAGCCGTTTATGGTATAAGAAATAAAATTACTAATAAAATTTATATAGGAACTACTAAACATTTACAACGTAGATTACTAAAACATTTTAATGAACTTCATCATAATAGACATAGAACTAAAAAATTACAAGAAGATTATAACACTTATGGAAAAGATTCTTTTGAAATTATAGTGTTTGATAATATTTGTTCTGAATATAAAGAAAGAAGCATACAAATAGAATATGGAATAGATAACATTTATAATGAAAAAATAACAGGTTATTATATTACTGAAGAACTTAGAAAACAACGTGCTAATGCTTCTAAAGAAACGCATAGAACAAAAGAATATAGAGAAAAAATGAGTAAACTTAAAACAAATTTTGTTGCACAATATGACGATAGAATGAATCTAATAAAGATTTGGAATAGTGCTATTGAAATATGTGAAACATTAGGTTATACTCGAAGTGTAATTTTATCTTGTTGTAATTTAAGTAAAAAACATGCTTATGGATTTAATTGGAGATATGTAAATAAAGATGGAAATATTATTCATAACGGTTATTTAAAAGCAAGACAAATTTAAGATATAGTCAGGCTCATATTGAAAAATATGAGGTTATAGCAGCTCATTCTATCCTAGTCTTATGGTTGTTTATAAGATAGCTCCTAAACATTTGGATGAAGGAGTTTTTGTAAAGCTTGTAGATTATTTTAGAGTAACTCGTATTAATGCTAAACACAGTAAAGAAGATTTAGTTGATGGAATTCCTAAGAAAGTTGTAGCTGAAGCATTAAAGATTGTTATTAATAGTATATATGGAAAATTTGGTTATGAATATGGAGATATATATGATAGAATGTGTACACTTCGTACAACTATTAATGGACAACTTTTTATTTTAATGCTTTGTGAAGAACTTGAACTTAATGGAATACCTGTTGTATCAGCTAATACAGATGGTATAGTTATTAAACTTGAAAATGATAAAGAAGAATTATTTAATTCTATAAGTAAACATTGGTTGGAATATACAGGATTAAGTGCTGATAGTGAAGAATATACAAGATATGTTTGTCGTGATGTTAATAATTATTTTGCTGAAGAAACTAATGGTAAAGTTGATTATAAAGGAGATTTAAATCCATTTCTTTATAAAGAAAACCTTCAAAAAGGTTATAATGCTCCAATAGTAGCTAAAGCTGTTGTAGAATATTTTCTTCATGATAAACCTGTTTTAGAAACATTTTATGAATCTACAGATATTCTTGATTTTTGTAAAACTCAAAATATAGGTAGGAAATTTAATGCTGTATATGCTACTAATGAATATAAAGAAATTCAAAGAAATGTAAGATTTTATGTTTCAAATAGAGGTGGTTCTCTTTTTAAAAGAGATGAAAATATGAAACTTAATAATCTTTGTGCTGGTTATAAAGTTACAATATTAAATACCTTAGATGATGTTCCTATATCTTTAAGAGATATAAATTATAATTATTATTATGAAGAAGCTCTTAAAATTATTGATCCTATTCAATTAGGAATTTCACCTAAACAAAAAGGTAATCCTGCTATGAAAATAAAATCTGGAAAATCACTTCTTAAAAAATATGGTGGTGGTAGTCAAAGTTTAAGTTTATTTGATGATTTAGAAAATGAATGAATATGAAAAAATAACAGAACAATTAAAGACTAATTTTCAAAAGACTAAAGGTAGAGGATATTGTTATTTATATAAACCTATTGATACTTCTATAATTCTTTATAATATATTGATAAGTTTAATAAATAAACGACATGATATAAAAATCCTTGTAGCTATTGAAAATTATTCTCAAAAAGAAGAAATCATCGAAGCTTTTAAAAATAATATAGATGATGAAGAAGAACGAAAGAGATATTTGGATTCTATAAAGTTTCTTTCACACTCCTATCTATCAATCAATAAAGTATCTTATTTTTGTTTTATATCTGTTGGTATTAATGATGATGCTGAATTATTAGTTAAAAATGCTAATCTATCTAAATTTTCACTTATTATATTTACTAAAAATATAATGAATAATGATTTTATAAGAAAAATAGAAGGTGCTGTTCCATATATTAATTTAAATATAGATGTCTATAAATTAAATCATATGAAAATTTATTCCCCCGTAGAGGAATATAGGCATAAAGTATTTCTTAATGATGAAGATGCTGAATTATATAAAAAATATGATAATTATATTAGAGATAGTATTTCTATATTTGGAAGTTTACAAAATATAGAATATTGTAGAAAAGGAGATCCAGTTAGAGGAATGTCATCTACTGATTGTTGTTATGAAATAGCAAGAAATAATGGATGGAGTCCTACTATGGATGTAACAATAGAATATAACAAACAAACAGATGCTATATTTAATCCTTTAGCTATAAGAGAAAGAGTTAATACTATTTTTAATATTACTAATCTTAGAAAGAAACTTATTACAGATAATGATTCTAAATTAGAAAAAATAAAAGAAATTGTATTAGATAATCCTAATAAGAAAATATTAATAGTTTGTGTTAGAGGAGAATTTGCTAATAAGATTGAAAAATATTTAAAAGAAAATAATATTGATTGCTTAGGTTATCATAATGAATTAGAAGATTCATATTTAAATGATATAAATGGTAATATTATATGTTATAAATCTGGAAAACAAAAAGGTGAACCTAAAATATTTAAAGCAGATGCACTTTCTACAAATAATCTAAAATATTATATTGCAGATATGTGTAATGTATTATGTATTAAAGGAGCATCTTCAAATTCTATAGAATGTCGTTGTGATATAATTATATTTACTTCAACTTTATTAGATGATATATTTGCATTTAAAGCAAGATTTAATAAAATTAATTATTCTATTCCTACTATAACTCATAAAATATATTGTGCTGATACTTCGGAGGAAAAACAATTATATAAAGACAAGGTAAATTCATATATCACAATCCACGATGAGGAAATGACAAAAAATATAGAATTTGATGAAATTTCCGGAGATATAATTTTGTAGTTTCAATATTTTTATGTATTTTTGTTTAAGCAAATTATAACAAGTTCTTTGAAATATGAATGATGCAAGTAAAACAAATGATGTAGTTAGTGACGATAATCCCAAAGTCGTTGCTACTATTAAAAAAAGTGAATTACCTGCTACAACTCATGTCCACGGCATAACTAATAGTCTTGCTACTTTAGATTTAACTACAAAAGAAGGAATGATTGCTTTTGAAACTTTTGCAGAACAATATATTCGTTCTGATAAAAGTGGTCTTAAAAGTAAAGCTGATGTTCTTTCTATATTTTGTAGAGCGCAAGATTTAGGTTTGCCATTTACAGGATGTGCTGAACATATCCATGTTATTAATGGTAAAACAGGTATAGATATTCACATTATTAAAGCATTATTATCGAGGGCAGCTTGTTATTGGGAATGTCTTAGAGATTATCAAGCTCTGTATGAATATACAGACGGTTTTAATGTATTTAATGAAAATAATCTTCCAGAATATTGTGTAAGATGTAATAATTCTGCTGATGCTGAAAAACTTGCTAATGATAATCCTGATAGTGGTAAAATGTATGTATATCCTGTTAGATTTTATAAAGATTTAAATGGTAATACTTATAGAGATTATCAATTAAATGCTAAACAATTTCAGGTTATAATACATAAAAACCAAGTTGCTGAAGTTACTAAAAATGGAAAAGTTCCAGTATATAGAGTTGCTAATCAACCTATAGATTATATTACTACTTATAAAATATATAGAAAAGTTGATGGAGTAACTGTTACATCTACTGCATCTTTTACTTATAATGAAGCGGTAGCTGCTGGATTTTTTGAAAAAGATACTTATAAAAAGTATGCTAAAATAATGATTGGTCACAGAGCATTTACTTTAGCTGCTCGTGATATTGCTTCTGATTTACTTCTTGGATGTATGGAAACTACTGAACTTAAACAAACATTCGGTATTCCTATTGATGTTCAAGATATAAAAGAAGTAGAAACAGAATTAGTTAATGAAGAATAAAGTGAACTTACACTCAAACAAAGTAATATTATTTACAGTTTAACATTTAAAAATTCAAAAAGTTATGGAAACTAACGGAATTAAGTTTGGTTTTGGTGTTGTGCAGTCTGGTCAGCGTAAAGCTGCTTACGATCCTGAACTTGCAGTTCTTACAACTCATGGTGGTTTTAGGATTACCCCTCAAGTTAGCAAAGCTCTTGCTATTGGTAATGGTGACTATGTGATGTTTATTAATAACTTCGATCAGATTGATGCTGCTGTTCGCAATCAGGCTGAAGTTGTTGTTAATTATTGCAACGAGCATGGTCTTGATATTACTGACCCCGCTACTCTTGATGTTCTTCATGAAGCTTTCGGTCAGTGGGCTATTGCTAAAGGTATTAAGGCTTATAGCGATAAGGGTATTGCTCTTAAAGTTGTTGACCGCATGAGTAAAAAGGAGAAGGAAGCTGCTGTTGCTGCTAACTTTGATGCTGCTCTTGATGCTGCTATGGCTTCTGACGATGCCGAACTGAAAGATGCCGTTTCTGCTGAAGGTCTTACTCGTGACCAGCAAATTGAAATTCTTGCTGCTGCTATGGCTGCCCCCGAGGTTGACAAATATCTTGGTAGCAAGTGTGCTAATGCTTCTGATATGATTGGAACAGGTGTTGTTCTTAATTTCACTGATTCTAATATTTGGAATACTTTGAAGGCTGACCTTCGTAAAGAAGTTAAGACTACCGTTATTCGTTCTTATCCTATTGACCTTACTCAGCTCGATTATTGCGAAGTTGATAATGGTTATGAGAAAGTTCGCGTTCCTTATCTTCCTATTTCTAAGGAGTTTGTTGATACAACCGTTACTCCTCGTGGTCAGAAAGCTTAATTAGCTTTAACTTATAAAGGTGCTATTACTAAAAATATACAAAGGTAATAGCACCTTTTATTATATTTACAAACATTAATTTTAAATTTAAAATTTATGCCAGATGTTCCAAATGGTGCAGTTGCAAATGCACCTGAGAAAAAAGTTATCCGTAGAGGTATTAGTAATGAAACGAGAGGAACTGTTCGTCTAAAGTTCGATACTCGTGACGCAAAATCCAATGGTCTTTTTCTAGCACATCTTGAAGAAGTTAAAGTTTCTACTTTTGTTCCTGGTGAAGACAAAACCGGTATGCCTTCATTTAATGGATTAGAAGTTCCTAGATTAACTCTAACTTTTGCTTCAAATGATGAAGAAGTTGCAAAGCGTCGTTATGCAGTTCTTCAATTTAATGCTGTTGAATCTACAGCTCTTACTATTCCTGGAAAATCAGAGGAGTGGAAAGTTAATTTAGTATTTGATTGGATTAAACATATTCTTAATGTATTTGTCCTTAAAGGTCGTCAGATGACAGCTCAAGAAGAAGAGGCTCTTTCTCTTGATTTTGTTGATTTTGATGAAAATGGTGAATATATTACTGTTGATCCTCAAGTAGTTCTTTCTTCTTGGAATAAGTTATTTACAAACTTTGAGAATATTATGAATCGTGGTCGTGATGGTGAAAAGCCATATTATAAGACTGCTGATAATAAGAATATTGCTCTTTGGATTAAACTCATTCGTTATTTCAAAGCTCGTAACGAATGGAAAGAAGTTAATCGTGGTGATTTATCTTTCCCTCAATTCGTTGGAGAAGGTGCTATTGAAATTTATCAAGCAAATGTCATGCCTTCTATAAAGCTTGATATTACTAGAGAAAAGATTGCACCTATGAATCTTACTAAGAAAGAAGCTCCTAATTTCCAAGCTCCTGCCGCACCTGGTGGCGTCGATATGATGTCACAGTTTTCACCTGTTTCCGAGTTTGGTGGTGGGCCTGTTCCACCAGCAGACGATTTACCTTTTTAATTTGTTAACATTAGTCTATGCTAAAGGGGTTGGGGAAAAACTTCTCCAACCCTTTTTATTTTATTATTGATATGGGTAGAAGTATTAATTCTAATAATTTAACTAAAAAATATATTCTTGAAAAAGTTAGTCAAATAAAAATTTTTAGTAAATATTTTGATATTCCAATTAATGTCATACAACATTGTATAGATACAGGAGAATTAATACTTTCCCCTATTAGAGATGATAGACATCCAACAGTTGGTTTCCGTTATGATAATAAAGGAAAACTTAAAATGAAAGATTTTGCTGGATATTTTTGGGGAGATTGTTTTGATGCTGTTGGATATATATTATCATTAGAAAACAAAGAATTACTAAATGTAAATAATAAAAATGCATTTTGTAAAATTCTTCTTCATATAACTTTTACTTTTAGAGATATATTTTATGGAGAAGAAGTAGATGAAACATTAACACAACAAATAAAAGATGCTATTAATTTAAGTAGAAATACAAAACCTGTTATAGATCTTGTTGTTAGAAATTGGAATGAAAATGATAAATTTTATTGGGAACAAATAGGTGTTAATTTACAACATTTAAATTTAAATTTTGTTTATCCAATAGAACAATATTATATAAATAAAAATATAAATCCTGAACCTAAATATTATTATAAAACTTCAGATCCTTGTTATGCTTATTTTTTAGGAAAAGATAGAAATGGTATAAATAGCATCAAACTATATTTTCCTAATAGAGATAAACATTCTGCTACAAAATTTATTACTAACGCAAATCATTTAGAGGGTATATATAATTTAGATAGAAATGATTATAATTATATAGTAATAACTAAATCAAGTAAAGATAGATTAAGTATAGGTTGTACTATTGCATCAATCTTCCCTTACGGGGGAATAAATAAAATATCTATTGGCGTTATTAATATTCCACACGAAACATATAAACTTAGAAATAATGAATATGAATGGTTATCTTCTAAATTAATAGATGGTGGAAAATTAGTTTCTTTAATGGATAATGATAGAGTTGGTATAGTAGAAGCTAATTGGTTAAGAAAAGCATATAATATAATACCTATATTTATCCCTCACGAAAGTGGATGTAAAGATTTTGCAGAATATAGAGCAAAAACAAGTATAGAAATAATAGTAGAAAATATTAAACAAGTAATTAATTTTATAAAAGATTATGAGAATATTAAATATCTTTGGTATAAGAAAGAGAGTAATATTAAACCATTTTGAAAATGGTTATGTTATAATGGAAGCTATTAGCGATGAACAACATAAAAAATTAAAAGATGAAAAAAATGCTAAAGGTCAATGTTCTTTTAAATCTGATGATTGTTATATAGCTCCAGCTGATATAATAGTTTATGGTGATGTAAATTTGAAAAATCCAAATGATTGTTCTTTATTAAAAAAGATGAAGAGTAAACTTTTAGGTGAATATCCTCATTATATTCATACACAAATTGATTATAAAACTGGAGATATTTATCCTTGCGAAGAAAGACAATCATATCTTATGACAGAAACTTTTGATGTTATTAAGTGGATTAAATATAACCTTTTATATTTAGGAAATCCTGAAAATATAATTGTTTATAAAGTTCCCATTAGATATGTAAAAGAACATTGTCCAGCTTATGTTAGAAGATGAGATAGCCAATTATGGCGTTTTTACAAGAAGTAATAATGAAGAAAATCCTATATTTTTGAGTATAAATATTGAAGAATCTGAATTATTTTATAATAAAAAGATAAAAGATATTCAAGATTTTTATAAAGATAAACCTATTGATTTTAATTACGAAATAATATTAAAAGATATAGGAAATGATATAGTTTTAAAAACATTTTCTTCTAAATCTATATTATGAAAGAAATTATAATAAATACTAATTATCCAAATTATTCTTATAATGAAACTGAAAAGTATTTTTATATATTAAATAAATTCAATAATATAGAAGATTCTATAAAATATATTTTATCTGATTTAGATTGTACAAAATTATCAAAAGATGGTAAAAGAATTTGTACAGTAAATAGTTTATTTTATGATAATTATGTTTATCTTTATATAAGATTTTTACTTCGTATAAAAGATTATACTTTATATAATAAGTATTATGAATTACTATTAAATATTCATAATAACAATTTAAAATTCGAGGAAACTTTTATAGAAAAACCTGTTATTAAAAATAACAAAAATACTAAAACTAAGAAACAAAAAGTAGATAATAAATTTATTAGAAAGGTTACTTATGATTTGTTTACAAACGAACCACATTATATTTATTTCAATCCAAAAACTGGTGAAGAAATAAATTCTGATAATCCAGATTTGTTAGAAGAATTAAATAATAAAACTAAAAATGTTCGTAAAGTTTCCAAAGTGGTTTCAGTTCCTACTGGAATTATATTTAATTTTAACAAACAAAAAGAATGAACGAAGGTATAATAAACGAAGGAAATTATCTAAATTGTCTTTATAGAAAAGATAATAAAGGTAATATATGTGTTTGGTATGCCAAACCAAGTTCTGTTAATGCAATAAGAATTTATCATGGAATATTAGATAAAACAATTAATATAAATACTACTTTTACTACTAGAACTCCAGAAGAAGAAATAGATTCTCGTATAAATCAAAAAAGAAAAAGAGGTTATAAATATTTAAATGAAATACGAGATAATCATGAACTTCCCCGTAGAGGAGAATTGCTGAATTGGCTGACTACTTATCTTCCTGAAGAAAGAACTGATGCTGATGGCAAACTTCTTCCTATGCTTGCCAAAACTTATGATAATGATAATAATAAACTTTTTAAGAAAGTTAGTCATTATATAGGTCAATGGAAAATTAATGGTCTTAGATGTTTTATAACAGCTTATGAAGAACCAGGTTTGTTTAATACTAAACATCTTCAATTTCAAAGTAGAGAAGGTATAATTTGGAATAGTCTTGGTTATCTTGAACAAAATCTTCTTGCTATCCTTCCTCAAGAATTTCTTGATATTATGATTCATGAAGGATGGGCTTTAGATGGAGAAGTTTATATTCCTGGTTTTTCTGTAAACGAGATTAATCATGCTGTTAAAGATCCAAGATGTCCTGAAAATAAACTTGTTCAGTTTTGGTGCTATGATATAGCTTGTGAAGATTATGACCAATATGAAAGATTAAGAATACTTGATAATTATCTTCTTCAATTTGTTACAGATTTTGGAAGTTTACAAACTCATTTATCTCATAAATGTATAATTGAAGTTCTTCCATATCGTATTATAGAAAATGGTGAAGATGCTACAAAATGTAGAGATTATTTTATAGATAAAGGTTTCGAAGGATTAATACTTCGTAATCCTTTTGATGAATATCAATTTGGAAAGAGAAATTCAAGTATGATTAAATATAAAAAGAGTACAGATGGAATCTTTGAAATAGTTGATATTTATCCAGAAGGAAATAAAAGGTCTGATATACCACTTTTTAAATGTAAAAATGATATTAATGATGAAACATTTGAATGTCATCTTTCAGCACCATTAGATATTCAAAGAAAATGTTTGAATAATAGAGATATTTATATAGGTAGAAAACTTCAAATTGAATTTGGTGAAAGAAGTGGTATTAATCAACTTCCTTTTCATGTTAAAAATGTAAGTTTTTATAATGACAATAACTAAATATAATATCATTAATACTCTAAGTAACAAAAAATTACCATATTATGATTTTAAAACAGACCATTTTATAGTTCCATTTAAAAGTTCTTATAGATGGTTTATTGAAGCTGCAAACTATAATAAAGAAAAAGGATGTAATGAATATTATATTTTAGTAAGCAATGAAAAATTTGATGAAAATTGTAGAAGATGTGAAACCAATCAATATGGTAAATGTAAATTTAGATTACTTGGAGAAATAAAAGATTATGTAATTTCTGAATGTAATGATAGAGGTAATATCACTTGTGACTATATAGAAACTTGTGGTAATTATGATGTTTTTAGAATTGTATGAGGATGGGACTATCAAATGATAGTCCCTATTTATTTTTGTTCTTTTATATTCCCAAAATCAATACTCTTTCAATTTGTAGTGACATTAAATATAAAATATGATTAGTTGCTAATCCGATTTTCAAATAGCTCTGAAACAGCCTAAAATTTATCAAAATTTACTAAGAATTTTTATTTTTATATTTTAAAAATTTTATTATATTTGTATATGGATTCTCAATTAATAGCTGTTATAGGAAATGATAAAAAAATCATTTCTATGATTAATTATATATTTTATAAAGGTATAACTACTAGTAATTATACTGATTTTGTTATTTATGATGCTAAAGTTCCCGAATTTATAGAAAAAAGAATACTATATACAGATACAACTATGAATGATATATTTTTTAAACTTTTTTGTATTGATGAAAAACTATTTGATAGTAATGATTGGTATGATTTTCAAAATCATAAATGTATAAATAGTAAAGAAATTAATATAAATAATAGTAGGATATATAATGAAGAATTATATAATTTATATGATTTTCAACGAAAATTAGCATTTCCTACTAATAATCCTATAATTAAAATATCTGAACTTAGAAAACTTTTCAATAGAGTTATAAACGAATCATTTGGTGATACATATTTATATAATACAATAAAAACAGCAAATGATATATCTATAGCTAATGAACTTTGTATAATTGTTGGTTTTACTAATAATTACGAACTAACTAATTTTAAAAGAACTTTTAAATTCAACGGTAATATAATAGACATAACAGGAAATTCTGATTTAAATAAAGATTATACTATAAACAGAGAATTTCTTTTAAAAGATCCTATTGGTAGATTTAAACAAGAATTAAAATTATTTTATAACATTAAAGAAATAATAAAATTTATATTGTTATAATGGAAAATAATAAAGTACAAAGTCTTAAAAAACTTAATGTTTCTTTAAGTAGATTTATTAACACAGTTATAGAACATGATAAATCCATACAAGTTATTTATAATATAGATTATACCAAAATCATTTATAAAGGAAGTTTTGCTGGTAATAGATTTTGGATTATTGAAAATGAAGCAGATTTAGATATGTTTAGACATGACATTAAATATATTTTAAAATATGAAACTAATTAAACCATCAATTAAACGCATTAATTTTAGTGATAAAATTCAACAAATAGGATATGCCGCATCTGTTTGTTATAATTCTGATAAAAAAGGTACTGTAGAATGGCTTGAGCAATTATGGAAAAAAGGACATAGAAGTCCATTTCGTCATGCTGCTAATTATTATATTATTCCTAAATATTCTGTAGGAGAAGAATTATTACATTCTTTCAAATATTCTCCTTATGTAGGATATTATGATGATTATAAAAATGGAATAGTATTTGTTTCTTTTAATGAACAATATTTAAAGGAACATTATTATTTAGGGTTTTTAAATTCATATAAAGTAGATGAAATTAATTTTCTTGCAGAAGCAGGTAAACATGATTGTAATTATGAAGTTTCTCAATTAATATATTTGACTTATGAAGTAATTACTCAAGTTTCTACTTCTAGAGAATTAAATAGACTATCTCCAAATTCTATTTGTGAGCAATCTACTCGTTTTTGTAATTTTACTAAAGAAAAATACGAAAATCATATTAAATTTTGTGAACCTCATTGGTTAGATGCTACAACTTATTATGATACTAAAAATAATAAAGAATATGCTTCTGATGAAAGAATATTTTATAGAGAATATTGTGGAAATGAAAAAACTACATTTGCACAAGTAGGTTCTGCTAATCTTGAATTAAATAACTTATATCCTCTTGCAACTAAAGGAATACCACAAGAAGATAATTCATCGTTACTTTATAGTTCAGAAATTGCTAATGATTGGATTCAAAATTGTTTAGATGCTGAAGAAAGATATTTTAATGCTATCAAATATGGAATGAAAGCTCAAGATGCTAGAGGACTTCTTACATTGGATGTTGCTACAAAATGTATTTATACTTATAGATTAGAAGAATGGAAACATTTTCTTGATTTAAGACTTTATGGAAAAACAGGAAAACCTCATCCTAATGCTGAACTTATAGCTGGAATGATAGAAGATGATATTTTTAAGGTATTTCCATTTGAGTCAATTTAAATAAGTTACAGTATGTGGTGCTATATATTTGATTATACTTGTTCTTCCATATATGAATGTTATATAGAAAACAATGTGGAAGATGTTGAAAAGTATCTAAGAGAACATCATAATCTTAATACAGATAATATGATGTGGATAACTACACAAAATAAATGTGAAATTGAAAACATAGATAACAATGAGTGAAATATTAAAAAGAAATCTTTATGAAATTTCTTCTGAACTTCAACAAATAATAGATTATATTGAAGATAATGGAGGAGAAATTGATGAAGAGATTGAAAACGAACTTGTAATTCATGAAAACGAACTTCGTGAAAAAGTAGAAGCCTATTGTAATATAATACAAATGACTTCTGGAGATATAGAAGTTTGTAAAAATGAAAAGAAAAGAATTAATGATTTACAAAACACAAGAAAAAATCTTGTAGATAAACTTAAAAGTAGAATACTTGATGCTGTAAATACATTTGGTTTTAAAGGAAAGAGTGGAAATAAAACACTTGAAACAAATCTTTATAAATTATATACTAAAAATACTACTGTTTTGAAATTAGATGATGAAAGAATAAATACTCTTTCTCATTATTTGAGGTCTTATATAAATGAACTTAATAGAGAAGGTATATTTGAAACTGGTGAATCTGTTGATAATTCCGGATTACTTGCAGCAGTAAATGCTTTAATAAAAGCAGATTATGGAGATGATTATCCTGAATTTACAAAAGCAGATTTGGTTATGTTAAAATTTAATATAACTACTGAAATTCCATTTTCTCATATAATTCTTGGTAAAGCTGATTATGCTTTAAATTTACTTGCAGATCCTCTAAATAAAATAGAAACTCCTATCTATGAAGATGATTTAAAAACTGCTCTTAAATCAGAAAAAGATTTAGGATTAGAAAGTAAATATACAATTGGACATTTAGAAACAAATACTTCAATAGTTATAAAATGAGTGAACTCTTAGATAAATTAAATAGAGAATTTGAATATCTAAGAGAAGAAAATAGGAATGAGGAAACAGGAAAATATCTCATTGAACTTGTTAAAATTGTTGAAAATAATGAAGGGGAAGTAGATTCTAATAGAATTAGAAATTTGCTTAATAAAATGATAAAAATTATTTCTTCTGAAGTACTCATTCCTTTAACTCTTAATGAAGGAGAATTTAAATATATTAAACCTGGTTTATCTGTAAATAGAAGAAATGCAAATATTATAATGGATAATTATGGTATTTATTATAATAAAGCTTTTAGAACAAAAGTAGAATTTGCATATGATTCCTTTACGGGGAAACAAATAGATATAAATGATTGTAAAAATTTATTTAATGATAGAATTTATATAAGACAAAGATTTAATTTTACACCTTATTATTTTACTAAATGTTATTTATATGATAAAACTATAAGTAAACATAATTTTACACCAAGAGATCCTATAACAATTAAAACAGTTTATTTATCTAATGGATATGTAACATTACAATTTGTTGATTATAATTCTTCTTTATTCAAATCTCTATCATCTTGTTATAAATTAGATTATAATAATGATGAAGAAAACATACGTATTTTAGAAAAATTAGGTATTAATTTTAATTATAAACTAGATGTCATACATTAGACCAAAAGGATTACCATTTGTATATCCAGGAGTTACCGATGTAACAGATTGTATAACTTCTGAGGAAGTTATGGCTAAAGCAAAACTTAATTGGAATGTTGTAAAACAAGAGATTTATTCTAAATCCCCCGTAGAGGAATTTGCACATCCAGCTTGGGATAAAGTTGATCATAGACTTATAGGTAATGAACTATTTATGCAAGTTCCTAACGGATATGCTGTTTGTAGAGAAGATAATAAAGTTCCACTCGGAATAGTAAAAGATAGATATACTCCTGTTCAAAATGTAGATGCTTTTAAGTTTTTTGATTCTGCTATTGGAAAAAATGAAGCTATATGGCAAACTGCTGGATGTTTTGGAAATGGAGAGCGTATATTTGTTAGTGCTAAACTTCCAGATACTATAAGTGTTAAAGGTGATCCTGTTGATTCATATTTAGTATTTACAAATTCTCATGATGGTTCTACTGGAGTTAAAATTTTATTTACTCCAATTAGAGTTATTTGTTTTAATATGTTAAATGCTGCTGTAAGAAAAGCAAGTTCTTATATAAGTTTTAGACATACTAAATCTGTTCATGATAACATAAATACTGCAAAAGAAATACTTGGTATTTGCAAAGTTACTTGTAATATACTTCAAGAAGCTTATACTGAAATGTATAAAAAGAAAATTTCAGATGATAAATTTCAAACTATTATCGGTGATTTAGTTTTCAGTGAAGCTGAAAAAGCTTCTTTAAAAGAAGGAGGATATACTTATAAATCTATTTTTGATAGGAATTGGAACGCTATAGATTATGCTAATATTTCTACTCAAAAACTTAAAATGATTTCTAATATTGAACTTTATTATCATGAAGGTCCTGGTCAAAAAGAAATAGAAGGAACTGGATGGGGAGTTTATAATGCTGTTACAGGATATTATTCCAATATGGAAAATAATGAAGGTGCTAAACGTATGGATACTCTCCTTTACGGAGATAGGTCTAGAAAAATAGAAACTATTGGTAATTTAATTCTTGTTTAATTATGATTAACAAAAATTTACTTAATAAATGCTTATATTTATTAAACAAACATTGTAGATATAATAATGTTTCCTATGGAGTACATAATTATATTTCTTATATTAGTATACGTGCTTGTATTTGGGATAATTTGAAAAACTTTGATTCTGAAATTATAAAAAGTTTTAGTGAAACAATATATAATGATAAAGATTTTAATCAATTAGAAGATAAAATTATAAATTTTATAAAAGAAAATAAAGAAACAATAGGAGAAAAATTATGAACGAAACAAATAAGCCTGAAAGTACAAATCAATTTGGTTTTGATGTTAAAATCAAAAAACTTGTTCCTGAAGCTGTAATTCCTTCTTATGCACATCCAGGTGATGCTGGAATGGATGTAACCGCTATTTCTGTTGAATATGATTCAAAGAATGATTGTTTCATGTATCATACAGGTCTTGCTTTTGAAGTTCCTAAAGGTTATGTAATGCTTATATTTCCTCGTAGTTCTAATCGTAAAACTAATTTTTATCTTACTAATCATGTAGGTGTTCTAGATTCAGGTTATCGTGGAGAACTTATGATGGCTTATAAATGTAGGGATAGAGAACATTATGATAGAACTATTCCTCCATATGCAGTTGGTGATAGAATTGGTCAAATAATGATTCTTCCTTATCCTCTTATTAGATTTATTGAAACTAATGAACTTTCTGAAACAGAAAGAGGTACAGGTGGATTTGGTTCTACTGGAAAATAAATGAGAACAATTAAAAAAGAAAAACTAAAATTTATTCGTCTTGATGATTGGAGTAGAGCTACTTATGCTTATACTTTTAAAGCAAAAGATGATAAAGAACATACATGGTATTTTAAAGATATAAGTTTAGAAGATCAAGGAGATTTCTCTGTAAATATTCTTTATTGTTCTTATGATGATATTGAAGGTGAACCAGATTTTCCTGTTAAACTAATTGATTAAAAATATAATAATTTTAGTAATAAAGTTTTTGTTTGAGTGTAATAAATTGCTAAGATTTTTTATTTTTTAATCAAAATTAGGCTCATAGAGGAAGATTCTGAATACAAATGATAAACTCTTCATCTTGATATTTTCTTTTAATCTTGCGTCAAATCAGACGCCATAGCGCAAATATAGCGCAAACAAATAAGGCCGTATCTATTGGACAGACTCCAGTAGGTACGGCCTTTTTTTTTACATAAAGACTACTATTTTATTCTCTTATAACTCCACCAAGTTTATCAGCCCATTTTTCAGTATAAAATTTATAGTATTTATTACCTTCACGTTTAACAATAGTACCATACATTCCAGCCCAAATTAGAGAAGGTAAACCTATAACAAGTAAATATAACCAACCAAGTTTTTTACTTTGAATAGTATGACCATATTCATGTTTTAAAGTATTATTATATCCATAAACATATCTAGCATTAACTAAAATTATAGTACCTAAACTTATACCGCCAGGAAAACCTTTAACAAAATAATAAGTAATATCTTTTAATTTATCAGTTGTTTCTATATCTTTTTTATAGATTAATAAAAGAAATTTACCAACTAATATTTGTGGTAATTGCCACAGTGT